>RRZT011824945.1_pt1 | contig 18297 bp, 14 predicted proteins | sample 2165551 | NCBI WGS metagenome assembly RRZT01 (sample SAMN10456910, study PRJNA506462) | wastewater metagenome | biome: wastewater; feature: sludge; material: wastewater sludge; isolation source: wastewater sludge with Escherichia coli K12::gfp cells carrying plasmid... | place: USA: Moscow, Idaho...
CAGCGCGGTCCGCACGAAGGCCGTGTCCAGGTCGAGCGCCGCTGCCCACTCCGCGGAGGCGACGACCTCGCCGCGGGCGGCGGCGCGCACGGCGTCGACCATCACGGCGGCGGGCGCGGACTTGCGGATCATGCCGATGGCGCCGGCCCGGCTCGCCTCGCGCACCAGCTGCGGCCGGTCTCCGGTGGTGTAGACGAGCACGCGCGCCCCGGTGCCCGCGAGCGCGCGGAGGTTCTCGGCGGGCGTCGAGGCGTCGCCCAGGCTGAGGTCGAGCAGCACGACGTCGAAAGCGGTGTGCCGGGAGAGGAGCTCGGCGACGGTGGCGCCGGACGCCGCGACGACCAGCCCCGGCTGCACGCCGAGCAGCGTGGCGACGCCGAGAACGACCGCAGGATGGTCGTCGACGATCCCCACAACCGCCCTCATCGGCACGCCCCTCATTGGTCCAATTCCTGGGCCAGAGCCTACCGCTCGCCGCAAGGGGGAGCCGGCGTCGGCCACCCCTTGCGGCCGGGATACAGTTTCGCGCGGGAAACATGGGCGAGGAGGATCACCATGCATCAACGTTCTGCCGGGCCACGGGAGGACCACGGGCGGCTCGAACGGGGGCTGGGCAACCGGCATCTCCAGCTGATCGCGATCGGCGGCGCGATCGGCACGGGCCTGTTCATGGGGTCCGGCAAGACGATCTCGCTGGCGGGCCCCTCGGTGCTGCTCGTCTACGCGACGGTCGGCTTCATGCTCTTCTTCGTCATGCGCGCGATGGGCGAGTTGCTGCTGTCGAACCTCGGCTACAAGTCGTTCCGCGACGCCGTCTCCGACCTCCTCGGCCCCGCCGCGGGCTTCGCGATCGGCTGGACCTATTGGTTCTGCTGGATCGTCACGGGCATCGCCGACGTCGTCGTCATCGCCGGCTACGTCCGGTTCTGGTGGGCGGATCTGCCGGCGTGGATCCCCGCGCTGCTCACCGTCGGGCTACTGCTCGGCCTGAACCTGCTCGCCGTGAAGGCGTTCGGCGAGACGGAGTTCTGGTTCGCGATCGTCAAGATCGTGGCGATCGTCGCGCTGATCGTGGTCGGCGTCGTCATGGTGGCCGTCTCCTTCCGGGAGCCGACCGGCGCGCACGCCGCCGTCGCCAACCTCTGGAACGACGGCGGGATCTTCCCGAACGGCTTCATGGGCTTCCTCGCGGGCTTCCAGATCGCGCTGTTCGCTTTCGTCGGCATCGAGCTCGCGGGCACCGCCGCGGCGGAGACCAAGGACCCGATGACGACGCTGCCGCGCGCCATCAACACCATCCCGGTGCGCATCGTCGTGTTCTACGTCGCCTCGCTGGCGGTCATCATGATGGTCACCCCGTGGCGGCTGGTCTCCCCCGAGGAGAGCCCGTTCGTGTCGATGTTCGCGCTCGCCGGGCTGCCCGCGGCGGCGAGCATCATCAACTTCGTGGTGCTGACGTCGGCCGCGTCGTCGGCCAACTCCGGGATCTACTCGACGTCGCGGATGATGTACGGCCTGGCTCTGGAGGGCTCCGCGCCGAAGGCCTGGGCGCGGCTGTCGAGGAACTCCGTGCCCGCCCGGGGCCTGGTGTTCTCCGTGCTCTGCCTGCTGCCGGGCATCGTTCTGCTCTACGCCGGGTCGTCGGTGATGGAGGCGTTCACGCTCGTCACCACGGTGTCGGCGGTGATGTTCATGGTCGTGTGGGCCATGATCCTGATCGCCTACCTCGTCTACCGCCGTCGCCGGCCCCAGCTGCACGCCGCGTCGTCGTTCAAGATGCCCGCGGGCGTCGCGATGAGCTGGGTCGTGCTGGGCTTCTTCGCCGCGATGGTCGTGGTCCTGCTGCTCGAGGCCGACACCCGTGCCGCGCTGCTGGTCACGCCGGTCTGGTTCGTGGCCCTCGGCGCCGTCTGGCACCTCCGCGTCGGCCGCTCCCGCACGCAACCAGACGAGCTGGTCGACGCTATGCGATTATGAGAACCATTCTCATTAAGCTAGCCTGAGGGCGCCGGGACGTTCCCGGCCACACCCGAAGGAGGAAGGACCATGCTCACAACGCGTACGAGACGGGGAGCGATCCTCGTCTCGGTGCTCGCGCTGGGGATCGGCAGCGCGCTCGCCGCGCCCCCAGCCAGCGCCGCAGGACCCTACGACGACAAGGTCGTCATCAGCAGCGGACACGTCGACGTGCTCTACCCGACACCCACCGAGGACGGTGGCGCGCTCCTGCAGCTCCACGACGACACGTCGAGCCCTCACGCCTACCGGGCGCCGGAGGACGTGGTGTTCCACGTCAAGCCCTCGGTGGCCCAGCGCACGGCCAACGCCTACATCGCGCAGATCCCGGGCTTCGTCACCGCGGGCGACACGGTCTACGTGCTCCCCCAGACCAGCGTTCCGGGCACGATCTTCGCCGGCTTCGGCCACGGCTTCCCGTCGGGCACCTCCGTGACGCACACCGTCACGGCCATCGAGGCCCCGGGGAACTTCGCCACATGGCAGTCCGGCGAGGACGGCCCCTCGGTGAACTGGAACACGGCGGCCGGCCTGCCGACGTCGTTCTCCAGCTTCGCCAACCACGAGCACCTCTCGTGGGGCTTCGCCGCCGAGGGTGAGTACACGCTCGACGTCGAGACCGTGGTGACCACGAACGGGCAGCAGTTGCCGGCCACCGGCGCGACCTACACGTTCTGGGTCGGCGAGGAGCTCCCGCAGAACGCGCCGGATCCCGACCCTGAGCCGGAGCCGGATCCGACGACAACGCTCTCCATCAGCGGCCGTCCGCCGACCCGGTCCCCTTCGTCGTCACCGTCACGGGCCGGCATTCGACGCGGGCCGCGCTCGGGCTGGCCGACGGCGTGATGCCCGCACCGGCCGACGGCGTCGCCGACGGGGTGGGCCTCCGCGAGGCGGACGGAGTCGGCTTCGTGGTGGGCCTCACCGTGGGAGGGGTGGTCGGCTGCGGGGACGCGGGGGGCTCGGTGGTCGGCGTGGGCTCGGGCGTCGGCTCCTCGGTGGGCTCGGAGGTCGGCTCCTCGGTGGGTTCCTCCGTGGCTGTCGGGGTGGGCGTCGGCTCGGCAGGATCCCCGACCTCCCAGGTGTAGGTGCGCGTCGGGGAGCTCAGCACGCCGTCGCCGACGTGGCCGAGCGCCCGCACGGTGAAGGTGTAGGCGCCGGGTTGGGTGAACGCCCAGTTGGCGTGCGTGTGCGCGGGGAACGGCGCGACGATGGTGCCGGGGAGCCCGGTGCCGCCGTCGGCGAGCAGGGAGACGACGTCGCCCAGGGAGCCGGTGCTCCAGAGGTGCACCTCTCCGGGGCCGTCGACGCCGATCTCGAACTCCACCTTGCCGACGCCCGCGTCCCGGGCCGGGGTGGTCTCCCAGCCCGGCCAGAGCAGGTCGGGGTTCTGGGTGAGCGGCAGGTAGTAGGCGCGCGGCGAGCCGGGGAAGCCCTCCGGGATATCGATCAGCGCCTCCTGCTTCACGCGGAGGACGACGTCCTCGGGCTCGTGCACGACCCCGCTGCCGGTGACGTCCTCCCTGAGCCTCAGATCGATCCCGCCCTCGCCGTCCGACGTCACGTAGAACGCGTCCACGTGCCCCTGATCCAGCGCGGTGACGGACGGAGCACCCCGGGCGGGCAGCACCGAAAGAGAGAGTCCCAGAGCGAGGACGACGGCCAACAGCAGTGTGGCAAGGCGTTTCATGACCAGCTTCCCAGTAATTGATAATGATTATCAATTACTGTAGCCGTCTCCTCCCCTCCATCCAAACCCGCCCCCCTTTACCGACACCAGCACTTCTCACTCGGGCACGGCGACAAACGCCCGGCCCGGAACCTTGCGGTTCCGGGCCGGGCGCGGTCGTTTCGATACGCCGGTTCACTAGCGCTCACGCGGCGGCTCAACCGGCGGCGAGTCAGCTCTGCTCGACGTCCTCGTCAACCCAGTCGAAGGTCCGGGTCACGGCCTTCTTCCAGTTGCGGTAGAGGCGAGCGCGCTCGTCCTCGTTGCCCGCGGGCTTCCAGCGCTTGGCCTCGGCCCAGTTGTCGATGACGTCCTGCTCGCCCGCCCAGTAGCCGGTGGCGATGCCCGCGGCGTAGGCGGCGCCGAGCGCCGTGGTCTCGGCGACGACGGGGCGGACCACGTCGACGTCGAGCTGGTCGGCCTGGAACTGCATCAGCAGCTCGTTGGCGGTCATGCCGCCGTCGACCTTGAGCTCGGCCAGCTTCACGCCGGAGTCGGCTTCCATCGCGTCCAGGACCTCGCGGGTCTGGTACGCCGTCGACTCCAGGACCGCGCGCGCGATGTGCGCGCGGTTGACGTAGCGCGTCAGGCCGACGATCGCGCCGCGGGCGTCGGCGCGCCAGTACGGGGCGAACAGGCCCGAGAACGCCGGGACGAAGTACGCGCCGCCGTTGTCCTCGACGGAGGCCGCGAGCTCCTCGATCTCGGGGGCGGAGTCGATCAGCTTCAGGTTGTCGCGCAGCCACTGCACGAGCGAGCCGGTGACGGCGATCGAACCCTCGAGCGCGTAGATCGGGGCGTTGTCGCCGATCTTGTAGCAGACCGTGGTCAGCAGGCCGTTCTTGGAGGGAACGATCTCGGTGCCGGTGTTCATGATCATGAAGTTGCCGGTGCCGTAGGTGTTCTTCGCCATGCCGACCTCGAAGCAGGCCTGGCCGAACGTGGCGGCCTGCTGGTCGCCGAGGATGCCGGCGATCGGCACGCCCTCGAGCAGGCCGTGGGGGCGGCCGTCGCCGTACACCTCGGCCGAGCTCTTGATCTCGGGCAGCATCGACAGCGGGATCGTCATGTCGGCGGCGATCTCCGCGTCCCAGTCGAGGGTCTTCAGGTCCATCAGCATGGTGCGCGAGGCGTTGGTGACATCGGTGACGTGCACGCCGCCGTTGACGCCGCCGGTCATGTTCCACAGCACCCAGGTGTCCATGGTGCCCATGACCAGGTCGCCGGCCTCCGCGCGCTCGCGGGCGCCGTCGACGTTGTCGAGGATCCACTTGACCTTCGGGCCACAGAAGTAGGTGGCCAGCGGCAGGCCGACGCGGTCCTTGTAGCGGTCCTGGCCGATCTCGCCGCCGAGCTCCTCGACGATCTTGCCGGTGCGGGTGTCCTGCCACACGATGGCGTTGTAGACGGGCTCGCCCGTGGTCTTGTCCCAGACGACGGTGGTCTCGCGCTGGTTGGTGATGCCGACGGCGTGGATGTCGCTGGCGTTCAGCGACGCCGTGCTCAGCGCCTCCGCGACGACCGCGCGGACGTTGTCCCACACCTCGATGGGGTTGTGCTCGACCCAACCGGCGCGCGGGAAGATCTGCTCGTGCTCCTTCTGCCCGACGGACACGATGGTGCCCGCGTGGTCGAAGACGATCGCGCGCGAGCTCGTCGTGCCCTGATCGATTGCCAGTACGTATTTGTCAGCCATGAATGCTCACTTCCTTGTGAATGGGGTTTTCGGGGTGGATCGGGGATGGATCAGGCGGGCAGGAGCACGCCGGAGAGGACGCCGGCGAGGACGCCGCCGATGATGGGGCCGACAACCGGAACCCACGAGTAACCCCAGTCGGAGCCGCCCTTGCCCTTGATGGGCAGGATGGCGTGCATGATGCGGGGGCCGAGGTCGCGGGCGGGGTTGATGGCGTAGCCGGTCGGGCCACCGAGGGAGGCGCCGATGCCGACGATCAGGAGGGCGACGCCGAGGGCGCCGAGCCAGCCGAGGCCCGCGGGGGTCTTGGTGGCCGAGTCGCCCCAGTGGCCGGCCGCGAGGACGACGAACACGAGGACGAAGGTGCCGATGGCCTCAGTGACGACGTTCATCAGCGGGTTGCGGATGGCGGGGCCGGTGGAGAACACGCCCAGCTTGGTGGCCGCGTCCTGCTCCTTGTCGAAGTGGTCCTTGTAGGCCAGCCAGCAGAGCGTCGCGCCGATGAAGGCGCCCACGAACTGCGCGGCGATGTAGGTGAGGATCGAGGTGACGCCGACGGCGATGCCCGGGACGAAGTTCTCGGCACCCGAGGACGCGACGCCGAGGGTGACGGCGGGGTTCAGGTGCCCGCCCGACTTGTAGGAGACGAGGACGCCGGCGAAGACCGCGAGGCCCCAGCCCCAGTTCACGAAGAGGAAGCCGGTGCCGTTGCCCTTCGTCTTCGCGAGCGCGGTGTTGGCAACGACGCCGCAACCCAAAAGGATCAGCATGGCCGTGCCCACGACCTCAGAGAGGAAGATGACTCCCAATGACATAGTTAAGCTCCGTTCCTGACGGCTGTGTCAGCTATTGCGTCCGATGTGGACGCGCCTATTCACGGCAGATCGCCGTTGTAGCCACTAGCCAATCGCTCATTGCACGTCCTTGCAAGTCATTTGCACGATTGTGCAAGGTGACCGCGCGGCGCTGCACTTTCCGCGGCGGTACGTACACGATCCGCTCAGGAAAGGATACGGAACTGCTGCGCCGTCAGCTTCCTGCGCCCCGCGATGGCAGCCAGCGAGGCGATCCCGGCGATCGCGGCCATCAGGAGCGCGACGGTGGCCAAGCCGATCTCGCCGGTCCCGCCGGACAGCCACGTCCGCACCAGGACGAACGCGTTGTGCAGCGGCGACACGGCGCCCACCGGCGACAACCAGCCGACCGACGACGACATCCCCAGCGCCACCGTTGCCGCGGCCAGCAGCCCGGAGACCGCCCGGCCGACGTTGCCGAGCCACGCGGCCAACGCGTGGTTGGCGAGCCCGAAGGACACGCCGACGGCGGCCAGCAGCAGCGCCAAGCCCGCGGTCCGCCCGGCGCCCGCGTCGAGGACGGCCCCTCCGATCACGCCGAGGACGAGGCCCTGCGCCGCGAGGATGGCGACGGGCAGCCAGACCGCGCGCGCCCACAGCGCGACGCTGCTCGCCCGCGACGCCACCACGTTTCGCGGCACCGGGCGCGCGACGACGAAGCCGGCGAGCGCGCCCAGCCACAGCCCGAGGGTGAGCAGCAGCGAGACCAGCGGGACGGCGTCGGAGGTGATCACGCCGTCGGCCCGGGCGATGGGCGAGGCCACGACGGTGGACAGCCGCTCGCGGTCGGCCTGCGAGTAGCTGGGCACCTGGTCGGCGCCCTTGGCGAGCTCGGTGGCGAACGTGCCGACGCCCTTGTCGAGCTCGGCGGCGCCGTCGGATAGCTGGACCATGCCGTCGGCGGCGAGCTTAGCGCCGTCGGCCGCCTGGGCTGCGCCGTCGGCGTACGTGGCGACCCCGTCGGCATAGGCGCCCACGCCGTCGGTGTAGGTGCCCACGCCGTCGACGAACGTGCCCGCGCCCTTCTCGAGGTCCCCGACGCCGTCGGCCAACTGCCGCGCGCCGTCGGCGAGCTGGGTCACGCCGTCGGGCAGCGCGCCCACCTGGCCGTCCAGCTGGGTGATGCCGTCGAGGAGCTGGGTGGCTCCGTCGCCGAGCGCGGGTGCGGCGTCGACGAGCGGCTTGGCCTTCTCCTCGAGGGTCGCCGCGCCGTCGCGCAGCTGCGTGAGCCCACCCGCGAGCAGGCCGAGCTGCTGCTCGGTCTGCTTCGGGAGCTCCTCGACCAGCGTGTCGATGCCGCCCGAGAGCTGGGTGGCGCCGTCGGCGAGCCCGGCGGCGCCGCTCCTCAGCGACTGCCCGGTCTGCGGGTCCTTCGTCGTGAGCATCGCCGTACCCATGCCTGCGCCCGCCTGGAACCCGCCCGCGGCGCCGGCCGCGAAGGTCTGCTCCAGCAGGTCGCACATGCCGGGCATCTCGGCGACCTCCGCGGGGCACCGGAACTGGCTCGTCACGGCGCCGATCGCCGCCTGGGAGTTCTGGTCCTGATGCCCCTTCGCGTACGCCCCGAGGCCTTCGGCCACGGCGCCCAGACCCGAGTCGAGCCCCTTCGCGCCGCCGGCGAGCTGCTGCGCGCCGGTCGCGAGCTGGTCGAGCCCGCTGGTGTCGGCCTCGGCCGAGCCCAGCCCCTCGAGCATCGCGTCGAGGCCCTCGCGGAGGCCCGTGACGCCGCCGATGGCCTGCGCGGCCCCGTCGGCGTAGTCCGGAATCTGGCTGAGCAGCGTGTCCGCGCCGTCGGCGAGCCGGCTCACGCCGTCGACCAGCTTCGGGGTCTGGGCGGCGAACTGGTCGACGCCGTCGGCGAGCTTGTCGGCGCCCGTCCCGAGCTGGCCGATGCCGTCCACCAGCTGGTTGCCCCCGTCGACGAGCTTTCCCCCGCCGTCGACGAGTTGCGTACCGCCGTCGACGAGCTTCGAGCCGTTGTCGGCGAGCAGTTTCATGCCCGCGGAGAGCTGGTTGATGCCCTGCGAGGCCTCCTTCGCGCCGTCGGCGAGCTGGGTCGTGCCGTCGTGGAGTTGGTCCGCGCCGTCGACGATGGTGGTGAACTGCTCGCCGACGGTGTTGAAGCCGACGTAGATGCCGTCCAGGTAGCCCTCGGTGAGCGTCGCGTTGATGGTGCCGACGGCGAGCCACGAGACCTGCTCGGCGACCTGCGCGTCGGTGACGGGCGCGTTGGCGCCCACCTTCACGTCGATGGTGGCCTGCTCGGCCGCGGCGGCGTCGTTCGCGGAGAAGGACGTTGCCGCGGCGGAGAAGCCCTGGGGGATGGTGACGACGGCGGAGTACGCGCCGGAGCGGAGCCCCGCGGCCGCCGACGGGGCGTCGGCGAGGGTCCAGTCGACCTTCTCGTCCTTCTCGATCATCGCCGCGGCCAGCTGGCGCCCCATCGGGACGAGCTGGTCGCCGACGGTCACGGCCTCGTCGAGGTTCACGACGGCGGCGCTGACGGACTTGTTCTCGGGCCTGCTCAGCCCGAGCAGCAGCCCGACGACGAGCAGCGGCCCGAGCGCGAGCGCGACGACGGCCGGCCAGGAGACGCGGCCGGTGGTGCGGGGCTTCATGCGAGGCTCCTCGCGATAGACATGGAGGCTCACGCAAAGCTCCCCTCGTAGTGGGCGGCGGGCGGGGCGTAGACCCCGTCGATGGCGAAGTCCGCGAGCTGCTCCTCGTGCGCGGCGCACAGCACCACGGCGCCGTCCTGGCGCACGCGGGAGACGAGGTCGGCGACGAGCGCCTTGGCCTCGGGGGTCGCGGCGAGCTCGACGGAGTCGACGAAGACCACCGACCCGGCGCTGGGCGAGCCGCCCACCGCTGGTTGAACCGGGCCGCGAGGAACGAGCGCCCGTGTCGAAACCAATAGACCGGCACCTTCCTCGGAAGCCAGGTCGATATACGTCACCCGGCGGCGGACGCGGCTCGCGCCCTCGGGGAGCAGCGCGCCGGCGACCCGGGCGCGTCCCGAAGACGTCTCGAGCCGGCCGCTCAGCGCGAGCGCGGCACCCGTCCGGGTCCGCACCGGGCCGACGAGCCCGATCACGTTGCCGGGCACCAACCGGAGATCGATGGGGCCGACGACGCCGTCGACGGTGAGCCCCTCGGCCAGCGCGAGCGAGCCGTCGCCCGGCCAGTCCTTCAGAGCCATCTCCTTGGTGAGCACCTCGCCCTCGACGTCGAACGTCGGGAGCAGGCGGTCGAGCCAGCGCGGCAGCCACCAGGCGCGCTCGCCGAGCAGCGTCATGACGGCGGGGACCAGCGTCATGCGGACGAGGAAGGCGTCGATCGCCACGCCGACAGACAGCGCGAAGGCGATGGCCTTGATCGACGACATGCCTTGTGGGACGAAGAACGCGAACACCGCGAACATGATCACGGCGGCGCCGGCGACGACGGGGCCGGAGGCGACGAAGCCGCTGCGGATGGCCTCGACGGGCGGCTTGCCGTGCACGTACTCCTCGCGGATGCGGCTCACGAGGAACACCTCGTAGTCCATCGCGAGGCCGAACAGGATGCCCATCAGGAGGATGGGGAGGAACGAGATCACCGGCATCGGCTTCTCGAGGTTGATCACCTGGCGGAACACGCCCTGGTTGAACACCAGCGCGGTGGCGCCGAAGGCCGCGCCTACGCTGAGCAGGTACCCCACCGTCGCCTTGACCGGCACCCACACGGAGCGGAAGACGGCGGCGAGCAGGACGAGCGAGAGCCCGACGACCAGCACGCCGAACGGCAGCAGCGCCGCGGTGAGCCGCTCGCTGATGTCGATCTGGACGGCCGTGATGCCGGTCACGTAGGTGTCGACGCCGAACTCCTCGCGCCACTGGTCCGCGTGGTCGTTGAGTGCTTTGACGAGGTCCGAGGTGGCCGCGTCGTCGGGCCCGGTGGTCGGCACGATCTGGATCAGGGCCGTGTCGGCGTTCTGGTTGGGCGTGGCGAGCGGCACCGACGCGACGCCGGGGATCTGCTCGATGTCCTCCTTGATGCCCGCGACGACGCCCAGCGGGTCTGTGCTGCCGATGATGTCGGCGGTCACGATCAGCGGCCCGTTGACGCCGGGGCCGAAGTGCTCGGCGATGAGGTCGTACGCGACGCGCGCCGGAGACCCCGCCGCCTGCTGCCCCGCGTTCGGCAGCGAGACCTGGAGCCCCACCGTCGGGATGGCGAGCGCGCCCAGCGCCGCGACGACGGCGACGATGGTCACGACCGGGTGCCGCGTCGTCACCCCGACCCACCACGCGAACATCCCGCTCCTTGAGCCGGTCCCCCGCGCGAAGCGCCGGGACCGCGTCGAAAGGTTCGTGGACTTGACCCGTGGCGTCATCCGCGCGCCGAGCAGGCCCATGAGCGCGGGCAGCAGCGTCAGCGCGATGACGACGGCGAACGCGACGGTGATCGCCGCGAAGATGCCCATCACGGTCAGGAACGGGATGTTGGCGACGCTCAGGCCGAGCAGCGCGATGAACACCGTCAAGCCGGCGAACACGACCGCGGACCCGGACGTGCCGACGGCGCGGCCGGCGGACTCCTCGGGGTCGAGGCCGTCGCGGAGCTGGTCGCGGTGGCGGGAGAGGATGAACAGCGCGTAGTCGATGCCGACGGCGAGCCCGAGCATGATCGACAGCAGCGGCGTCGTCGAGTTGATGTCGAACACGCTGGTGAGCAGCAGCATGAGCGCCATGGCCACGCCGACGCCCGCGATGGCGGTGATCAGCGGCAGGCCCGCGGCGACGAGCGAGCCGAGCACGACGGTGAGCACGACCAGCGCGACGATCAACCCGATCCCCTCGATGATGCTGAGGTGCGGCAACTCGATGTTGTACGCCTCGCCGCCCATGCTGACCTGGCTGCCCGCGGGCATCGCCTCTCCGAGGGCTTCGGCGACGTCGGTGACGGGCTGCAACTCGGCCTCGGACGGTGCCATTCCGAAGTCGAGGGTCATCTGGACGATGGCGGCGCGGCCGTCGTCGGAGATCATCCCGTCGACGTACTCGTTCCACGGAGAGGTGACCGACTCGGTCTCGGCGAGCGCGTCGAACTGCTCGACGGCGCGCTCGATCTCGGCGCGGTAGTCCTCGACGGTGTGGCCCTCGGGCGCGACGACGATGGTCATCGCGGACAGCGCCGCCCCTTGCGGGAACGTCATCCGGAGCCTGTCGAGCGCCTCCTGCGACGTCGACGACGGGATGGAGAACGAGTTCTGGAACGACCCGGACCACGCCGCGGCGGCGCCGCCGAGCACGGCCAGGAGCGCGAACCAGATGGCGATCACGGTGAAGCGGCGGCGGTAGCACCACCGGCCGAGCGCGTAGAGCGTGGCTGACATCTGTCCCCTTGGTTTCGATACAGAAGTGAATCCAAGTGGAGCATACAACCTTGTATCCGACCCGCCGAATCGGACTCAGTCGACCTTTTGCATAGATCCCAGTCGACCTTTTGCATAACTTCCAGTCGACCTTTTGCAGAGATCCGCCGGCCGCATACAGTCCTGTATCGCTCGCGATAGGGTGGGGGCATGTCAGAGACCACGCCGCGCAGGGAGGCGACGCGCCAGCGCCTCCTCCAGGCCGCGATGGGCGAGTTCGCGCGCCACGGGATCGACGCCACCAGCGTCGAGCAGATCTCGGAGGCCGCCGGGTTCACCCGCGGGGCGTTCTACTCGAACTTCGAGGACAAGGACGCGCTCATCCTCGCGCTCCTCGAGGAGACGCACCGGGCGACGATGGGCCGGTTCCAGGTCGACGTCGCCAACCTGCCCGAGGGGATCGGCCTCGACGACGCCATCCGCCGCCTGCTCGCCGTGAAGATGGTCTCCCCGGAGGCCTACACGACGACGCTCGAGATCCGGCTGCGCGGCCGCCGCGACCCCGCGCTGCAGCGGCGCCTCGCCACTCTCCGCCAGGAGCTGCGCCCGCAGTTCGCCGCCGTCCTCGAGGCCGCCGCCGCCCGCCTGGGCCTCGAGCCCCTCGCGAGCGTCGACGACCTGATCGACGTCTTCGACGCGCTGCACGACGCCAGCTTCCTCTGGGGCGACGACCTCGCCCAGCCCGACAGCGCCCGCCTCACCCAGCTGATCGGCCTCGTCGCCCGCCAGTTCACGGTCCCGAAGGCTTGACCACGCGCGACGCGACCCACACGGCCGCGGCGGTGACGGCGGCGGCGCCGACGGTGATCAGGATGCGCTGCACGTCGCCGAGGATCAGCGTGCTGCGGTCGAAGGTGAGCAGGATCACCGAGACCGTCACCACCGTCGTGTACTTCCAGTAGGCCGCGCCGCCGAGGAGGAGCGGCACGGAGAGCAGCGTCGCCGCGAGGCCGAGCAGCGCCGTCGCGAGCTCCCCGGGGATGAGCACGGCGAGGACGGCGGCGGCGGTGCCGCCGAGGATGGTGCCGATCATCCTTCCGTTGATCTTCGCGGCGGTGTCGGCATGAGTGGGCTGCAGGATCATCGCGATGGTCATGACGGCCCACCACGAGTTCGTGCCGCGGAACCAGACGAGGCAGATCAGCGTGAACGCGCCGCAGAGGGCTGCGAGGATCAGGCCGTAGGGCAGCGTCGTCGGCCCCGCCGTCGACGGGAGCTTGACGCCGCGCAGCACGATCAGCACGACGGCGCAGACCCATCCCGCGGCGACAAGGACGAGTCCCGCGAGCACCGCGCTCGTGAGCAGCGGCGACAGGTGCGCCCCGACTGCCTGAAGCACGCGAGAAGGGTCGACGAGCACGTGGGCGGCGAACGCGATCGTCGCCGCGCCGACGGGGTGGAGCCCCTTCGGCGACAACGCGCCGGTGGCGAACGCCAGGGCGACGACGAGCGCGGTGCCGAGGACCGGACGCGGCCGCCGACAGCGCGGGCAGCATCCCCAGCACCATCAGCCCGGTGATGGCGGACGCCGGAGTCGTCGACAACACAACGATGGGGGCTAGCGCCAGCGCGACGGCGCAGAGCACCCGCGCGAGGAGGTTCTGCCGTCGTTCCATGGGGAGAGGCTAATGCTCGGTGGACCGGGAACCCGGGAGCCGGGCACGACTACAGCCGCTTGGCGCGACAGACCACTAGTCTCGACGGCATGAGCGCGCGAATCGAGAAGGTGCTGACCGCCGGCAACGCGGACCCGGCGGGGCCGCCTGTCCACGAGAACAACACGTGGCTGGTCGGTGACGACGCGGAGGTCGTCGTGATCGATCCCGCGCACGGGGCCGACGCCGTCGACGCCGCGGTGGGCGGCCGTCGGGTCGTCGCTGTGCTGATCACGCACGGGCACTGGGACCACGTCCGCGAGGCGGCACTGTTCGCCGCGCGCCACGGCGGCGTCGCGCGGATGCACCCCGCGGACCACTTCCTCTGGGAGGCCGAGCTGGGCGACGCGCCGTTCGACGCCCTGAGCGACGGCGACCGGTTCCCCGTCGCCGGGGTCGAGCTCGTCGCGATGCACACCCCGGGGCACACGCCGGGCTCGACCTCTTTCGTCACCACGCTCCTTGAGCCGATCCCCGGCCCGAAGGGCCCGGATCGTGTCGAAAGCGCGGTCTTCACCGGCGACACGCTGTTCCCCGGTGGCCCGGGCGCGACGCGCTGGCCGTACTCGAGCTTCGGCGGCATCCTCGCCTCGATCGAGACCCGCCTGTTCGTGTTGCCCGACGACACCGTCGTCCACCCCGGTCATGGCGGCTCGACGAGCATCGGCGCCGAGCGCCCGCACCTGGAGGAGTGGCGCGCCCGCGGCTGGTGACCACCGCTGGTTGAGCCAAGGAAGGCGTTGCCGTGCGAAGCACGATCACGGAATCGACGTGACTCGTGTCGAAACCAATGAACCCTTCTAGGATGGACAACGACCTCGAGAGAAGGAAGCAGATGCTCGTCCTCATCACCGGCGGAGCCGGGTACATCGGAAGCACCGTCGCGTCGGCCTGCGAGGATGCGGGCCACCAGGTCGTCATTCTCGACGACTTCTCCACCGGCCGGAGGGAGTTCGTCGGCGACCGCGTCCTGTACGACGGCGACATCGCCGACGACGCGCTCCTCGACCGCATCTTCGCCGAGCACCGGATCGACGCCGTCGTGCACTGCGCGGCGAAGATCGTCGTGCCCGAGTCCGTCTCCGACCCGCTCGGCTATTACGAGAACAACGTCTCGAAGACCGTCACGCTGCTGAAGGCCCTCGAGCGCAACAACGTGCCGCGCTTCCTGTTCAGCTCGTCGGCGTCGATCTACGCGCCCGACGAGAACTTCGTCGTGACGGAGGAGTCCCCGCTGCAGCCGGGCTCCCCGTACGCGCGCACGAAGTTCATGGTCGAGCTGATCCTCGAGGACTACACGTTGGCGAGCGCGGTCAAGGTGCTGTCGCTGCGCTACTTCAACCCCATCGGCACGGACCCGCAGCTGCGCTCGGGGCAGCAGTTGGAGAAGCCGTCGCACGTGCTCGCCAAGCTGCTGGAGGCGTGGGAGAAGGGCGAGACGTTCACCGTCACCGGAGTCGACTGGCCCACCCGCGACGGCTCCGGCATCCGCGACTTCATCCACGTCTGGGACCTGGCCAAGGCGCACGTCGCGGCCATCGAGGGCTTCGACACCGCGACGGCGGACGTCCCCTACCAGGTGTTCAACATCGGCACGGGCAATGGCGTGACGGTCAAGGAGCTGGCCGCGTCGTTCGAGGCGATCTCCGGCGACCCGCTGAAGGTGACCTTCGGCCCGCCCCGCCCCGGCGATGTCGCCGGCGTCTACACCGTGTCGTCGAAGGCCCACGACGTCCTCGGGTGGGAGGCCGGGCTGAGCGAGCAGGAGGCCGTCCGCGACGCCATCGCCTGGCTCCCCGTCCGCAAGGAGATGCTGGGTTACTGACGCCGGTTTATTGGTTTCGACACGCCGGTTCGCTAGCGCTCACGCGGCGGCTCAACCAGCGGACGTCAGTCAGTGGCTTCCGACCACAGCTCGCGGCGGCGCCTCGCCGCGGCGCTGTCGACGACGCCGGTCACGGTGCACGCGATGGCGACGAGCGCCAGCGCCCAGAAAAGCTTGCGAATCATGCTGCCAGCCTAAGCCGACTCGCGCGGCCCGCGATACCTGAAAAGCCCGGAATCAGACCAGGGTTGACCCTGGTTTGGGAAGCGCGGACGGCGGTCTGACCCGCCGCCCGACCGCGGCCACATAGGCTAAGCGCATCATGAACGACTTCCGTTGGTCGAGGGACGGCCGCATGCTGTTGCGCGACGTCGCGCTCGCCGCCGCGCTCGCCGTCGGCAGCCTCGTCCCGGTCTTCTCGGTCCCGAACGAGCCGCTGATGTGGCGCGCCATCGGGTGGTCGCTGCTGATGTGCGCATCGGTCGCGCTGCGGCGGGTCACGCCGCTGGGAGCGCTGGCGGTGATCGCCGTCGCCGGGATGGGCATGATCTTCACCCTGAACATCCCCGTGCCCGCGCTCGTGGCCGTGCCCATCGTCGCTTACAGCGTCGGCCGGTATCACCGCTTGTCGGCGGCCATCGCGGTGGGCGCCGTCGGGCTGGTCGGCTCCGTGGCCGGGCCCATCACGTGGACGCGGAAGCTGGAGGCGGGGTACCAGTTCGTCGGCACGAGCCTGCTCGTCTTCCTCTGCCTCACGATCACCGCGCTGGCCTACCTGGCGGGCCGGCTGATCCGGGAGCGGCAGCTGAGCGACGCCCTCGACCGCGAGATCGCGACCGAACGGTTCACCGCGGCGCAGCGGCAGTCGGAGCAGGAGACGGCGTTGGCGGCGGGGCGCGCTCGGGCGGAGATCGCGCAGGAGCTGCACGACGTGCTAGCGCACTCGCTGTCGGTGATCGTCGTCCAGGCGGAGGGTGCAAAGGCGCTGACGGCCAAGCGGCCGGAGGCGGCGACGGAGGCCCTGGGCGTGATCGCGGACACCGGCCGCAAGTCGATCGCCGAGGTCCGCCGCATCGTCGCCGTGATGCGCGGGGAGGACGAGTCGCCGGCGTTCGGGCCCGCGCCGTCGCTGAGCCAGGCTCCGGAGCTGGTCGCGGCCGGCGGGGAGCGGATCACGCTGACCGTCACCGGCGAGCCTCAGGTGCTTCCGGAGTCGCTGTCGTTGGCCGCGTTCCGCGTGGTGCAGGAGGCGGTGACCAACTTCCTGAAGCACGCGGGGCCGACGGCGACCGCCACGGTGGAGATCGCGTATACGCCCCGGGACGTGCTGCTCGTGGTGCGCGACGACGGGATCGGCGTGCTTTCCAAGTCCGACGGCCGCGGCTCTGGCGTGCGCGGGATGCGCGAGCGGGTCCAGGCCATGGGCGGTGACTTCCGCGCCGGGCCTCGTGCCGGCGGCGGGTTCGAGGTGCAGGCGCGCCTGGCGTTGCCGGCGGCGCTTGGCAGCGGATGGTTGAAGGGAGACGAGTAGATGATGATCTCGGCAGAGGCCTACCGGACGGAGCGGACGAGATGACCATCAAGGTGCTGCTGGCCGACGACCAGTCGCTCGTGCGGTCCGGGTTCCGGATGCTGATCGACTCGGCCGACGACATGGAGGCCGTCGGCGAGGTCGACAACGGGCGCGACGCCGTCGCGCTCGTGCGCTCGCGGCCGGTCGACGTCGTGCTGATGGACATCCGCATGCCGATCATGGACGGCACGGAGGCCACGTGCCGGATCTCGGAGCTGGGCGTCGACACGAAGGTCCTGGTCCTCACCACGTTCGACCTCGACGAGTATGTCTTCGCCGCGCTGCAGGGCGGCGCCAGCGGGTTCCTGCTGAAGGATGCGCTGCCCGACGAGCTGCTGGGCGCCATCCGCGCGGTGGCCGCGGGCGACGCCGTTGTGGCGCCGTCGACGACGAAGCGGCTGCTGACGCACTTCGCGGGCCTGCTTCCGAAGGTGTCCTCGACGCCGGACACGCGCCTCGACGTCCTCACCGAGCGCGAGCGCGAGGTCCTCGCCGAGGTGGCGCGGGGTGCGAACAACCAGGAGATCGGCCAGCGCCTGTACATGGCCGAGGGCACGGTGAAGACCCACATCGGACGGCTGCTGAGCAAGCTCGGGGCCCGCGACCGGGTCGGCCTGGTGCTGATCGCCCACGAGGTCGGCCTGGACCAGACCACTCCTTGAGGCCGGTGTCAGTCGGTCTTCTGCCTCGCGATGAAATCAGCCATCCCCGGGACCGTGAACCGAACAACTCCGTGGTCGGGAGCATAGATCAGGCCCTTATGCATGAGGTTGGCCCTCACCGGCCCGATCGAGCCGATCTTCTTGCCTAATCGCGTGGCCACCTCGCCAGAGCCAACGCCTTCGTCACCCTCGGGGCACATGGCCCGCAGGTATCGCTTCTCGGCTGACGTCGTACGGTCCCATCGAGCCCTGAAGAACCCGTTGTCCAGCTGGTTCTGGCCGCGAAGAACACCCCGCCGCGCCTCCTCTAGGCTGATCGGGCTGCCGTCCGATTCGTTCCACGTCTCCTGGCCGAACTGCTGGATGAAATACGGATAACGCCCCGCCGACGCGACCACGTGACCCAAGGCCTCTGGCGACCACTCCACGCCCTCTGCCGCTGCAGGCCGCGTGAGTGCGACCCTCGCATCCTCTTCAGACAGTCGCTCCACATGAACAAAGTGGAATCGCTCGGTGTACGACTTCGCTTCGGCCATCGTTTGAGGAAGGCTGGGCAGTCCAGCCAGGCCAAACAACACCGGCCAGTTGTCTTGGGCCGCCGCTTGGGCGACGACCGCCAACGTCGTCAGCTCGTCGGCGGAAAGGTACTGCGCCTCGTCGATGAGAATCGCCAGCCCGACACCATCTTCGCCGGCCGCCAACGATACGTCGCGAATGACTCGCTTCAGGTCGGTCTCTAGCACCCCGCTGTCTGCCCCGCCGCTCGGGACGCCCGACAGATCCATGCCGAATGTCCAGGTTCCCGTGTGGTCGTAGGAGGCCTTGAACGACAGCGCGGTCGCGATGGCCCTGAGGAGCCGACGGCCCGGGG
>RRZT011401595.1_pt1 | contig 18288 bp, 19 predicted proteins | sample 2165551 | NCBI WGS metagenome assembly RRZT01 (sample SAMN10456910, study PRJNA506462) | wastewater metagenome | biome: wastewater; feature: sludge; material: wastewater sludge; isolation source: wastewater sludge with Escherichia coli K12::gfp cells carrying plasmid... | place: USA: Moscow, Idaho...
AAAAAAGCCCGACTCTTTTGCAAGACCCGGGCTTTTATTACGACAACGAGTAACCGCTCAAAGCATTACAAAGGCTTACCACGATTACCATGCTGGCTGACAAAGTCCTGCACGACGGCCAAGTCATTGGCTAAGACCGTGCAGCGCTCTTCACGCTCAAACAGGTCAGCCATATGCGCTGGCAACACTGGACTGGCACTTGGCACCGCCTTCTGCACCGCCTCAGGGAACTTAACCGGATGCGCAGTACCCAGCGTCACCATAGGTGTAGCTAAGCTACGACGGCATTCACGGGCCGCGTGCACACCAATTGCCGTGTGTGGATCGAGCAACTCGCCAGTGTCTTTATAGACCTTAGCAATGGTCGCGCAAGTCTGCTCATCATCTACGGCTAATGAGTCAAACAGCTTGCGAGTCTCAGTCCAGCGTTCATCCTCAACACTCATCTCGCCTGTAGCACGGAAATGATCCATCAACTCAGTCACTTTGGCGCCATCGCGACCATGCATATCAAACAGCAAGCGCTCAAAGTTAGACGACACCATAATATCCATTGACGGCGACAAGGTTGGGTGCAGCGCATCTTTGTTATAACGGTTACCACTCATAAAGCGGTGCAAAATATCGTTACGGTTAGTAGCGACAATCAACTGATTGATCGGCAGACCCATATTGCGCGCCAAGTAACCGGCAAAAATATCGCCAAAGTTACCCGTTGGTACTGAGAAGGCAATGGAGCGCTGCGGTCCGCCAAGCTGAATTGCCGCATGGAAGTAGTAAACGATCTGCGCCATGATGCGCGCCCAGTTGATCGAGTTCACCGCCACCAAACGGGTGCCTTTCAGGAATGATTGGTCAGCAAAGCTGGCTTTAACCATTTCCTGGCAATCGTCAAAGTTGCCTTCAATCGCGATGTTGTGAATGTTATCGCTCAGCGCACTGGTCATCTGACGGCGCTGTACTTCTGACACACGCTGATGCGGGTGCAAAATAAAGATATCAACATTCTCGCAACGACGGCAGCCTTCAATTGCAGCAGAACCGGTATCACCGGAGGTTGCTCCCATAATCACCACGCGTTCATTGCGTTTGCTGAGAAAGTGATCCAGCAAACGCCCAAGCAACTGCAGGGCAAAGTCTTTAAAGGCTAAAGTTGGGCCGTGGAATAACTCCAGCACCCACTCATTACTGTCGAGCTGACGCAACGGTGCCACCGCGCTGTGCTCAAACACACTATAGGTGTCTTTGACAATGGCTTTAAAATCGGCATCGTCAATGCAGCCCGCAACAAATGGACGCATCACTCGAAAGGCTAATTCGTGATACGGCAGATCAGCCCAAGAGGCAATTTCTTCCACTGTAAAACGTGGCAAGTTCTCTGGCACATACAAACCACCGTCGCTGGCTAAGCCGGCCAACAACACATCTTCAAAATTCAGCGTCGGGGCTTTGCCGCGCGTGCTTATATATCGCATAAGTAACAACCTTTATCAGAGTCGCTTAACTGGAAATTAACCCAACTGCTCAACACGGATTCGCACAACGGGCGTCTGCACAGAATCGAGGGCTTCTAGGGCAATAATAGCATCATTGATGCGCTGCTCCTGCACACGATGGGTCAACAGGATCATAGGCACAGAACCATCATGTTCTTCCGCTTCTTTTTGCATAATCGATTCAATGTTAATACCACGCACCGAGAGAATGCTCGCCACTTGCGCCAACACACCGGGATGATCTTTCGCTTGAATACGTAAGTAGTAAGCACTTTCACACTGATCAATCGGCAGAATCGGATGAGCAGACAGTGCGCCGGATTGAAAGCCAAGGGCCGGCACTTGGTCTTCAGTCGCCGCCGCCATAGCGCGCGCCACATCAACGATATCAGCAATCACCGACGAGGCTGTTGGCTCCATACCTGCACCAGCACCGTAATACAGGGTGCTGCCGACAGCATCACCATTGACCATCACTGCGTTCATCACGCCATTGACGTTGGCAATTAAGCGATCAGCGGGAATCAAAGTTGGATGCACGCGCAACTCAATCCCTAAATCCGTACGGCGTGCTACACCTAAGTGTTTAATGCGATAGCCTAAGGCTTCCGCATAATTGACATCTGCCGTAGTCAGCTGAGTAATGCCTTCGGTGTAGGCTTTGTCGAACTGCAATGGGATACCAAAAGCAATCGAAGCTAAAATGGTCAGCTTGTGCGCCGCATCAATGCCTTCAACATCAAAAGTTGGATCTGCCTCGGCATAACCTAAGGCTTGCGCTTCTTGTAACACATCGTCAAAGGTGCGGCCTTTTTCACGCATTTCGCTGAGAATAAAGTTACCGGTACCGTTGATAATGCCCGCCAACCAGTTAATACGGTTGGCCGCTAGACCTTCACGGATCGCCTTAATCACAGGGATACCGCCGGCAACAGCGGCTTCAAAGCCGACCATCACGCCTTGTTCACGAGCACGTTGAAAAATTTCATTTCCGTGTACAGCAATCAATGCTTTATTGGCAGTAACCACATGCTTGCCGTTCTCAATCGCGCGCAACACCAGCTCTTTAGCTAAGGTATCGCCACCAATGAGCTCAACTACGATATCAATTTCAGGATTATTAACGACAGCGAAAGCATCATCCGTCATCTCTGTCGTACTGGTATCGCACAATGGATTGACGGCACGTGAGGCCACTTGCACCACTTCAATAGAGCGGCCGGCACGCCGTGAAATCTCTTCAGCATTACGCTTGAGAACGTTAAAAGTACCACCACCAACAGTGCCTAAACCACAGATTCCTACTTTAACTGGCTTCACGCTGCATCGTCCCCATTGTTAAATAAAATAAACCTGCTCACGCTAAGGTGAGCGCCAAAATACTGCACTGTACGAAGCCTACCGACCTCGGTCAACCTAAGGCTGCGCTTTTAAAGCTTGCGCCGCCAACTGCTTGGCCGGCTGATAACCTGGAATCATTTTGCCATTGGCTAAGATTATGCTTGGTGTGCCTTGTACGCCAATGGCCTGACCAAGGGCATACTGTTTGTCCACCGGATTCTTGCAAGTTTTTTTCGCTACATCACGGCGCGCTTTAGCTTGATTCATCGCCTCCAAACGATCATCTGCACACCAGATGCTGGTCAGAGTCGTGTAACCATGGCTGCCAACCCCTTGACGTGGAAAGGCCAAGTAGCGCACTTCAACACCGAGCTTATTCAACTCAGCAACTTCGCTGTGCAGTTTCTGGCAGTAGCCACAATCCGTATCGGTAAAGACCGTGACGTGAGTTTTCGTCTCAGGCCCAGAAAACACCACCATTTCGTCCATTGCTATGGTATTGATTTGTTTAGCAATGGCTTTTTGCTCAACCTGTTCTGTTAAATTGCTTGCTTGACCGTTGTGTAACTGAAACAAATTGCCTTGCAATAAAAACTCGCCGTCAGCACTGGCGTAGAGTACACGACCGCCTTTGAGCTCGACTTGGTACAGATTAGGCATGGCACTGGCGCTGATGCTTTCAATCGGCAAATCAGGCTGCAACGACAGCAGTGCTTGCTGAATAATCTGCTCAGCCGTAGCAGCTTGAACGCTGCCGGCGAAAACCAAGCCACAAAACACCCCTAACCATCGTAAGCGCAGCATATTGCCAACCTTGAACTTGAATGAATATTAAAAGGCCGCAAGAGTAGCACAATTGCGTCTATTAAGGCGCATTTTCATTGTATCGCGCGCATTAGCAAGGACGTGCAGGCTGAACGGGTGTTGCCAGGTAAAATACGATTTAATTCTGAAGTTTAAACGCTCATAATAAACACTGCTCAGCTCAGCCACTTAACAATAAGCACCGAGGTGAGCAGCTAGAGAAACAGTTCAGTATGTACGCGCTATAGCGTTAAGGCTTATTACAGCCATCACCTGTAATCACGCACTCAATCCAAGGTTTGTACGCCGCCATTCACAAACAACACTTGGCCACTGACCCATTGCGACACAGGTGCGGCAAAGTAGAACACCGCGCCAGCAATATCTTCAGGTTCACCTAAACGTTTAATGGGTGTATGCGCAAGCATGCGCTGTTCAATTTCAGGTGTGAGCACAGTAGCCAGCGCGCCCGTTTTCACTGCACCCGGACCGACCGCATTGATGCGAATAATTGGGCCATAGTCATGCGCCAAATTAGCCGTCTTATGATTAATCGCCGCTTTAGAGGCAGCATAGGCACTGATTGCTGGGCTCTTGCTCAGCGAACTCATCGACAACATATTAATAATCGAACCGTAACCTGCCTCCTGCATGTGCATTAGCGCCTGCAGTTAGATTCTAGAAAATACACAACCAGTATTTTTTACTTAAGAATTAATATACACCGTTTACCCATGCACACCATCGACAACACACCCATTCTGGGTATGCCTCGCACAACAGAGCAGGATCAGTCTTTTAACTTTGCATACCCTGATTTAGAAAATCCAAAAAATTACCACAGCAAGGCCGATAAGCCTGTAATGACTGGGTTACAATACGTCGCCTATTTTTGAAAAGATTAGAACAACCATGCGCCTTGATCGATTTATAGCTGAAACCACTGGCATGAGCCGCAAAGAAGCCACCAAAGTACTGCAGAGTGCCGAAGTGACCATCGATGGTGTGGTGCAAAAAAAAGCGGCTCTGCAGGTGCCCGATGGCGCCAAAGTGATGTGGAACAATGAGCTGCTGCAGCTGATCGGCCCAACCTATTTAATGATGCACAAGCCACTTGATTGTGTCTGCGCCAATCATGATTCACGGCACAGAACCGTATTTACTTATTTAGATGTGCCGAATATTAAAAAGCTGCACACCGTTGGACGACTGGATCTGGACACGACAGGATTATTATTGATTACGGATGATGGCCAATGGTCACATCGCATCACTTCACCGAAACAGCAGTGCCTGAAGATTTATCACGCTTGGGTAGCAGAACCGCTTATCGAAGAGAATATCAAAGCCTTTGCGGCTGGCTTAGAGCTGACCGGCGAAGACAAACCCACTGCACCAGCCCTGCTGGAAATACTCAATGAGCACGAAGCCTTAGTGCATGTGCATGAAGGCCGTTATCACCAAGTTCGGCGCATGTTTGCTGCCATTGGTAACCACGTTGACAAGCTGCACCGTGAGCAGGTGGGCGCGTTGAGGCTCGATGCCGATCTTGCGCCTGGCGAGTGCCGCGTGCTAACCGCAGAAGAAGTCGCACTGTTCTAACCGCCTTAGTCGTGAAGAGAGAGGCCGCAAAACCATCACGCTTCCCCTCTCTATCGAACGACTACAACTTGATCTGCCTAGCGCTTTACAGGATGGCGTCAAAAGACTCCGGCAAAATTTGACCACCATCAACGATAATGGTTTGTCCGGTAATAAAGCGTGCTTCTGGCGAGGCGAGGAAGCAGGCGGCATGGCCAATATCCTCAGGCTCACCTAGTTTTTTGACTGGAATCGAGTCGGCCATCTCTTTTAGATAAGCCTCCCCCTGCGCTTCCAAACCGGCTGTGCGGATATTGCCTGGCATCACCGCGTTAATGGTAATGCCTTCACGTGCACACTCAAGAGCGGCAGAACGCATAAAGCCCAGCTGTCCAGCCTTACTAGCGGCATAATGCGCCCAACCTGGATAGCCAGTGACAGCTCCAGTGATTGATGAAGTAATCACGATGCGTCCATAACCACGTTGGCGCATACTCGGCAACACGGCTTGCACCATAAAGAAAGTGCTACGCAGGTTAACGTCCATCATCTGATCCCAATTTTCCGTGGTCATCACATCCAAAGCAGCCTGAGGGAAAATACCGGTATTGGAGCACAGAATATCCAAACGACCGTAACGCTTAAGAACGCTATCAACCACAGCCTGACAGGCGGCTTTATCAGTCACATCTAACGTCACAAAGGTTGCTCCGAGCTGTTCTGCAGCGCTTTGTCCCGCCTCAACATCAATATCCGCAATCACCACCTGCGCGCCAGCTTTTGCCAGCACTGTAGCAATGCCTTTACCAATACCCTTGGCGCCGCCTGTGACAATTGCCACCTGATCTTTCAGTGAAAACATATCGATCTCCCTAAACAATTTACTGAACATGCAACCAAGCTAACATAAGCATTTCACCTTAGCCAATGGCGCCTAACACAAGCTTTGCTGATGCCCGAGCAAGGTCAACTTAAGCACCAGACAATTCGATAGCATTGACAGTTATGAGAAAACACAACGACACATCTATGCGCCGCGCCCAGCCAACTGACAAGCCAAGGCTGTGCTAGAGTCTTAACCAGCGCTGTATAGGCTGGAGGTGTTAGATGAATACGTTAGCGGGAAAAATTACGGTCTTTTATGATGGTGCTTGCCCAGTTTGCGTGCGTGATCGACGCTGGTATGAAAAGCTAGAAGGCCAGACCGAAGATAGCGTTGAGTGGCTGGACATTACTGGACGTGACGAGCAATTGCGCGAGCAAGGTATCGATCCCAACCAAGCACTGCGCGAACTGCACGTTAAAGATAGCCAAGGACAAGTGCATCGAGAAATGGCGGCTTATATTTTGCTCATGGCCCGCGTGCCATTACTCAAACCCATTGCCTGGTTGATTGGCTTGCCGGTGATTCGCCCTACTCTGGCTTGGCTCTACCATCGCTGGGTTGCGCGCAGACTTGGATCACGCATCGCACCTAAGGGTTGAGCAACGGCTCAAGGTGTTTTGCAAACAGGCAAGGATTTTAACGCTCACCCGCAAGGCGCTTCTCTAGCTCCTGCAAGCGCTGACGCTCGGCACGGCCTTTTTCAAAGCGCTCAGTGATATCCCGCGCCTGCGCCACCGTACCAACAACCTCTCCTTGGTTATTGAAAATCAAGGCAAAACCCATTTCGGTATAGAACTCACTGCCGTCAGCACGTAGCGCTTTGGTCGGCATTGGCTTGCCGCTGTGCTTAGTCGCACCTGCCGCAATGGCGGCATCAAAACCCCGCCAATGCGCTTTGCGTAGTTTTTCAGGAATAATGATATCTAAGCTTTGCCCTATTGCCTGCTCAGCAGAAAAACCAAACATTTTGCTAGCGGCTGCATTCCACACACGCACGCGACCTTGAATATCGGAGTAAATCATTGCATCAGGTGACTGTTCAATCAGCCAGCTTGCGAGCTCTGGGCTAGTTTGAAAGGTTGTCATAGCGAACTCCTATCTGCACACTTTTAGTGATCCACCCTAGCAAAACTAGAGCGATTTATGCAGCACGACAGCGGGCTTTTAGACTAAAGTTTCTTAGCGTTTAATTGAGGAATAACGCTAGGAGTGGCATAGATAAAAAAGCTGGCTTAGGTGGCCAGCTCAACTCACTCAAGCCCTATGAATTTAAGCGCTATTATCACCATTAGATTGCTAATAACTCAGTCTGCTGCAGCACGCTACAGATTATGAACTCTGCAATTGATATACCCTGATCAAGATGGAGATGCCATGTGCAGCAACACACATACAGTCATTGACAGCGAAAACATACCGATCAAACTGTGGCTCAAAAAAGAGCAAATGGATGAGGGAGCGCTGCAGCAAGCACGCAATCTGGCCAACCTGCCTTTTGCTTTTAAGCACATTGCCATTATGCCCGACACCCATCAAGGCTACGGCATGCCTATCGGCGCGGTGCTGGCCACTAAAGGTGTGATTATTCCAAATGCCGTGGGTGTGGATATTGGCTGTGGCATGTGTTCATTGCGCACCACCCTGACGGCAATCGACACGGACGCTCTAAAAGAGATTGTTCAGCGCATTCGTACCACTGTTCCAGTCGGTTTTGCGCACCACGCCACAGCGCAAGATGAACGATTAATGCCAGAGCGCAAGGGCCATTTACCCATCGTGGAGCAAGAATATAACAATGCTCTGTATCAAATTGGCACGCTGGGCAGCGGCAACCACTTTATCGAGATTCAGCAGGGTTCAGATGGCTACATTTGGATTATGGTGCACTCAGGTTCGCGCAATCTTGGCTTCACAGTAGCCAATCATTATCACCAGATCGCCCGTCAACTGAATGCGACCGACGGCCAAACCCTTACCACTGACTTGGCCTATATTCCTCAGTCTTCGGAATATTTCGAGCTGTACAGCAACGAAATGAACTACTGCCTAGCGTTTGCGCTCGCCAATCGCACCTTGATAATGGAACGCGTGAAAACCGCTTTCAAGCAGGTACTGCCCGAAGTTGAGTTTGCCGACTTTATTAATAAACCGCATAACTTCGCCGCCGAAGAAGAACACTTTGGTGAGACAGTTATCGTCCACCGCAAAGGGGCAACACGTGCGCGCAAAGGTGAATGGGGAATGATTCCAGGCTCGCAAGGCACGCGCTCATTTCTGGTGACTGGCAAAGGTGAAGCACAATCTTTTAACTCCTGCGCCCATGGTGCCGGACGTATTATGAGCCGTGCGCAAGCGCGTAAAACCTTGGATGTAAAAACCGAAGTCAAAGCGCTTAAAGAACAAGGCATCTTGCACGCCATCCGCAGCCGCAAGGACCTCGATGAAGCGCCGGGCTCTTACAAAGATATTGATGAGGTGATGAGCAATCAACACGACTTGGTCGATGTGCAGATTGAACTGCAGCCGTTGGCAGTGATCAAGGGTTAAACCAGCTCACCACGGCATTGCCCTATCAGCAAAGTGACAGCCAAAGTGACAGCCATCGACTAAAAATGCCGGTGCGCTAAAGATCAGCACCGGCAAACGCGCTTTAAAATCAACTATACAGTGCTTGATAACCGGCCTCATCCACTTGCGACAGCCCCATACGATCAAATGCGCGCCACATTGCTAACCAACGTTTGCCGTCGCGCACAAGTGGAGTCACTAAGCGCTGACAGGTGTCGGCAATAATCGCATCCGTCAGCTTATTGGGTTGCTCGCCACTATAGCTGTACCACAGCAGCGCGGCATCTTCTGGATGTTCACGACACCATGCTGCGCCTCTAGAAACCACAGATGAAAACGCCGCAACCATTTCAGGCGACTCCCGTAAAGTGGCCTCTCCAGTAAACAATTCCAGCGCTGAAAAATTAGGTAACCCCACTTGTGCACTGCTGATAAAGGTAGCGGCAACACCCAGCTGCTGCGCTTCTACGCCTTCAAAGTTAGCAAAACATAACCAAGCGCCGTCAAAACCGGCTTGGATGTTTTTTAAGTGCTCAAACCCAGCTGATTCGATGTGCACTTGCGCGGGAGTAAAAGCAATCCCTTTACTTTCACACCAACGGCCAATAATCAGTTTGGCCAAGTCATCGGTCACCTCGCCTGCGACTGGAGAAGCTATGCGAATCGTTTTACCTTCGCTTAAAGCCTTCTCACCAGCAGGCGTCAGCATCACACCACCATCGGTTGCAAAAAAACAACCCAAAGCGCGCAAGCCGCTACGCGCTTCATCAATCATATGCAGTGGCTCATTACAGGCGAAAGCCAAGTCGCCACGCGCGACAGCGGCTAAACCATCGTAATGATCCTTTGGCTCAAGCAAATGCACATCTAAGCCAAGCTCGCGAAACCAGCCTTTCTCAAGGCCCGTGATAAAAGGTAAATGGTCAGGATTAAGAAACCATTCCAGCCCTACTTCAATACGCTGCATCATTGCGCTCCAAATGATTGATATGTGATTGAATATACAGAATAAAACAATCCAATGGGCATTCTGCAGTTAGCCCTCTGGCGACCTAAGCCAAGCTCGATTCAGCCTCAGCCTGGGTGGATTTTTACCGATGGCTGCGCCATGCCAATATCAGCTGCGTGTGGCCGCGCCACGGCTCTTAAGGAAGCACTGAAAAATTACCTAAGTTGTCAGGACATGGTTAAAAATCCGCTGAAAAGGCTCATTTACTACTTGTCTGCACTCTAGCGTTCAACTCATATTCGGCAAGCTGCCCGTGACAATCGCCAGCTGAATCGCAATGATGGCAACGCCAAAAGCAAACACCAACAGCAGCGCCAATTGCCCACCGAAAACACGGTAACCGCCAACATGCTGCTTACGCGTTTGCCGCACCAATAAAGCTGGCAATAACAACGACAGAATTGATAACGCAATGGCTGCAAAACCAAGGGCAACGATAAAGCCCTTAGGATAAAACAGCGCAAACAGCAACGGCGGTACAAAAGTCATCACACCTGTGTGCAAACGCCCCAGCCCAGTGCGCGGCCGCTTGAAAAAGTCAGTCAAGAAGTCAAACAAACCCAGCGCCACCCCTAAAAACGAGGTGGCCAACGCCAGTGCGGCGAATAGGCGCACAGCCATTTCTACTCGCGCCGTGCCAACCACCGCTTTAACCGCCGCTAACAAACCATTTAAGCCACTTTCATCGGCCAAAATACCCATAAAGGTCCCAGACTCGATGGTGCCTAACGTAGCAACCTGCCAACACACATACACCAGCAATGGGATCGCGCTACCAATAATAAAAATCTTACGCAACTTGGCGGTATCGCCCTCCATATAACTGACAATGCTTGGCACACTGCCGTGAAAACCAAAGGAGGTAAAGACAATCGGAAGCGCTGACAAAAACAACGCTTGCTGCACCGGCATACTCAGCAAGTTAACCCTGTGCACATGGGGCAATAGCAGAATCAGCATGGCGGCTAAAAAGAAGATTTTGGTCGCAAATAAAAAACGATTGATCAGATCCACCGAGTGCGTACCAAAACATACGACACTGCCGCCAACCAGGGTAAACAGCAGCACCCCAACGTAAGACGGCAGATGCAAACCCAGTAACCTATTTAAAGAGTCGCTAATAATTTCACCGCCACCGGCTAAGTAAGCAGCAATCAACGAATAGAGTAAAAACGGCAGCGCAAAGCTGATAATCCAGCGCCCTGGATTGCCTAAATATTTATAGGCCAAAGAGCCAAATCCCATATCCGCATCGTTGTGCTGGTAGGCTTCGACCAATAATAATGCGGTATAGCTCATGATGATCCACAAACCAAACAGCAGCAGCATTGCCGTAGCAAAACCAATACCCGCTGTGGCAAGTGGCATTGCCAGCATACCAGCCCCTAAGGCTGTGCCAGCGACAATAAAGGTACTTCCAAAGGCACTGTTTTTCACACACTCACCCAGTTTGAGCGCTGACTGGTTAGCTTGCTGTAACTCAGTTAAACGCATAAAAAACCATTATTATGCGCCAATCCTGGCCTTTATGCGGGATTGATCTTGCCCTTATAGCCATCAGTGCTTTTTTTACAGCGAGGAAACCCAGGTCAAAATCGCATTTTCACATGAAAAAAATAGGCTACAGCTCATACTGCATGAGTGCCGCAACGCTTTAGGGCTTTAAACACAACTTTAACAAAGCTTCTAGCTTGTCTTGCCCTAAGCGATTCATAAGCGCGATATTGCGCTCAGGGATATCATCAACATCAGGATAATCAGCAATCACACGCTCCAGACTCTCTTCACGTAACAGGTGCAATACTGGATATGGCGCACGATTGGTGTAGTTTTCCGCATCACCTGGCCGCGTGCCGCCAAACTGATAATCAGGATGAAAACTGGCCAACTGGTAAATGCCTTCCAATTCCATATCCACCAACAAACTGTCGGCACAACCCAGAAAATCGTTAAAGTCGTAAAAGTCCTGCAATACCGCAGGATGAATCAGCAGGGTTGTTTCCACTAACGGATCTTCGTTAAGTAATTCAAGCTCTGTTTGCAAGACCTGCAATAGCTGCTCTGCTGTTGTCGCTGCCGTGGTGACAAAACGCACGCGCTTTTTAACCAGCTCGCGCTTGGCAAAGGGGCAAAGATTCATACCGACAACAAAGGTTTCCACCCACTGACGCACCGCGTGGATAATCTCTTCATCATTTTCCAAGCGGGCCAACTTCTCTAGGTTTGTCATATTGTTTCCAAATAATGCCGAACCCGTCGGCAACTAATAGGTTTCGTTTTCATCTTGGACTGATACCGATAAATGCCCCATGGCATCAACGCCGACATTAAACAGGATTGGCTTGCAGCAGACCTGACAATCCTCAGTGTATTGCTGTCCTGCTTCTTGCGGATCAATCAGCACTTCAAGCACTTCACCACAATAAGGGCAATACACTGTTTCTTCGATTAAAAATCCCATACTTTTCTCGCTCGCCTCGACAGTAGGTTATATCGCCAAGCGTGGTGACGCCTAAAGCCCACAACACTCTGCATGCAACTGCGCATGCGATCTACAGCACAGCGCGATGCAACCCTTAAAGCATCGTCTGAGAAAAGAGTCTGCCCTATAAAACCACAGGTGTCTTAGGTAGTCTCTCGCTTAACGCTGATTAAAAACAGTCTCTCAACACTTTTAATCACATCTTTAATCACATCAACCGAGCATTAACGGAGATTTAAAACATGGCTGACGATCTGTATCAAAAAGGCATCAATAAAATTCAAGAGCTGACCGCCTCGCCAGATGACAACCCAACAGGTGCAATGGATATTGGTGAAGCATTTAAAGATATTGCCCCAGACCTCAGCAAATATGTTGTTGAGTTCGCTTTTGGTGAAATCTACTCGCGTCCGGGATTGGATAACAAGCAAAAGGTATTAACCACCATTACCGCGCTGGTTGCCCAAGGTAAACCGCAAATCGGTATGCATATTAAAACGGGGCTGACGGTGGGTTTAAGCCCTGAAGAGATCATCGGCTGCATTATGCACTTGATCCCTTACACCGGTTTTCCTAGCGTGTTGAATGCTCTAACTGTCGCTAAAGACATCTTCCAAGAGCAAGGCATAACCGTCGACACCTCTGCCTTTAAATAAAAAACGCAGAGCTTACCTGCTTCTGCGTTTTTGAGTTTACGTGAAGACAACTGGCCGTGGTGCTCGGCCAGTTACTGAGCAGTAGATTAAAACCTATCGGTGATTGCACCTTCAGATGCTGAGCCAACAGTTTTAGCGTATTTCGCCAACACGCCGCGCTGCACATTGGGTTTAGGGGCAGTCCATGCGCGCAAACGCTGTTCAATTTCTGCAGCCGAAACGCCAAGATTTATTTCATTGTTTTGCGCATCAATGGTAATCATGTCGCCGTCTTTGATGATCGCTATCGGCCCGCCTACCATGGCTTCTGGAGTGATATGGCCGACGACAAAACCATGACTGCCGCCAGAGAAACGCCCGTCAGTAATGAGCGCTACTTCATTGCCCAAGCCGCGCCCCATAATGGCAGACGTTGGTGACAGCATTTCGCGCATGCCGGGGCCGCCTTTGGGCCCTTCATAACGAATCACGATGACATCGCCCGCCACCACATTGCCGTCTAAGATGGCCGCCATGCAGGTTTCTTCTGAGTCAAAGACACGCGCTGTGCCGCTGAATCTGGTACCTTCCTGACCACTGATTTTCGCTACAGCACCGTCCGGGGCAATATTGCCGCGCAAGATGCGTAAATGACTGTCCGCTTTCAGTGGCGTATCGAATGGCATAATGATGTCTTGGCCGTCTGGATAATCGACCACATCGGCAAGGTTTTCGGCGATGGTTTTGCCGTTAACTGTTAAACAATCACCGTGCAACAAGCCTTTAGCCAATAAGCGCTTCATCAGCGGGGCAATACCGCCAATCTTAATCAGATCAGACATCAGGTAACGACCGGAGGGGCGCAAGTCAGCTAAGACCGGCACACGCTTACCAATCTCGGTAAAGTCATCAATATTCAACGCCACATTGACCGCATCAGCCATGGCCAATAAATGCAGCACAGCATTGGTCGATCCACCGCAGGCAATCACTAGAGTAATGGCATTTTCAAAGGCTTTACGGGTCATGATATCGCTGGGTTTTATATCATTATCCAGCAGCCAACGAATCGCCTGCCCTGCAAGCCGGCAATCTTCACGCTTTTCTGGCGAGATCGCTTCTTGTGCAGAACTGCCAGGCAAGCTCATGCCTAAGGCTTCAATCGCCGTGGCCATGGTGTTAGCGGTGTACATCCCACCGCAAGAACCAGGGCCTGGAATGGCCGTTTTTTCAATGGCAATCACTTCGGCTTCGCTTAAGTCACCACGCGCATGAGCACCCACTGCTTCAAACACTGAAACAACATCAGTTATAGCGCCTTACGCGCCGATATGCTTCGCAAAGTGTGGCAATTAGCTTACTATGCGCCACCCCAAATACTTCAGCTCAATTGCAGGCTCCCATGTCCGCCAACGCACTGTATACCGACCTTTCAGGCTATTACGATTTAATGTGCGCAGGTATCGACTACCAAGCGCAAAGTCATGCGGTGCACCGACTGCAGCAGATCTTCGGCAATGCCGGCACAACACATCTTGATTTAGCCTGTGGCACCGGCCCGCACGTTCGTTACTTTATTGATTTGGGCTACCAAAGCACTGGCTTAGACATTAATCAGCCAATGCTCGATATTGCTGCAGTGCGCTGCCCTGAAGCGCAGTTTTCTTTGCAAGACATGAGCGCTTTCTGCATGGCTGAGCCCGTCGATTTAATCACCTGTTTTTTGTACTCGATCCATTACAACGCCGATCTGGCCAAGCTCAAAGCCTGTATTGCTAGCGTTCATCGTGGGTTAAAAACCGGTGGTGTGTTCTGTTTTAATGTCGTCGATAAGAACAAAATCGATAACGCTTTATTTGCTAAACACAATGTGGATCATGCCGGCGAGCGTTTCACTTTTAATTCAGGCTGGCATTACTCTGGCCATGGCGAAAAGCAATCACTAAAAGTCAGCATTGAAAAAGCCAACGCTACAGGCTCTCAGATTTGGCATGACGAGCACCCCATGGTTGCCTTGAGCTTTGCCGAGCTCAAAGACATCTTACAACCCTATTTTGCAGTCCATGTCTTTGAACATGACTATGAAAAAATCATTCCCTGGGACAGCGTTTCTGGCAACGCGCTTTTCACCTGTGTGAAGATTTAAGGCAGACTCTGCAGCTCTTAACTCGCACGACGCATGCAAGGCATGGAGGGCAGCACAGTCTGGGGCTCTGTACGTCCAACATGCCCCTTCTCTGGGTTACTGTCACAGACAAAACCAAGCGAGGCTTAGCCTAGTTTTTCTATGGCTGCCGCCAAAGCAAAATCCCTTGTGGAGATACCGCCAGCCTCATGTGTGGTCAAGCTGATGGCTACTTTGTTGTAGACATTGAACCATTCAGGGTGATGATCGGCCTTTTCGGCCAGCAGCGCGACTTGACTCATAAAACCAAATGCCGCCACAAAGTCAGCGAACTTAAACGCTTTATGCAACTTGCCTTCTTTAAGTTGCCAAGCTTTATCGACTGTTTCGTTCAATTCTTGCAGTGCAGACTCTAACCCTTGTTGACTCAGTTTCTCGATCATATCCACCTCTGGTCTGTGCAGCAGGTTACGGGGATAAAGTGTTCATCCCCGTAGCCTTCTGTGTTCTAGGCGCCTTATGACGGCGCCGCGCCTAAGTTTAATAGCCAAAAAATTCTTCAGTGCGGATATTGTCATCATCCACGCCAGCAGTGAGGAGCATTTCAACCATGGCGTAGACCATGCCTTGCGGTCCGACGATGTAATAAATCGGTGCGCTTAGATCGTCGATATATTTGCTCAGCATCTTTTCATCAATGACACCGGTTTCGCCATCCCAGCTGCACTTAGATTTTTCCATCTGCGTCATTGTGCCAATAAAAGTGTAATTGGGATTGTCGTGTTGCGCCGCCATCAACTCATCGAGAAAGACTGCATCTTCTGGTCTTTTATTGGAGTCAAACAGATAAATTTTATGCGCAAGTTTGTCGTGCGCCGCCTGGAGAATAATGCTTCGAGCCGGCGTGAGACCAATACCGCCAGTGAGAAAAACCGCAGGCACATCGACTTTATTGTGCAGCGTAAAGGTGCCATGTGGTCCATCGAGACTGACCTCTGCGCCTATCGGCAGGGCTTTTAATTCACGTTTAAAAGCGCTATCACGCATGCGCGTGGCAAACATCAAAGCATCTTCATAGGGCGCATTGGCCAAGGTAAAGGTGCGCACGTTACCTTCGGCATCGGTTTGCTGCGGATCGATCAAAGTAAGGTCAGCGTACTGACCTGCTTTATGACTGAAGCCTTCAGGCTTCGCAAAATAAAACGCCATGGTGCCATCGGCGATGTCTTCTTTACGCAGGAGTTTGACGTTATAGACTGGCATGCTGAAACCCTCATTGTTCGAGCGAAAGATATGGCCTGCGAAGCGACCGAACATTGCAACCAGCCAACCGGCAGAACCGGTCTAAACGCCTTGCGAGCCATGCTAAATACTGACCTGCAAAGATGTGCTAAGAGCTGTTACTCTGATAGCCATCTTGCTGTAGGTTTTATTCTGCACTCAAGACTAGAAGTACTGCAGATACCAATAAAACTCAAGCAAAGGTCGGTTGCTCGCCGAGCGCGTAAGCAAAGCGCTTGATCAATATCAAACATCATCACAAGCTAACAGTCTGTTTTGTAATGGCTTATGATGAGCAGCCACTCTTGATTCTTTTAACCGTAGACCTGCCATGATTTTTATCAGCGATAGCATTAGCCTTGAAGACAGCGAGGTCGAGATTAACGCGATACGCTCGCAAGGTGCGGGTGGGCAAAATGTCAATAAAGTGTCTTCGGCGATTCATCTGCGCTTTGATATTAACGCTTCAAGCTTGAGCGACATGCACAAGCAACTGTTGCTAGAAAGCAAAGACAGCCGCATCAGTAAAGAAGGCGTGCTGATCATCAAAGCGCAGCAGTTTCGCACCCAAGAAAAAAACAAAATAGATGCTTTCGCACGTCTGCAGCAATTTATAATAGCGGCCACCTTCATCAGTAAAACCAGAAGGCCGACCAAGCCCAGCAAAAACGCACGGCGCAAACGTACTGATCAAAAAACACAGCGCGGCATCACCAAGTCACTGCGTGGCAAGGTCAATTTTTAAACAGATTAGACGCTGATAATTGCTCTGCCCACTAAAGCGTAATAGGGTTAGGCAGCGCCTGCAAAGGCTCTATCATAAGGCACAGCACAATTGAGGCCAGGCCTATCAGCCTTTCTTTCGAGCAGACATTTTGCAACAGCTCAAAATCATCAGGAGCCTATACATTCGCATGCTACCCATCACTCGCCATCGACAAAGCCCAAGCAGCCGCCAATTTATTCTCTTAATGATTCTGGTCGGCCTCAATTTGCGTCCTGCGCTCGCATCGCTGGCACCGCTCTTGCCTCGCATCGAAAGCGAAGGCGAGCTGTCGGTGCTGACCCTGTCATTGCTGACCACTCTGCCTGTGCTCTGCCTTGGCCTGTTTGCCCCTGTGTCGCCCTGGTTAACGCGGCATTTGGGGATGGAGCGCAGCCTTGCATTGGGCTTAATCGTGCTCAGTACAGGACTGGCGCTACGCGGATTTGCCAATGCACCCATGTTGTATTTAGGCACACTACTGATTGGTGCGGCCATTGGCGTTGTTGGAACATTATTGCCGGCACTGGTGAAACGCGAACTGGCCAACAGTGCTGATTTAATGACTGGCGTTTATACCATGGCCCTCTGTTTAGGCGGCGCGTTAGGTGCAGGTCTGAGCATTCCATTGGCCGAAGCGCTGAGCAGTTGGTCGCTGAGCCTGATGACTTGGACCAGTTTAGCCCTGAGTGCACTGCTGGCTTGGTGGTTAATCATGCCGCAACCAGCCGCCGATCCGCAGTTTAAAACCGCCAACGGCCACGCCCGCGCGCTATTGCGCAATCCGCTGGCTTGGCAAGTGATGTTATTGATGGGCAGCCAATCCTCACTGGCCTATATCGTCTTTGGCTGGCTACCAACACTGCTGGTTAAGCAGGGATACAGTGATCATGAAGCCGGCTGGCTGATGAGCGCCTCTATATTTATTCAACTGTTCTCGGCGATTGCCGCGCCTTGGCTCGCGCGCATGAGTAAAGATCAACGCCCTGCATTAATCGCCACTCTGGTACTGGTTGGTATCGGCCTGTTGATCTTATTACTGGGCCCCACAGCACTGCGCTGGCCGGGATCGATTCTGCTGGGGCTTGGCCAAGGCGGCTCCTTTAGTCTAGCCCTCACACTGATCGTCCTGCGCAGCGGCAATGCCAAAATTGCCGGCGAGCTCTCTGCGCTGGTGCAAGGCGGTGGTTATACCTTGGCCGCAATGGGCCCGTTAATTGTCGGCTTGATGATTGACGCACAGATGAGTATTCAAGCCATTACCGGGTTCTTGCTGGCGATTCTCGCCTTTGCCGGCGCAATGGCCATGCTCGCTGG
>RRZT010138141.1_pt1 | contig 18286 bp, 12 predicted proteins | sample 2165551 | NCBI WGS metagenome assembly RRZT01 (sample SAMN10456910, study PRJNA506462) | wastewater metagenome | biome: wastewater; feature: sludge; material: wastewater sludge; isolation source: wastewater sludge with Escherichia coli K12::gfp cells carrying plasmid... | place: USA: Moscow, Idaho...
AATCTGCGGAGTGCATTTTTACGCTCGTCTAATTCTAAACTACCATTGATACTCTCGCATGTAAATCCTTCAAATGCCAACCGGTTGAGCAGCATTTGCTGGGTAGAACGAAATTCAGTAAAGACTAAAATTTTAATGTCGGGATTGTCTGTTTCAATTTTCAATTTGTTGATATATTCTATCAACTTTGAAGCTTTTGCATCTGTTTCTGTTGCAAGGCAATCGGAAGCTTGTGCAATCAATTTTTCCAGTAATTCCGTTTCGTTGTTTAATGGTTCAACTTTAATGGTTGAAACATTATCGGGAGTTAGGTTTTCGAAATCAAAATCATCGTCCACCTCTTGTGAGAAATCTTCGGTTATGTCTGATTCTTCTCCGGCAGCTAAACGAGCATATCGGGTTCGCATGGCGGAAAGTATAGCAGCTGTGGAGCTACTTGCCAAGCGTTGAAAAAGCACCATTATTAAACCTCGTGAAGTATTCTTGCTGTACTTTGCACTATTAAACCCTTTTCGGACATAGTCAGTAACAGCATCGTATAAGGCAAGTTGTTTTCGGTGGTAGAATTCATTTAATTCAACATCCAACCGAAAGGTTTGTCTTTCGTTGAAAAGCTTATTGCCTTCATAATCGACAGCCAACCTTTTTTCTGTACGAATAACATAGGGTTCTATTTCTGCAATAGAGGGCATTCCTTCCCCTGCAAAAGCTTCCGGGTCTATGAGTTGGAGTACACGGCGAAAATGGTCTGACTTGCCTCTGTGTGGGGTTGCTGACAAAAGCAATGCATTAGGAACTTCATTGCATAAAGCCTGTGCCAGTTGAAAGCGTGAAACTAATTGATTACTTCCACCCATTTTATGCACTTCATCAATAATTACTAAATCGAAATTGGCATTCAATACCGCTTCCATTCTGTATTTATTGTATTCATCCACCCGTTCATTTGTCCAACCCTGACGGCGGTCAAGTGGTTTAAGTGCATCGGTAGAAACAATGATTTGATTGTGTTGCGTCCAGAAATTGAATTCCTGGTCGGCATTGATATTTGAAAAAGTACGGGAGAGCGAGGAGATTAAATCAGAATCGTATAGGTGAAATACTTCGTTGAAGTGTTCTTTGAGTTCGCTTTGCCATTGCATCATTGCCGATTTAGGAACAATAATCAAGGTGCGTTTTACTTCTCCTCTAAGTTTAAGTTCTTTGAGAATAAGACCTGTTTCAATGGTTTTTCCCATACCCACTTCATCAGCCAACAAAAAGCGATTTTGAGCTGCCTGCATTACTTTCTCTAATACTAATATCTGGTGTGGAAGTGGGATTAAACTACTTTCGTAGGGTGCAAGTATGTTTTTCTTTGCAATCTCATCTTTAATACGAGCAGCTAATGCAACAAAGCGAACTGAAGAAAGGGAGTTTTTTGTTTGCTGAATTTCAATATCTTCCGCAGCAATTTGTAACAAAGAATTATCTTCGAGTACACGCACCCAAAAGACCTTTCTTCCGAAAATTTCTTTCTCTCCAATTTTTTCTATTGCTTTTCCTTTGTAAAACATTGAAATTCAAATTTGTATTATTACTTTTGCATTGTCGTTACTCGAAGAGCAAAAGACCTGGTTGGCCGCATTACCGTAAATGCGGTTTTTTTATGCCCAAAATTGTCATGTGTACGTTTCTCCATTTCTTACCCACGTTTACACTGTCATGTGTAGATTTTTGAATTTTGTATACATATATCAAATCATGCAGGATTGATTAGAACTTTGTATAATTGTTTGGACAATTTCAGCGAAACATAAACGATTGAATATATGCAAATTGGAATTTTGAAATTGAGAAATAACTGTTAACTTGGACAAAAGTTTGGACAATTAGTTTATCTCACCTCTTTTCTTCAATTCCTCAAATCCAATTTTCATTGCTTTATCAATAATTATTCGTCTTTCTCTGTAATCATCACTTAGAAAATAATATGTTCCACTACCCGAACCAGTTGAGTTTAAAAGTTTGGCTTCATCCATTTTTTCAATAAAATACTTTATTTTTCTACGTGTAATATGGCCTTCAAACAATTTGACAAAGTCACCCATTTTTGCTTTGTTGTGCTTTTCTAAGTACATTTGAACGATAGAAAAAGCCTGGTTTACATCCCAATCTGTCAATTTAGAATACTCCACTTTTTTATCGGCAAATTCGTAATAGTCTTTACAGAGAATATAAGTTTGACCTTTTGTTTTTCCAATGGCTTCAATAAGAACTCTTTCTTTGAGTTTTTCGACTATGGATTTATCTAATTCACTTTTATCAACTCCCTTTCTAATTTTATTTAATGTCACAATTTCAAAAACCGAAAGTTTATTTTCATCAGACAAAGAATCCTGAACTGTTTTAATAAATAAGGCAAATGCCTTGTCTTCAATTTCGGCAGATAAAGAAAGAGTAACTGTAAAAGCATCGCTTTTAGAATAGTCAGGATCGGGTTTGCCTTCAGAGAGTGTGTTTAAGAAGATTCTATCAACACCTTGTCCAGATCTTTCGACCAAACCTGTTTTGGACAACACATCCGTCAATAGTCGATTTCTTGGCGTACTTGGAACAGTAAGCAAGTTTTCCAATGAAACGCCATGAGGAAAACCACCCATACTTGTTATAATCATTTCGAGTGGATACTGTTTTATTACCGTTTCACTTTGTCTTTTATAATCTCTATGTGAAATGGCATTGTTCAGTGCCTCACGAATCACCTCTTCGTTAAACAATGGAATTTCGAAAGTATTAAATATACCTTCGCGAACTGGGATTGATCCATTTCGCATATTTATCAAATCCCATAATTTCTCAATCATTACAAAAAACGGTTGTTGGAATTTTACTCGTTTATCGAAATGAATTTGAGATTCATTGGTGCGATATTCGTGCATAATGGCAGCTTGAGGAAGTCTTTCCTTGATAACATCTTCTTTTGCCAACAGGATTAAAGCAGCATTGGTTAAGTTGCCTGATTTAATTAAGTCCAAATCAGAAAGGACTTGTTCATTCGAAAGGCCTCTAAATCCAGGATTTTTTTGTTTCGTTGCATATTTATCTTTCATGATATCAATAGCCGATTGGTCTAAATCGTCAATTGTCAATCCCTGACAAATTTGTTGCGAAAAATCAGGTTCCTGTTCTTGAATTATTTTGAGGTAAACCTCGTCGGACATCGGTTTCAACTCTTCACCTACACGCATTAAAGCAATATCTTCAAATTTAAAAACTCTACCCAAGGGACGAGCTACCACATCAATTACAAGCACACGATTATTTTTCTCATCAAATAATTCATAAACATCTGTCCGAATACCTGTATCATTATAAATGTCAGATTCTAATTTTCCGATTGATCCTTCACATTGCTTTGTTCCAATTATTTCATGTGGAAATTTATCATGCATTCCGATAACAAGAGAGCCACCACCTTCATTGCAAAGCGCAGTAACATATCCTAATATACATTTTCGTCTGTCTTTTGGCTCAGACCGACCTCCACCATTGTAGGCAATATTACCACCTTCCCCTTTTTTAAATTCAACCTTATCTTCGGATTCTTTCAAAAATTTCAGTTGTTCAATTGTTTTTCGCATAGTGTTAACTTGGACAATTTTTGGACAATTTAATTTAGTTTATATCGCTGAATATCTGTATTATAAATTTGTATTTCTGTTCAAAACTGAACAAAAGTACAGTTTTTTTGGACAATTAGATTTACACCCTCGAAATGGCAATATCGTAGTATTGCAACAGCACTTCATCTTCCATCAGCAGATTGTTTGGAATGCTATCGCCAATGGTAACAATGGTTTTGAAGTCTTTGTCCTTATAGCATTGTTTGAAACCGACACGTAGGGCTTCTACACGGGCTTCTTTTATCTTGCCTTTGGGTTTGGAGGCTTGCTCACGGTAGGTAGCAAACAGCCGAAGCATACGACCCGTGCGTACTTTTTCGAGGTCTATTTCGTTTTCGAGGTCGGGTAGATACCATGCACCTGATTCGTTTTGCAGGAAGTTTTCTTCGAGGATGTCTCGCAGTTCGGGCAGGATATCGCCTTTACGCACACCGGCTAAGGCTTGCATCCATCCTGGCTGAAGGTCTTGATAGGTTTGCGGGTTGTTTTCCAACTCACGGCGCAGCCACATTACCCCGTCCTGCTCGCTGGCCACCAGGAGTGATAACTGTGCAAACTTAGGCAATGCTGCTTTTTTACTGTCGTACTCGTGCACTTGCTCAGCGGTGAAGTACATGCCATCACGTTCAACAAAGCGTTCTTTTAATCCTTTTTGGAATAAACCCGCATCAATGGGGACAGGTAAATTCCTTTGTACATAAAAGGCAATTAATCTATCGAATAAGATTTTTGGGCTACGTTCGATAATAGCTGTAGTAGCATTATCTTTTGCCAAATGTGGGGATAAATGACTAAGGTGTTCGGTTACGAAATCCCATATACCCACTTCGCTGTTTTGACTTTGTTGAAATTTAGTGTCAAAATCAGAAGAAGGCTTGTAACAGGAAATTACAAGGTCTTGCTTAACAGCTGTTGGAGTAGTTAAGGAAACGAAACTACCTTTTTGCTTGTCAAGTGCTGATACATTAGCAATAATAAAACCAGCTTCAGAAATAGAGGTTTGAACAACATTCCAAACTGAAGCTTTTGTGTTTGAAAATTCAACAGTCAACCATTTACCATGCTTCAAAATCCGATAAGCCTCTCTTAGACATAACGTAAATAGATTTTTATAGTCAACTAGATTTTTATTTTGGGTTTTATTCTCAATAGCCTCTTCTTTTATATTTGTAAATACTTTAAGCCAGCCTTCCCAAATAAAATTTAACTCGGAATAATTCAAATTAGAACCAAATGGTGGGTCTAAAAACATATAATCTATAGAAGAATCTTTTATATTAGTTGAGCTTGAAGACTGTGTGTAAATAGGTGAATTTCTAAAAGTTGAATTATCAATTTTTAAACGTTTGGTTACAGCTTGACCAATCATGTCAATAATATTCAAATCCTTAATAAGTGAAGGTACATACATTGTTCCACTTGTAGGACCACCACCAGCACCCCACGTTCCTGACATATATGTCAAACTGTACCTTTTTGTGATTCTAAAAGCAACTACTGTTAAAAATTGCAGTAAATATGGTTTCTCAATCAAGTCATAAAGCTTAGACAAAACAAATAAGTTTCGTTTAAAATAGAATTGGTGTATATTTTCAATTCCAAATTTATCGTTTCTTCTCGATTCACTACCTGCACACATTCTATTTATTGGGTGCCAATATGGTATTTTAGTATTTTCAATTATTTCTAATTGATTTAAGTCAAAATTATCAGGTACTTTAGTTAGTTTCTTTTTATTTGAGACATAATTTATTAATACTGGAAGTCTTTTTGGTTCTTTTATGACTTTGTTTAACGATAAGTCTACTTTTGTCTGAAATGCTAAATCGAGTTCACTTTTAGCTAACTCGGTGTTGCAAAATTTACAGTTAAATTTTTCAAGAACTAATCCTTTTTCTTTATTTACAGCAACTTCCCAAAATGAAAGCTCATGATTACATTGCTTACATAAAAAAATATCACTCCAAAAGATACTTGAAATTATTCCTCGCTCCCCATTAGAATTTTGAGTACTAAAAAGAGGGTCACATTCTTCCTTAAGTTTTGTAATAATATCTTTTATCTCATTAGATAACAATGAATTATCGACAGGGCTATTATAAATGTATGATATAAAGCTTGACATTGAACTCAAATCACCAAGAATTGGATTTCGTGCTCCCCAACTTGGCTTTTTAAGCCCAATACTTTGAAATTCAGATTCTATTTTATTTTTTGTAATTACATCCGGATTTTCACATGATTTACAAGCTACACCTGTCATTCCTGTACCAGAAAAACCATCGAAAACAATATCGCCAGGCTGAGTATAATGAAGTATATACTTCATTATAGCTATATGTGGTACTTTTGTATGGTAAGGGTGCATCTTGTAAATAGGCTCATATTTTCCCTCACTTACATCACTTGCATACGGTTCGTCCACCTCAAATTCAGGCACTCGCTTTCCTTGTGCTTCTAACTCTATTTTTTCAGTTTCCCATTCAGCAATAAAATCATTAATCCAGGGATTTGGGCAAGCGGTGTAATATGGAGGGTCGGAGAGTCGAAGTATGTCTTCGTCTTCGCCAATGGGGAAACCTTCAATTTTCTTTAGCTCGGGTAGTTGCTTGCGCAGCTCCTCGCGAAAGTAGGTGCGGCGTTCTTCGTCGGTTGCAAAAGTGCGCCCGAGAACGGTAACGGGTTTCGCAGTATCAGGAGTTTGATTATCGAATTGTAGTTCCATAGGATTATATTTGACCTCACCCTAAATCCCTCTCCTTGAGGAGAGGGACTTGAAGAGGGGGAGAGCGCGTGGATTTTGTTTATTTTAGAATAATACGGATATTGTCTCTGTTTTTGCCTACGCTGATTGAATCAATGTATTTTTTGAATGCGTCAATGGCTTCATCGGGTGTAAGTGGTTTACTGAATGTTGCTTTGAGGCTTTCGGTAGTAAGTTCCACTTTGTCCAACCCTTTGTGAAGGGTTTGGATTAAGTTGCATATCCGTTTGGCATTGGTGGTGTCGAGTTCAATCGTGCCTTTCTGATAATCGCTCAATAACTTTTGGTCGGCAGATTCCAATAGACTCAAATTTTTAGTTGCTCCCGGGTCTTCCAATGTTTCACGAACTGTATTATCCCAACTTTTGAAAATATCGTCTAATTCAGTGCGTAACTGGTCAACGTTTTTTTGCTTTTTATCCACATATTCCATCGGGTTAAAGCCCTGATATGGGGCATGTAGTATAGCTTCTTTGTTTACCTTGCTATCTGCTACTACCAACTTTTGAATGTCCGATAACCAAAGTGCATACGAATTTACGGATAGGAAATTGGCATCTTTCAGCAAATCACAAATTGCTTTTTGGGTGGAGTTTAAAACTTTGCTCTTTTGGTTTTCTTCCAGTTCGCTAATTCGGTTGGCAAGGTATTGGCTGAGATACCAATCGGCATATTCATTCCGCAATTGTTTCAGTTCCGCTTTGTAGTTGGCTATTTTGGCATCTTCCTGATTGTTCAATACTTCGGGGAGCTTGTCGATAGCTTGCTGTATATTGGTCAGCAATGGGATATTTGGGACATATTGTTTTGCCTGTAATAAGTAACTGATTTCCTGATCGAATTCTTTTGTAAGTTCAATGATTTTTTCGACCAACACTAATACTTCTTTTCCTTTCAGAATTTCGGATAAATCTTCCGAACTATATTTGAAATTTTTCAGTTTGGCTTCGGAAGTGTAATTGCGTAAGCTATCGCAGAAACCTTTGAAAGCAGAAAGTTTGTGTCGGTATTTCAATGCAGTACCGGCATCAATCAACACCACATTTCGGAACGTGAATTCTGAGCCAACCTTGTTTTCAGCAAAGGCAGCTCTGTTTGCAAAATTATCAACAGCTTTAGCCAGTTCAATGTAGGTTTGTTCGTCTTTAAGTTGATTGCTCCAGTCTTTGCCGGTAAGCGAAATAAACATTTCACGAATGGCAGCTAAATTCAATTCTTTCGGACGGCGAATGTGTGAAAACAAAAAGTAATCACTTTTATCCAATGATTTGAGAATGTCGATATTGGTTGAATTTATGGTTATGCCGGACAGGGTGATTTCAATTTCGCCCAATGCAGCCAAGGTAGCTAATACAAGGAATTCCAAATCGGCTTCAATTTCAAAATCTTTTGAAATCCAAAGATTGGTTTCAGCCCATAGACAGGTAAGAATTTCATCTCTGTTCAACACCATGCCTTCACCTTTTTCGTCTAACAGTTTTTTAATGCTACGTGCATAAATGGAATGGCTGACATCTAACATGCCAGGCACCCAAAGACCTAAGCCACTCAAAATGGCTTCTCCATCACGGTTGCTTTGCTGCGGAGTAGCAATTTTAGTAAGTGCTTGTTTTATCAGTTTGTCGAAATTATCCTTGCTAACTTCGCCATTCAACAGTGAGAATTTGGGGTAGCTGGGATTTTCTGCTTCAAAATAGTTTTCCAACAAATTAGAGGAAACAGCATCAAAGATTTGCATTTTTGACGAACCAGCTCCCGGCAAAGGAAAGGCTTTTAGTATGGTTTGTTTTCCCATGTAATCCACACGTGTATTTTCTAAATACTCGCTGTCGAAAGTCTTACGACACTTATCTAAAATCTCCTTTATTTTTTGAACGTAAACAGGTTTTTGAGTGGAATCGGCAGAAGCTTCAAGCGATTTAGCTGCTCCATACAGGTTGATTTGTTGTTTGAAGTCGTCGGACAATTTGTCCATTATGAAATATACTTCATCCTGACTTGGGGAGTACGCTTTCTTAGTATCGTCAAAAATTGGCATGGCATACATATAAAAATGTTGCCGTGGTTGTGTTGTTGATCTTTCGTTTGGATTTCCGAAAAAGATATATCCTGACCGGAATGTTTTATGCGATTTCCAATCGATTTCATGTTCCCATATATCAAAACCTGAACGATAGGGATTGATTTCCAACGGAAGTACATTTTCAAGGAAACGAAAGAAATAACTGTCTTTTTGTGCAGGTGACATTTGTCCTGCGTAATCTTTGATACGTTGGTCGAAATTGACACCTCCTTCAACCCGTAAATGGTACTCAAAATTGTCTGCATTTTGGTCAAAGTATTGACCAGAAGTAGCTGTAATAATCAATTTAGCTGTTGAATCTATTATATCCATCAACATTTCCCGTTCGTCGGCAATAGCATCGGTATAGCACAAATCATCGAGTAATTGTTCTGCATTCACACCGTTTTGCTTATTCAAATCGGCTTGCAAAATCTTTATAGCTGCGGCATTGGTAATGCGTTTTGCAATCGGTTTTTTAGACGCACGTACTCCAATCAGGTTTGTTTCAATTTTATCGTGAATGGTGTCGGTGATTTCTTTTACTTTCCGCACATCAGGTATTGACATCAAATCGGTACTTCCAGCCATGTCTGTCCAATACATATCGTAGGTGATAAGTCCCGGATTGTTAGCAGGAACTTCTGTATCAATAATTTTCTGAAATTGAGCTGAAAGCGTTTTTAGAATCTCGCGTTGGCTTTTACCGCTTTTGATTAATTGAAAGTTTTCGAAATAAGAAGGGTGAACCGGGTACAATTCTACATATTCTTCAATTCTTGAATGTATGTTTGAAAACAAGGCTAAGAATTGATTCAGGTGTGTGCGAATTTTTTGTTTTTGGTGTTCGTCTTTGCGAAGCAGACGTTTCTTTACAACAAAAGAAACATCGTCCTTTGTAATGGTAATATCTCTGTAACGGTCTTTTACCTTCAGCAACATTTGTGCAGCAAACTGAAATTCAGGGGAATGGTAAATCATTTCCTGAACACCAAATATAACTCTGAATTTTGAAGAATCGGAAGCTAAACCCAATGCCTGTAAAACCTGTAAATCACTGTTAAGTTTGGCAGGGTCATCGCTTCTTCCTTTTAGTTATGAAAGCATTTCATCAATCACAATCATTACTCCTTTATCGGGGAATTTTTCTTCAAACTCAGCCATCATCAACTGAAGTTTTTCCAAATAGCTTATTGGACCAAGGTCATTAAAAGAAAATACTACTCCGTTATCTGCTAAGAAAGAGCTTAGACGATAGGTAACTACTTCCCATAAACTTTCTGAATTACCTAATTCAAAACGTGTTACTTTAAATTTGCCAGCAATTTTGTTTAATTGATCTTTGGCTTTATCATTTGTAACCAAGTTGAGCAAATCTGCGTTTTCGGCAATCAACGATACAAGCGACATTAAGTGAGATTTACCTGTTCCATAATTACCAACCACTTGTAAGCCGAAGGTTTCTTCCAGTGTGTTATAGTCCAGAATTTTGCATATTGTTGGTATGAATACCTTTTCGTAAGTACTTGAAAATACAAAAGTACTCACTAGATTTTTTTGATATTCTACATCACTTGTTCTACTAAATTTAATTACCTCGTTAATTGGCTCAAATTGAATTAGCTCGCTGTATTTCATACGTAAATAATTGTTTTAAAAGGTCGTATGGAACTCGCCCTCCAAATGGGACTCGTTTCATAATGTTGTGTGATAATTTATAAAGTAATATGGCTGATATTGGTTATATCAAATTGTATTCCTTTGTTTTTTGAAAGAAAATAGAGTTTGTTTTTATCGAGTTCCCCCTCCCAATAAATAAAAAGAGTTTGGTTTTTTGAGTGTGTATCTAAAAAATGGATAAAGTCAAACTTAAGTGCCTTTTCAAACAGAATCCCCAAATTGCTTATAGCAGTATATTTGCCAATTTCAGGGTGTGTGCTTTCACTATTTTGCATGATTGATTCCAATTTGTCGGACGCGACCATACTTATTTGTTTGTGGTTTATTTGCTTTTCGATTGCTGTTGATAGTTCAATTCCCATATCGACAAAAGCCAATTCATCCGGTTTCTCCTGTGATAGAATGATTAGTCTATTACGAGGTGATTTTTTGAGAAAAGAATTGATACTTTTTGAATTGATAGTGAGCATATTATTTTAAAAAGTATAACGAATTATCAGTTTAATAATTATTACCAAACTAAATGACGGTTTTTTTGAAAATACAATTGGCAAAGATAGCAAAAAATTATGTAAAGACTTGACTGAGATAGACAGTTACCAAGGCAATTGTTGATTTTTTATTTACAAAGTAAACTCAAAGGTTTGACATCTTATGACAATCGCACTGACGAGTAAATTATTCCGGCAATGATTTAATGAATTTTACCACTTCACGGCAATCAAACATACGATAATCCCAAGAGAATTCGAGATTAAAGAATTGTTTGTCTTCGAGCAGGTATATGGCGCGGCGGTTAATGCCTAAGTATTTGATTAAGCGTGTAATGTGAATAGGATCGGTTTTGCCTCTGCGAGGATATTTACTTTGATACGCTTTTAAGCGGATTAAAATTTCTGCTCTGTTGGCTTGTAGTTTGAAAAATTGTTTTAGAATATATTGGTTGTCTTTTTCGAGCTGAATCTGTTTTGCTAGTTTTTTTTCGGAGTATATCATTGGGATTTTTATTTATAATTTGTTAGTATTCAATTAAATCTAATTTGTTGATTAAAAGTAATAATGCTGGGTTTGCTTCTGTCATTGATTCCAGTTCGGGAGTAAAACGAGGATTAGATTGCTTACCATTTTTTTTATTTTTCAACTCTTCAATCATGTAATCAGCAATATCAAGCCCTTTGGAACGTTGCTCTACTGTGGCAATTTCTTCAAGGATTTTTGAAACTTTGATTTCGCATTCAACAAACAATTTGATTTCATCTGCCTTAATACACCATTTTTCATATCCACCCAAATCGGGGAATAAAATTACCTCTCGACCTTTTAAAACTTTAGCTTTTTCGATTGATAAACCATTAAGTTGACCTGTAGACAGCCAAATGGAATCTGAAATAATTGCACTAGCAATTATGGCTGATTTTTCACTTTCAACAATAGAAACTGTTTTGTCGGGGTAGAGTTTGAGTAAGTGTTCACCAAAGAAACATTGTTGTAAATTAAAGTCTTCGGGTACTATACCTGATTTCTTTAATTTGTTGTGTGTCCAATCGATTGCACCGCTTTCGTGTTTAATTCTTCGACCTGTTTCGGGATTGTATTGCATTATTTTACCTGTGCGGACTTTTCCGTTATGGTCAATCTGCCAAAAGATTACTTCTTGGTTTTTGGTAGCTCCTAAGGCGTATTGTTCGGCAATATATTTTATTTGATCATCTGTAAGGAATTCACAAAGGAAGCGTACAAAATTGCTTTTATAACTGGCTGAACGCTCAACATAGGAAAATGGTATTGTTCCAATTGGTGGGGGTGGTGTAAATAATTTAGGTGGTTGTTTTGAGACGTGGCACGCCACGTCCGTACAAGAAGAGGGATTATCAATGTAGAATTGTTTCGGTGTATAGTGATAACCGCATTTAGATTCTCGGTTGCATTTTCCAACTTTTGAATTTATTGGGTTGTTGGTATTGGCATCAATGTAAAGCGTGAAACTTTCTTTCATACCACATTCCGGACAGGTGTGCCGAGTGGTTTTGCCTTTGTATTTTTCGAGGAATGGAGTTGAGTACATTGTTGTTTTTTATTTGTGGTTGGTTGTATGGTTGTAGGTTGTATGTTGCTAAAGTTATTTGTTTACAAGTACTTATGGCAAAAATGGCTACAACTGAAACACATTGTATGTGTTGAGTTGTGGTTGTACCTTAAATGATATTCAACTTGCTGAATAACATTGTATTACAGAAGCTACAACCTACAACTAAACAACTACACATTTTTGATTTCACGATTAATATACTGTTGACTTATGTTTAGAATTTCGGCTGCTTTCTTCTCTGAATATCCAATTTTATCCACAAGATATTTAGCAACAATTACCTTGTTGAGTGAGCTTATTGCATTGCCTGTACTACTTAACTGGTCAATCTTCAAACCACATGAAATAAAATATCTACATAAACTTATAGCATAAGTCATAGTATCATAGGATATTGAATTGATTTTTAATCCATTTGGGTAGGTGTTAATCAATTCTAGTATCAATGATAACCGTAAACAGTGGATATTAAATTTCGAACACATTGACTTCAAGTAATCAGAATCAGTATCGTTACACAAATCGGTCATTTCATTGGCAAAAGTTATGAATATAGCTTTTGACTCTTTTGACAAGAATAGAGTACCAAAATTTGTATTGTATAGATATTTAATCAAGCTTTCGTATTCTGAAACATAGTGAAAGTTCGGACTTAGGTCACAATAATATGGCTTAATAACTCTATCGGGAAACGCATATAAAAACCGCTGAGCAAAACCATTTTTTCTCATTTGATTTAATTGTAAAGTTTCGACTAATACTTCCGGTTGAATACCTCCGAAAATATTCAGCAATGGGTCTTTTACTAATCTTGGTTCGTCATTTTTGCGATTAATAGGAAAAGAAGTATTATCGAAAATTGATAAATAACGACCAACCTCTCCATTTTTAGCGTAACGACCAATGTTATTGAACCAAGTGTTTAATTCGTCGGAATGCATGGTTAGCCCGGTGTTGTCTTCCAAAGCACAATAAAGTGCTTCGGGAGTACAATCATCAATCAACAATTGTTTCAATGTTGGTTTTGGTGGCTCTGGGCTTTTAGTTTTCTTGCTTGCAATACAATCGGCTTTCCAATCTTTCACAAGAATTTTGTATAATTGATAACTCTCAACATCATAGTCGATTAATGTTTTGAATGCTTTTTTGTCAGGCTCTGTCTTTCCAATGCCTGAAGGTGCTACGTTCATAGCCCATAGTTGGGGAAAATTAAGATATTTGCCATCATCTAACACTGCACGTTTTCTTACAGCTCCACAACATGCAACTAGAAACGAAAGTGCAAAGAATTCAATAGGGCTGCTATACACATTACTCATATCAGTCATACAATCGGAAATGACCTTCGGCATACCTTCACTAGGAAAGATTGTATTAAATACCTCCGTTTTCGCTTTTTGTGGTTTAACTTCCTGTTTGAGTTTGCCTATAATTGGAGTAACTTTGTTTTGTTCTTTATTATCTGCCCCTTTGGACTGTTCAGAGTTTGAGGGGGCGTTTTTTTCGTCTTTCATTTTCTTTTTGTTCCCTTCTCTTTCGCTTTGTAATAGTTTTCATTTAATAGTTTTTCAATATCACTTTTACGATAATAGATTTTTCCTGAGATTTGGCTGTAACCAAGTTTTTTTTCATCTCTCCAAACTTGTGCTGTCCGGGAACTAATATCCATTAATCGCATGAACTTTTCATTTGAAATGAATGGATCATCAATCTTCAGATTGCTTTCCTTAATGGCCTCTGTAAGTTCATCAAGTTGTTTGAATGCTTTTTCGTAGTTGTCTTTTAGAACCACTATTTCTTCACGTCTTACTTCCTCTTCGTCAAACTTTTTGTAAATGTCTGCAACGAAATCTTCTAAATACTTCTTGTAGTCCATTATCGTTTTGATTTTTGGGGAATAAATAATGTAGCTGGATTGTCGGAAATTTCGGTACAAGTTTGTTTACGACCAGATTGAATCCAAGAGGTCAACTCAATTTCATTGAAATAAAGTCGTTTTCCCACTTTGGAAAATGGGATTGTACGTTTGCTTACAAATCCGTAGAGTGTAGGCACAGTAAGATTGACGAATTTTGCAGCTTCAGTGATTGACATTGGTCTGTCAGAAGCTCCGTTGGTTTGTTGTTGCGATTTAAGCAACAATTCAAGTGATTCTACTTTTTCAAGTAATAAACTCACCGCTTGGGGGAGTGTTTCGAAAGATACTTTTTCCATTTGAGAATAGTTTTAAAAATTATTCTGCAAATGAAATAGGTGCAAAAAGGTGCAAAAAGTTGGTAGTACTACCTATTTTAATGAATGATAGTCGGTTTTTACTTTTTCTTTATGTAAATGTGAAGTATAACGATTATTTTCTCTTAAAGCAGATTTGTCATTAAGTACTAACATATTACATTTAATTGTTTGAACATTGGTATCTAACCACGAACCTACTTTTGAATGGATTTTAGTATTAGTATAGCCCTGTTCATTTGTTAGGTGTCTGAAAAAACCTAAAAAATCAAACATTGCTACTATGTATGGAGTATCATTAAGCACTAATAAATCTATAAGTTTTGATTGACCATCGTGTGAAAGTGATTTTACTTTTGTAACTTCAAAAAAGCCATTTTCATAAAGATTTGATTTAAGTATTTCAGCTTTGTTTCCTTTTTTATTGTTATCATCCAAATTGTTATTGTTGACACTATTAGCAGAACCATTTGTTAAGCTGGCTTTGAAAATTTCATAAGCACTTTGAGTGGCTTCCTGAAATAAATTAAAATGATTAGAATAATGTTTCCAAACGTGCAAAACATAATTATCTCTGGCAGAACTACCAGTGTATTTCATGTAATTTGGGTACCAATAGGTGTCGTGATAAATTTCACAGAACATTTCTTTTCTTTTTTCAGGAGTATGAGTTTTAAACTGCTGAATTGAAGCTGTTAAATATCTGCTAATCTCATGGTTGTTAAGTGGTTTTATATAGTCATGTAATTCCAGGTTAAACTCGGAAAGCAAATCACCCGAAATAAATTCATTGAAGAAGTTTGGATCAAACTGGTAGGTTTCCCAAAAGTCATCACAATTTTTCCGATAAATAGAAGCGTAGCAAGCAAGATTAATTTCCAATTTATCAACCAGATAAAGTTCTTTGTTTGCGTTTTTTGACCGGAAATATCTAATAATTTCTGAGGTGTCAATGTTGCCAGTGGTAATAATGCCACCATTATTAATGTAATTTTCGGGTAATTCTACCGCAATGGATTTAGTTTCAAGCTCTGTAAAAAAGGAATCACTCTTAAACACATTTAGATTTACATTTTTGATATATTCAGGATTGCCGGTATAAGCATAAACGAGGTCAATAAGCTCTCTGATTTGTTTGGCGAAGCTAAGAAGATTATCTTTGATTAATACTGAATTTTTGTTGTTTTTAAGTATGGTCCTGATTAGTTCTTTCAAACGTGGTTCGTTATTCAATTCGGGTATGGAACAGAATGTGAAATCGAGATTTTGAATTCTAAAAATAGTATCTCCAAAACAAATATCGAAAATAGTTCCAATTACGACAGCATCATCGAAATTGCTCAAAACTGAAATTTCAAAATAATTATCGGACAATAAGCCTGAAAATGGGAGGGTTTCAAGATATTCAATATCTTCGGTGTTAATTTGATTGGTTGAAAAATATGACTCAAAAATATCTAATCCTTTTATATAAACTTCATTTAAAGTGTTACAGTCGTTTGTTATAAGTTCAATGTCTTTATCAGTCAATTTTCTATACATATTTCGGCTTGCTTCTTCCATTGCTGCAATAGCTTCCGGACTGTTGAACGCTTCATTCATTTCTCTTTTTTCGTCGAGAATTGTGCGTGGTTTTTTATTTGGACTTACAGTAGTTGTGGCATTTTTTATTTGAAAATCTATTGATTCTACAACCTTATAGCATTTGTCTATAAAGTCATCAAACTCATCGAAATCTTCTTTATCTACTGTGTTTTGAAGTTTGAAAAGTTCAGCTGTATGTAACTTCTTCAAAATAAACTCTTTTCTTTTGGTTAAATCATATTCGTTTAATGCCTCAAGCAATAAATCGTTGTAATCTAAATTAATACCGTATTTTTCAATCGACCATTTTCCTGTAAATGGTATACCGTGAGTTGTATAGAAAATGTGTAAATTGTTAAGATTATATCTTAGACATTCAAAAGCATCTAAATAAAAGTCAATTTCATTTCCGATTTGAATAATTTTGACTTTGTATTCATTGAATTTCTTGTCGTTTTGCTTTAGGTTATATAAATCCAGAAAATCAATAGCAAATTCCCATAAATCAACGAAAACAGCATTTGTAATGTTAGTTACGAGTTGCTTGTCACTTTCAATAGGAGCAATAATTTCTTTGTAAGATTCAAAACCAAACATCTGTTTTAATTCCTTCAACTTATCAGCTTTAAAGGGTGGCAAATTGCCACCCTGAAGATATAGATTGAGTATTTGTATGGTTTCTAAAAGATTATCGTTAATCGCCTTAAGTTTTGAAACAATTTGGTTCGTATTATCCATAGAATCGGTGTCAACAAATGTATATTATTAGAAATTCATTAATTTTTTAGTCAAATCTTCAATACTGTCATCTTCAAAACCGCTGAAATAGTTTTGAGTAGTTTTTAAATCAGCGTGTCCCAGTTGCTCACTTACTAGCTCCATACTTGCACCGGAACGAATTGCATTTGTACTGAAAGAATGCCTGGCGTAATAAGTAGATATATTTTCGTCAATTTTGACTTTCTTGGCTAATTTCTTTAATCCCTGATTAACCGAACGTGTAAAGTTCTTGATTGCCTTTTGTTTATCCACTGGACTCATATCCTTAGTGATTATGTTGAATATAAGCGTGTTTGCGCCATTATTTTCGTTGCCGTATCGTTTTATTACATCGTGTGCAAAAGGTGTCAAATATACGGAAATTTCTGTTTGCTCGGAAGTGGTGTTCTCTGTTTTTTTTCTAAAAAACTTCAATCTATCACCATCGATTTTACCATAAGTAAGATTGGCAATATCTTTAAAGTTCATTCCGCTACAATTATATGAAAAAAAGAAAAAATCTTTTGCCCGAAGTTGTTCTTCTGAACCTGTTGCTTCAAACAATTTTTTGAGTTCATCTTGTTTGAGTGTCTTTTTGACTTTCTTCACGCTTGAAACCTTGTATTTGGTCTTTTCTTTGCCGAATGGATAAATCTTACTGCTGATATCACCCTTTTCAATAGCGTTGTTGAAAATGGCTCTTAATGCACGTACGTACATACTTATGGTGGTTGTGCTTTTGCCTTTCTCTTTCATATATTCTTCGTATCTTTGCAGCCAGTCGGTAGTGATTTCGGAAAAAAGCAATTTTTGATCTTTCTTTCCTGATTTTGCTTCGATAAATTTTTTAATTGAATTAAGGCTGTTCTGGTAGTTATCAGCATTACCCAACCGTCCAAAGCTTTTGTTTTCAGCAATTGCAGTATTAAAGCAATCAATTACATCAGCTTTGTTTTTGGGTGCTGTGTTTAGTGCTGCTTCAAACTTTTCGAAAGAGAAAGGAATTACATCTTTTGCAGCATTAATAGCATTTGTCTTGATTTTGTTTAGTTCATTAGCTGTATCAAGAAATTTGCCTTTTGGGTTCTTAGCAAAAACTTTATCGAAGTCTTGTTCGGATAATTTAATGCTGGTAGCATACAATTTCTTTTTACCTAATGCCGGGGCGTATACACGAAGTTTGACAATATAAATGTCGTTTTTCATTGGTCTTCTACTATCTAAGTAGAATGTAATCGTACAATCCATAGGTGTTTTGCTTTAAATGTTGATATAAAATGTGCACAAAATGTGCACAAATATAAACAAAATAATCGAATAACAAACTATGAAAGACGATAAAAATAAAACTTATTTGTCTGATAATCATGGTAATTACATTACTATAACAAACTTAAATGATAAGTCAATTTATGCTTTGGGAGCAGGGGGTCGTGGGTTCGAATCCCGCT
>RRZT012435848.1_pt1 | contig 18282 bp, 18 predicted proteins | sample 2165551 | NCBI WGS metagenome assembly RRZT01 (sample SAMN10456910, study PRJNA506462) | wastewater metagenome | biome: wastewater; feature: sludge; material: wastewater sludge; isolation source: wastewater sludge with Escherichia coli K12::gfp cells carrying plasmid... | place: USA: Moscow, Idaho...
GCAGTCGGTGGGTGAGAGTGGTGTGTACTCGTTTACGCCTGCAGTTCTTGGTTCGACCACTTACGCGGCGAGCGGCGAGGGTGACCTCGTACGTATCGATGGCGGAAGGCAAGCCTGGAAAGTCGACGTTGGCCAGCCCTTATCCGGAGGTGTTGGTGCGGATGAGACAATGGTTGTCGTCGGGTCGCCGAAGGGGGAACTTCTCGCCTTCGCGAGTACCGATGGCACCCCGCTCTGGAAGGTGAAGACGTCCAGCGAAATTCTCTCGCCCCCGGTAATTGGCAGCGGTATGGTCATCGTGCGCACCGGCGACAATCAATTGGCTGCGTACGACGCAAAAGATGGCAAGCGAAAGTGGTTCTTCCAGCGTCCAACGCCTGCGCTTTCCCTGCGCGTCTCCGCGCGCTCAGTCATTGATGGAAAGTACGTTTTTGCGGGCTTCCCCGGTGGCAAGCTGATTGCCGTCTCAACGTCCAACGGAGCCGCAGTATGGGATGGGACGGTTGCCGTGCCGAAGGGAGCGACTGAGCTTGATCGCGTTGCCGATATCACCAGCGCGCCGGTCATCTCCGGGCGTTCGGTTTGTGCGGTCGCGTTCCAGGGACGCGTTGCCTGTTTCGACCTCGGTAGCGGCAATCTCGTGTGGGCGCGCGACATGTCAAGTGCGGCTGGACTCGATATCGACTCCCGTTTCCTGTACGTGTCGGACGACAAGGGTGCCGTTCATGCGCTCGACATGGCGAGCGGTGCCAGTATCTGGAAACAGGACAAGCTCTCGCTGCGCCGGCTGACGGCCCCGGTTGCACGGCGCGGTTATGTCGCGGTTGCCGATGCCGAAGGAATCGTGCATTTCCTGAGCCGTGAGGACGGATCGTTCATTGCCCGACTTGAAACGGACGGAAGTGCAGTTGTTGCGCCGCCGCAAAAGCTCGGAAATGGCGTGCTGGTCCAAACTAGCGAAGGCGGACTTTACGCCATCGAGGCCGAATGAAACCGACCATCGTCATTGTAGGCCGGCCGAACGTCGGCAAATCGACGCTCTTCAATCGCTTGACCAAGACGCGTGATGCCTTGGTCGCCGATATTCCAGGTCTGACGCGTGATCGCCACTACGGCCACGGAAAGGTGGGTAGCAAGCCGTACCTGGTCGTCGATACCGGCGGCTTCGAACCGCTGGCCAAGGACGGAATCATGCAGGAGATGGCGCGCCAGGCGGAACAGGCGATCGCCGAGGCCGATGCGATCATCTTTGTGGTTGATGGCAGAACCGGTATTACTGCGCTCGACAAGGAGATCGCCAACAAACTGCGCAAAGCGGAGCGGCCGGTCTTTGTCGCCGTAAACAAAGCGGAAGGCATGAGTCATGGCGTGGTCGTCGCCGACTTCCACGAGTTGGGGCTGGGCGATCCCGTCGCGATTTCAGCAACTCACGGCGAAGGCGTGCGGAGCCTGGTTGAAGACGTGCTTGAGCCATATCCGGAGCCGACCGAAGACGAAAGCGAGGGCGATGTTCTTCGCGTCGCAATCGTCGGGCGTCCGAACGTCGGCAAGAGCACGATGATCAATGCGCTGCTCGGCGAAGAGCGGGTGATCGCGTTTGACCAGCCCGGCACGACGCGCGACGCGATTTATGTCGATTTCGAACGTGGCGGGAAAAAGTACACCCTGATCGACACGGCCGGTTTGCGGCGCAAGGGCAAGGTCTTCGAGACGATCGAGAAGTTCTCGGTCGTCAAGACACTGCAATCGATCGAGGATGCCCACGTCGTCGTCCTTGTACTTGATGCAAAACAGGATATTTCCGATCAGGACGCGCATATCGCCGGCTTCATCGTTGAATCCGGGCGCGCGCTGGTTGTTGCCGTCAACAAGTGGGACGGCCTTGATTCCTATGTTCGTGACCAGATCAAGGGCGAGCTCGAAAGCAAACTGAAATTCCTCGATTTTGCCAACTTCCACTACGTCTCGGCGCTCAAAGGTCAGGGGCTGGCGTATGTGTTCCGCTCGGTCGATGCGGCGTACAAGGCTGCCACGATCGATCTTTCGACGCCGCAACTGACGAGAACGCTGATCGATGCTGTCGCCAAGCAGGCGCCGCCGCGCAGCGGAATCTTCCGTCCGAAGATGCGCTACGCTCACCAGGGCGGGCGTAATCCGCCGATCGTCGTGATTCACGGGAACGCGTTGGAAAAGGTGCCCGATTCGTATCGGCGCTATCTGGAGCATACGTTCCGCGAGGTTTTCAAGCTTCAGGGAACGCCGCTTCGCATCCAGTTCAACGTCTCCGAAAACCCGTTTGCTGATCGCAAGCCGCCGGAAAAGAACCGACGCAAGCCAAAGCCGGCAGAAAGTGAGAAACCAAAAGCTAAGAGTGGAGTCAGAAGCGCAGGTTCTGTGAAAGAAAGAACCAAGCGATCGGCCCCGCGCGCCAAGTCTGGGGCAAAGTGACGATGCCGGCTTTTATGGCAAATGCACAGAAAATCAATTAAGCTAGCCAAACCAGATCAACAACGAAGCATGGAGTTCTAACCATGAGCAATAAAGGGCAACTTTTACAAGACCCGTTCCTTAATGTGCTGCGTCGCGAGCATGTTCCCGTTTCGATCTACCTTGTCAATGGCATCAAATTGCAGGGTCAAGTCGAGTCTTTCGATCAGTATGTGGTGTTGCTCAAGAATACCGTCACGCAGATGGTCTACAAGCACGCAATCTCAACCGTCGTACCGTCGCGTCCCGTCAGTATCCAGCAGGATGGCGGCGACGAAGCCTGAGCGGCTGGTCACCAATTCCATTCAACGTTTTCTGAGCTTGTTCGGCTGGCGAACTGGCGTCGAAAGTGATTTAGTTGCAGATTTCCGAAGTGCGTTTCCATGATTGAGCGTCCCGCGGCAGGTGAGCGGGCGGTCATCGTTCAACTGGATTTCGGCGTCGATGACCTTGCGGAACAGGTAGAAGAAGTAACGTTGCTCGCCGAATCGGCGGGCGCGTCGGTCTTCACTGTGGTTCATGGCCGGCGACAGAGTCCTGATCCCGCGACCTACGCAGGCAAAGGCAAAGTCGAGGAAATTGCAGCGCAGGTTGCGGCGCATGATGCCGACCTCGTCATCTTCAATCACGAACTGTCACCCGCTCAGGAGCGAAACCTCGAGCGTGCTCTTCAATGTCGGGTCATCGATAGAACAAGTCTGATTCTCGACATTTTTGCCCAGCGCGCGCAAACCTCCGACGGGAAACTGCAGGTCGAGCTCGCGCAGCTTGATCATCTCGCGACGCGCCTGGTTCGAGGATGGACGCACCTGGAGCGGCAAAAGGGTGGTATCGGTCTGCGCGGACCAGGCGAAACGCAGCTCGAGACCGACAGACGTCTGCTTGGCAAGCGGGTCAAGTTGTTGAAGGAGCGCCTGCACAAGCTCGAACGCCAGCGTGGCGTACAACGCAAGGCGCGAACCCGTGGTGACGTACTGAACGTGTCCTTGGTTGGATATACGAACGCCGGTAAGTCGACCTTGTTCAATGCACTGACTCATGCGGGAGCGTACGCCGCCGATCAGTTATTCGCGACACTCGATACCACCTCGCGCAAGCTCTGGCTTGACGGTGTCGGGAACGTGATCGTCTCCGATACAGTCGGATTCATCCGTGACTTGCCCCACGCGCTGATCGCCGCGTTTCACGCGACGCTGGATGCTACATCGCAGGCCGATCTTCTCGTGCATGTCGTCGACTCCGCGAGCCCGGCGCGTGAGGAGCAGGTTGTCGAGGTCAACAAGGTGCTTGAGGAGATAGGTGCCAGTCAGGTGCCCCAACTCATGGTCCTCAACAAGCTGGATCTGACCGGGTTGCCGCCGACGGTCGAGAGAAATGAATATGATAGAATCGTCCGCGTTCGGGTCAGTGCAAAGTGCGGTGATGGCCTGCCGCTATTGCGGGCTGTACTGGCTGAGATAGCGCTTGAGAAATTCCGTAATTCAGGCGATCGGATGCTGGAAGAGAATCCATCAGTTTGCGCCGATTAAGTCTCGGATTCATTCCCATGATTTCTTGCTTTGGAGTACTTATGTCGCTTAACGATCCTCAATGGGGTAACCGCGGCAATGATAATGGCGGTGGTCGGCGCCCAAATCAGGGGCCTCCCGACTTGGAGGAGATGTGGCGTGATCTGAACCGCCGTCTGTCCTCCATGTTCAACAAGCGGCCCGCCGGACAAGGCGGTGGCAATGGCGGTGATCGGCCGCCAGTTGACTTGAGCCCGAAAATCCTGGGTGGCGGAATCGGACTGATTCTCGCAGTGATCGTCCTGGTCTGGCTGGCGAGCGGTTTCTACATCGTCGATGCCTCACAGCGCGGTTTGGTGCTGCAATTCGGAGAGTACAAAGAGAGCACCGAGTCCGGTCTGCGCTGGCGCTTGCCCTATCCGATCGAGTCGCACGAAATCGTCAATATTTCAGGGGTGCGTACGATCGAAGTCGGGTATCGCGGCAGCGAGAAGAACAAGGTCCTCAAAGAGGCGCTGATGCTGACAGATGACGAGAACATCATCAACATCCAGTTTGCCGTGCAGTACATCCTGAAGGATCCGGTTGACTACATTTTCAACAATAGAACGCCTGATGAAGCGGTAATGCAGGCGGCGGAGACGGCGATTCGCGAAATCGTCGGCAAGAACAAGATGGACTTCGTCCTATACGAAGGGCGCGAACAGATTGCCGTTCAGGCGTCGGCGCTGATGCAGGAGATTCTCGACCGCTACCAGACCGGCATTCTGATCTCCAAGGTGACCATGCAGAATGCGCAGCCCCCCGAGCAGGTTCAGGCCGCGTTTGACGATGCCGTGAAGGCCGGCCAGGATCGCGAGCGGCAAAAGAACGAAGGTCAGGCTTACGCCAACGACGTAATCCCGAAGGCCCGAGGCACCGCGGCGAGGCTGTTGCAGGAGGCCGAGGGGTACAGGCAACGCCTGATTGCCACGGCGGAAGGTGATGCCAGCCGTTTCAAGCAGATTCATGCCGAGTACGCGAAGGCGCCGGAGGTGACTCGGAGTCGCATGTATCTTGAAACCTTGCAGCAAGTTTACTCGAACACCAGCAAGGTGATGGTAGACGCCAAGGGGCAGGGCAACCTGTTGTACTTGCCGCTGGACAAGCTGATGCAGGCGGCAGGTTCAGCCGTGCCGATGGGGCTTGGAAGCAGTGCTGACGCGCCTGGTCAGGGGCGCCAGTCGTCCTCGGCGATTTCCTATGAAACGCCTCCCCAGGTTGTTGACAGAACGGAGACGCGCGGGCGTGAAGCGCTGCGCAGTCGTGAGCGGGAGGTCAGGTAATGAAGCTGGGTGTGAATTTTGTTGCGGCGATTGTTATCGCTTTGTTGGCGGTTCTGGGGAGCTCGATATTCACGGTCGATCAACGGCAGCACGCGATCGTCTTCCAGTTGGGTGAGGTGCGTGATGTCATCAGCAAGCCTGGCTTGTACTTCAAATGGCCGATGATTCAGAACGTACGCTATTTCGACAAGCGCATCCTGACGCTCGATACGTCGGAACCCGAGCGCTATATCACCTCCGAGAAGAAGAACGTCCTCGTCGATTCATTCGTCAAATGGCGGATTGTCGACCCGCGCCTTTACTACGTATCGGTCGCCGGCGATGAGGAACGGGCGAAGACGCGTTTGTTCCAGACCGTGAATGCCGGCTTGCGTGAGGAGTTCGGCAAGCGCACGGTGCACGACGTTGTCTCCGGTGAGCGCAACAAGATCATGGAAGAAATGCGGGAGAAAGCTGACCTTGATGCGAGAAAGATCGGCGTTCAGATCATCGATGTTCGAGTGAAGCGCGTTGATTTGCCAACCGAAGTCAGTGAATCGGTCTATCGCCGCATGGAGGCCGAGCGCAAGCGGGTGGCCAATGAACTGCGTTCCGAAGGCGCCGCTGAGGCGGAGAAGATCCGTGCCGGTGCAGACAAGCAACGCGAGGTGATCATCGCCGAAGCGTATCGGGACGCTCAGCGAACAAAAGGCGAGGGCGATGCCAAGGCAGCGGCCACCTACGCGCAGGCGTTCAATCAGAATCCGGAGTTCTTTGCTTTCTATCGTTCGCTTGAGGCTTATCGAAACAGCTTCCAGAGCAAGAACGATATTCTTGTTCTCGAACCCAATTCGGATTTCTTCAAGTACATGAATAGCGTTGGCGGCGTGGGCGACAGAACTGGCAGATGATTTCCAGTTTGCTGATTGGCTTTGCGCTGATGCTGGTGCTCGAAGGTGTGTTGCCGTTTCTCGCTCCTGCGACCTGGCGTGAGACGTTTCGGCGATTGATCCAGCTTGGCGATGGGCAGATTCGATTTGTTGGCCTGACGTCGATGCTGGCTGGGATTATCTTGTTAATGGTTTTCAGATGAACTGGCTTCTGCCCGAATATATAGCGGATGCATTGCCTCAGGAGGCAATGCAAATTGAACGACTCCGTCGAAAGGTGCTCGACCTTTTTCGCGTGCATGGCTACGAATTGGTCATGCCACCGTTGCTCGAATATCTCGAATCGCTGCTGACCGGTTCCGGTTCGGACCTCAAACTGCGCACCTTCAAACTGGTTGACCAGTTGTCAGGGCGAACGCTCGGCGTGCGGGCAGACATGACTCCCCAGGTCGCGCGGATAGACGCCCATCTGCTCAACCGGCAAGGCGTGACGCGCCTCTGCTACTGCGACAGTGTGCTGCATACCTTGCCCGCGTCTCAAGCGGCAAGCCGCGAGCCGATTCAACTCGGCGCAGAACTTTATGGTTACACGGGAATTGAGGCCGACCTTGAGGCGATCCGCTTGCTCGCAGATGCGTTGGCGACCGCCGGAACGCCTGCTTCTCGCATCGACATTGGGCACGTCGGCGTATTTCGCGCGCTCGTCCAGGTCGCCGAACTTGAGCCCGAACTCGAAGCGAGGATTCTTCAGCTGCTGCAAGTGAAGGACGTTCCCGGGTTGCGCGAGTGTTGTGTCGATATTGCCGAGCCGTATCGCTCTGCATTCTTGCGCTTGCCCGAGTTGTTTGGCGGAACGGATTTCCTGGATAAGGCAGCGTGCCAATTGCCAAGCATTCCGGCAATCGCTGCTGCACTGAAGTCGCTGCAAGCCTTGCGAAAAGCGATGCCGGAACTTCCTCTGTCTTTCGACCTGGCGGATTTGCGCGGCTATCACTACCACAACGGGGTCGTGTTCGCGGCTTACTACCCGGGTTTCCCCGGCGCGATTGCGCGCGGTGGCCGGTACGACGGCGTCGGCAAGGACTTCGGGCGCGCTCGTCCGGCAACCGGTTTTTCGATGGATTCGCGCGAGATCGCCCGTCTGGCGAACGTTACCGAGCCGGGTCGCGCGATTCTGTCACCGTACTCAGCGACGAACCCTGCGTTGGCCGCGGTCGTCAAGGAATTGCGCCAGCAGGGGGAAGTGGTCGTCGAATTGTTGCCCGACGAAACGTTGAACGAAGGGCCAGTGTGCGACCGGCGCCTAGTGAACTGCGATGGGCAGTGGGTTATTAAGGCAATTAACTAAGGTTGAAAGAACATGGCTAAGAATGTCGTCGTAGTTGGAACACAGTGGGGCGATGAGGGCAAGGGCAAGATCGTCGATTGGCTGACTGATCATGCCCAAGGTGTCGTTCGCTTTCAGGGCGGTCACAATGCCGGCCATACGCTCGTAGTCGGCGAGAAAGTCTACAAGCTCAACCTGGTTCCCTCAGGAATTGTGCGCGCCGGCGTCAATTGCTACATCGGCAACGGCGTCGTGCTCGATATTCACCATCTTCTTTCCGAAATCAAGGAACTGGAAAGCGGCGGGATCGAAGTTCGCTCGCGTCTCAAGATCAGCCCGGGCTGCCCGCTGATTCTCGGCTACCACACCGCGCTTGACCGCGCGCGCGAAGCCGCGAAGAGTGCCGACACGCGGATTGGCACCACAGGCAAGGGCATCGGACCGACCTACGAAGACAAGGTGGCGCGCCGCGCACTGCGTGTCTATGACCTGTTCTACCCGGAGCGCTTTGCCGAAAAGCTCAAGGAGAACCTCGACTACCACAACTTCGTGCTGACGAAGTACCTGGGTGCCGAGGCCGTCGACTATCAAATTGTTCTGAAACAGGCACTGGCCGACGCCGAGCAGATCAAGCCGATGGTTGTAGACGTCTCTGGTGCATTGAACGCAGCGAACAAGGCGGGGCAAAACCTGCTGTTTGAAGGGGCGCAGGGCGCATTGCTCGATATCGACCACGGCACGTATCCGTTCGTGACTTCCTCGAACTGCGTGGCCGGCCAGGCTTCCGCCGGAACCGGCGTCGGCCCCGGAATGCTGCACTACGTGCTCGGAATCACCAAAGCGTACTGCACGCGCGTCGGAAGCGGCCCGTTCCCGAGCGAACTCGATATCGAAACCGAGGGTGCGCCGGGGTACCAGATGTCAAACAAGGGGCGGGAATTTGGAACGGTGACGGGGCGCAAACGGCGCTGCGGCTGGTTCGACGTGCCTGCACTGAAGCGCTCGATCCAGATCAACGGCGTGACGGGCTTGTGCATCACCAAGCTTGACGTTCTCGACGGCTTGAAGGAACTGAGGATCTGCACTGGCTACAAGTTCAATGGCGAAGTGATCGATCTGTTGCCAATGGGATCGGACGAAGTCGCTGGCTGCGAGCCGATTCTTGAAACGATGGCTGGGTGGGAAAGTTCCACGATTGGTGCGACGTCGCTGGATCAACTTCCCGAGGCGGCGCGGGCATATCTGGCGCGGATCGAGGCGTTGTGTGAAGTGCCGATCGATATTGTCTCGACCGGACCGGAGCGGGACGAGACGATTCTCCGTAAGCACCCGTTTAACGGATAAGTCGAAATTCCGGCCACTGAACTTCACGCATCGTGTCGTGTGCTTTCCAACGAAAATAATCCTAAAAACCGTAGTTGCCTGATCTGGAAAGCTGGATCAGAAAGCAGCATCAGGAAAAACTGGTAGCATGAAAACCACCCTTTGGCAGATGAAAGCCGAGGGAACCTCAGTCAGAGACCGAGCGTCGTCGCGCTGATCGATTCGCCGCCTTCGCGTTCGATGTCATGGAATCGTTGAATGTAGGGAATGCAGGCTTCCCTGTCGTCGAAAATGGCGCGCGAGCGGGCGTTGTCCCGGTGGAATCGGATCAGCGCGTGCGTTTCGTTGACGATGAACTGGGCGTCATTCAGCGAATGCAAATGTTGCGGACACTGAACGACCGTCATCTGCTCGGGATAAGTCGCGAGCATCTGGAAGAGACGAGGGCTGTGGCTGCGCAGCGGCGCGGCGTTTTTCACCACGATACGGATGCGATTGCGCGTACCGGCGACGAGAAAACGGCGCAGGATCTCGACGTTTTCGGGGCGTTCCAGACCGAGTCTGACAAGGTCTTCGTCAAAAACCAGGAGAGATGTGGTCAGGGATCGGAGAATCGTCGCCAGCGCCGCGTCGTGTTCAGACCAGTGCGTCGTCAGTTCCGTACTCATGCCTGTATCCTCTGCAATGACGCGTCATGGTAGCCGCGGCTGCGCGTCCCGATCAAGAATCCGGGCAACAAAAAACCCGCCGTAGCGGGTTTTCGGTGCGCGGTCGATCAGCGATCGCCGTAGGTGCGGCGGTTGCCGCCAGCCGAAGTGAAGCGATCTTCTCGGGGGCCGCGTTGCGGGGCCTTGGCAAAGCCATCGCGTTTTGGCGCCGAGCCGGATGCATCCTGCTTGCCGAAACGACCTTCGCCGCGCGCGGCCGGCTTGCCGGCTCCGGCGTGGCCGCCGTGCCCGCGGTTGTCGCTCGATTTCCAGGCCGGACGCTTGCCCGGCTTGTTGCCGGGGCGCGGCGATGCGGAGGGCGGACGGCGGGTCGGTTCGTGGCCTTCGACGACTTCGACCGGGATGGCTTGCTGGGTGAAGCGCTCGATCTTGCGCACGTTGAAGTGCTCGGCGTGATTGACGAGCGAGATGGCCAATCCGTTGCGTCCGGCGCGCCCGGTGCGGCCGATGCGGTGAACGTAGTCCTCGGCGAATTTCGGCAGGGCGTAGTTGAAGACGTGGGTGATCGTCGGTACGTCGATGCCGCGTGCGGCGACGTCGGTGGCGACAAGGATACGCACCTGTCCGCGCCGCATCGCGTTGAGCGTGCGGTTGCGCGCGCCCTGGTGCATGTCGCCGTGCAAGGCGGCGGCGTTGAAGCCGGCGATGTTCAGGCGGTCGGAAATCGTGTCGGCGTCGCGCTTGGTCGCCGTGAAAACAACGGCCTGGTCGATGCTCGCATCGCGCAGCAGGTGGTCGAGCAGGCGGTTCTTGTGCGAGAGGTCGTCGACGAAGTGCAGGCGTTGCTCGATGTTCTCGTGTTTCGCGTGCGAGGCAGCGACCGAAATGACCAGGGGGTCGCGCGTGATACGGCGCGCCATTTCGCCGACGACGCCGTCGAGCGTCGCAGAGAAGAGCATGGTCTGGCGCGAAGCCGGCGTGGCGGCGATGATCTTCTCGATATCGTCGATGAAGCCCATGTCGAGCATGCGGTCGGCTTCGTCGAGGACGAGCATCTGCAGGTTCGAGAAGTCGATCTTGCCCGATTCCATGTGGTCGATCAGGCGGCCGGGGGTGGCGACGAGGATTTCCGGGTTGCGGCCCAGCAGTTCCATCTGCTTCGGATACGGCATGCCGCCGAGGATGGCCACGGCCTTCAGGTGGCGGATCTGGCCGGCGTACTTGTCGGTCGCCGCGGTGACTTGCAGGGCGAGTTCGCGCGTCGGTGCGAGTACCAGCATCTTCGGTTGTGCCGGCTGGAAGCGCGGGCGCTCGCGGCCACGTGCACGCGCCGATTGGCGCTCCTGATTCGGTGTGCGGCGGGAGGCCGATGGTGACGGAACGAACGGGGGGCGTTCCTGAGGTGCCAGGCGATGCAGCGCCGGCAGCATGAAAGCGGCGGTCTTGCCGGAACCGGTCTGCGACGAAACCAGCAGGTCGCGTCCTTCGATGGCGGCGGGAATCGCCTGCGCCTGGACGGGGGTCGGCTCGGTGTAGCCGGCTTGGGTAAGGGCTTTAAGCAGGGCTTCGTGAAGCCCGATTTCTGCAAAAGTCATCAATCTCTTTCGTGTAGAACAGCGCAGCGCAACTGGCGTGAGCCGATGCGCGGACGCAAAAATGCGACGCCAACCAACGAAAGTGCGGAGAGACTCTGCCTGGGCGAGAGAATTCGATACATTCGGCACAACAAGCTTTGTGCCAGGGCGGTGTTTAGGGATCTACACCAGGAGGCAGGGGGGCTTGGGAGATGCGGAGCGGTTCGCGAAGCGAAAAATCATTGCAATTCAGTGTGATAGATCACGCCGAAAAGCATGAGGCGCGAATTTTACTGGCCAGCGAGACGCGTGTCGAGCGTTTTCTTGTAGTTTTTTGTGACGGCCGCTCGCCCCGTGCGAAAACGCTTACGCGCCAAGCGATGGCGAAAAGACCTCGGTGACGAGGACGCGCTGCCTGCCGAACGAAAAGCTCGAACGCCGAGCCCATAGAATGGCCGGCGCGGCGGGCGAGCTCAGATTCATGGCGGCGACGGCGCGAGCAAATAGCGCGTCGCGCGGATCGAGACGTCGGCTGACCAGCGGCCCGCGCGTGAAACCGGCGTGCGAAAAGAGCAGCGCGCCGAGCGAGCGGTTGCCGAGGCGCGCGAGCCACCGCGTCAGCGGTCCACGCGGCCGATACGGAAGGACCGTGTGTGCGAAGACGACCGGTTCGCCGTCGCAGTAGAGCGCGACTTCGCGTATCCAGGCGATTTGCCGGCGGCGAAGCCCGAGCGCGACGGCCTCGTTGAGCGTCGGCATGCCCAATCCCTGCTTGAGGACGCGCAGGTTGAACGCGCCACGTGCCTGCAGGCGCGAGGTCAGCGAGTTGCGGTCACGCAGCCAGTCGACGAAGGGCAAGGAGGCGGCGTTGCGCACTGGTTTCTTGCGCCAGGCGAGTCTTTGCTTCAGCGTCATCGGACGTTATTGCGGTCGCGGCGACTTCTCGACGCCGCCGATGCGCTGGCCGGGTTTGATGCCCTTGCCGGCGAACCAGCCCTTGTTCATCTCAAGCGCAAAACGCGCCGGCGCGGCGGCGCAGTGGTTGTCCTCGGTCTGCGGTTCCATGTCCTCGATGTCCAGGATCAGGCCGTTCGCATCGAGAAAGGCGACCGAAAGTGGCAGGAAGGTGTTGCGCATCCACATGCAGTGACGCTCTTCCTGCGTGAAGACGAAGAGCATGCCTTCGTTCGCCTGCATGGCGCGCCGGTGCATCAGGCCCTGCATGCGGTCCTTATGGTTGGAGGCGACTTCGGCGTTGATGCGGTAGAAGCCGGCCGTAAGATCCATGCGCGGCATCGGCGTTTGCGCGCGTGCGCCTGTGACGAGCAATGCACTGAGGCAGAGAGACTTGATGAGAGTACGCATCTCGGACTCCGGTATGAGGGGCTACTTCTTGCCGCGAACAGGTTTCTTGGTTTTTGTCGTGGCGACTTTCCTGGTCGACGACGATTTGCCGACCTTGGCGGTAGCCTTGGTGTTCTTCCTGGCGGACGCGTTCGACGGCTTTGCTGCGGGCTTGGGCGCTTTGGCGGAGGCTTTGGGGCGCGGAAGGTCGGCGACGATCTCGACGGTGCCGTCCGCGTCTTCCGCGGCCTTCGGGATGGCGTGGACCTGGCCGAAGGCGAGGGCGAGCGCAGCGGTGAAGGTCAGGCGCAGCACGCGGGGAAATCTTGGATGCATGGATCGGAAGCGCTGTGGTTTTGGCCCGAAGCGGAGCAATGGCGCCGCTCGGGCGGGTTTGTTCGAGCGCGTGATTCTATTCCAAGGCGGCGGTCAGCGGCGGATTACTTGCAGCCGCATCGCCGCCGCCGACCGTTGGCGGATCAGTTGCTCCAGCCGGCTTCGGCCATCTTCGCCTCGATCCAGCGGCGGGCGTTGATGATTTCCTGGACCGGCTCGTCGGCCTTTTCCGTCCACATCTCGATCAGGAAGGTGCCGCGGTAGTTCAGTTCTTTCAGCTTGCGGAAGACGTTGAGGAAGTCGACGCAGCCTTCGCCGAACGGCACGTCGCGGAACTGGCCGGCGCACGTTTCGGTGACCTTGTACGTGTCCTTGAGGTGCACAGCGGCGATCTTGTCGATGCCCTTGACGAGTTCGCCGTCGACGTCGTCGTTCCACGCCGAGAGGTTGCCGACGTCGGGATAGACGGTGAACCACGGCGAGCGGATGCGTGCGTCCCATTCCAGCCAGCGCGTGATCGAGCTCATGAACTTGGTGTCCATGATCTCGACGCCGATCATCACCTGCGCCGCCGCGGCGCGTTCGACGGCCCATTGCAGACCTTCCTCGAAGCGCGCGATGGTGCCTTCGTCCTGCTCCTCGTAATAGACGTCGTAGCCGGCGAGCTGGATGGTGCGGATGCCGAGGTCCTGCGCCAGGACGATCGCCTTCTCCATCAGTTCGCGCGCCTGCTGGCGGATCTGCGGATCACGGCTGCCGAAGGGGTAGCGGCGGTGGCCGGAGAGGCACATCGTCGGAATGTGGATGCCGGTTTCGAGCATGGCCTGGTTGATCTTCAGACGTTCTTCCTTCGTCCAGTCGAGGCGGGCGAGGCGGGTGTCGGTCTCGTCGATCGAGATCTCGACGAAGTCGAAGCCGCAGGCCTTGGCCACGGCGAGGCGTTCCGGCCAGCTGAGGCCCGGCGGGAGGGCCTTCTCGTAGATGCCGAGGGGATTTCTTCTCATGATTGATTCTCTATATTTCTTTTCTATGCGGCCGGCGCTAGCGTGTTGAGCTTGGCGGCCAGTTCGCGGAAGTAGGCGTACTTCTCGCGATAGCGCGGGGCGGCGGAGAGGTCGGGGTCGAGGCGCGAGCCGCTCGGGCACATGGCGGCCATCGCTTCGAGGAAGGATCCGTAGATGCCGGAGCCGACGGCGGCGGCGATCGACGCGCCGAGGCAGCCGGATTCCTTGACGTGCATGACTTCGACCGGCATCTCGCTGATATCGGCGACCATCTGCATCCAGACGTTCGAGCGCGCCGGTCCGCCGGTCAGGCGCAACAGGCGGTCGCGGCCCGAGAGGGCGAGGATGCGTTCGAGGTGCGAGTGCTGCGAGAAGCAGATGCCCTCGTAGACAGCTTGTACGAGGTGCGGCAGGCCGTGCGCGTTGGCCAGCCCGTAGAAGCCGCTCGAGAGGTTGTCGCCGAGGTTCGACGAGAAGAGGTAGGGCAGGAACTGGACGCCGGTCTCTCCCTTCTTCAGCGCGGCGACCATCTCGTCGCAACGCTGGTAGGGCTTCGCGACGTCGGCCATGAAATTGCGCACGAACCATTCGAGATTGGACGCCGAGGTCGGGCTGCCTTCGTGCACGAAATACTTGCCGGGGATGCAGTAGCGGCCCCAGGTGTAGGGGTGCTCGGCGGCGGGAATGCTGTCGCCGATCCAGGTCTCGATCGTCCACGTGCCCATCACGACGTTGATGAAGCGCTCGTCGGCGAGGCCGGCGCAGACTGCGGCCGAAACGACGTCGAAGAAGCCGCCAAAGACCGGCGTGCCCGCAACGAGCCCGGTTTCCTCGGCGGCCTTGGCCGAGACGCCGGATCGGCTTTCGGTCGAGCCGATCACCGGTGCGACGCATTCCTGCATCTCGTCGATGCCGAAGAGCTTGAACAGCTCCGGTTCGTAGGCGCCGGTATCGACGTTGTAGAGGTTGCTGCCCGAGATATTGGTGATCTCCGCACCGAATTCGCCGGTCAGCTTGTAGCGCACCCAGTCGTGCGCCATCAGCACGCGGTGGATGCGATTGTAAGAATCGGCTTCGTTGGCCTTGAGCCAGGCGAGGATGGACACCGGGTGGCCGGCCCAGACCTGCTGGAAGGCGTAGGGATAAGCGGCTTTGTCGACGTTGCGCGATTTCCATTCCTGGACGATCGGCAACGCGCGGTTATCGGAGGAAATGATGCCGTTGCGCACCGGCTCGCCGTTGATGTCGACGGCGTACAAGCCCTTGCCGTGCGCCGAGAAGCTGACGCCCTTGATTTCGCTCGGCGCGACGCCGCTTTCGGCGATGACCTTGCGGATCGTCGCGCACACCGTCTGCCACATCGAACGCATGTCGCGCTCGCTCCAGCCGACCGGGCCGGCAACCGGGATGTCGTTCAGGGATGCGACGGCTTTCTCGTTGCCGCGTTCGTCGTACAAACCGCTCTTGATGACGGTGCCGCCGATATCGACACCAATGAAGTGGGCCATGGCCGCCTCTCAGTTATTCAAATCCAGATTATTACAGATAAAAAAGTGGCCGAGCGGAGACAAAAGCCCGGCCACAAGGAGGATTGATTCATCGCTTTGGGGAAGCGCTTAGGCTGCGTTTTCCTGCAGCCCGTGCATCACGTTCTTGAGTGACGGGTAGAGATCGCAGTAGAGCTTCAACTGCCTCTCGTAGCGGGCATGGACTTCGGGACGCGGACGGGTGCGTTCGTCGAGCCTGATCCAGCCTTGCTCGACCGCGGCGCTATCGATCACGCCGGCGCCTGAGGCCGTGAGCAGCGAAGCGCCGAGTGCGGCTTCGACTTCTTCACGGATCGTGTAGACGGTGTAACCGGTCACGTCCGAGATGATCTGCATCCACAAGTCCGCGTGGGCCGCGCCGACGAGCAGGGCCTTGGTACTCTGTGTGCCGATATCGACACCAATGACGTAGTCCATTGTTCTCTTCATCCAGTGTGAGCGGTTCTCCGCAAACGCAGGACGAACGAACCCCCTCGGGGCTTTCGCCCCGATGTGAGGATCTGTTACGCCCCCGTAGGGGAAGGAAGGGTTACTTCTCGTCCGGGACGAGCAGCACCTTGATCGACTCGACCGAATGCGCACATTCGAAGCCCGCCTTCCAGTCGGAGAGCTTGTAGCTGTGCGTCACGATGCCCTTGGACGTGGCCAGGCCGCGCTCGAGCAGGTCGATCGCCACCGGGTAGGTGTAGGGCGAGAGGTGCGCGCCGCGGATGTCGAGTTCCTTGCGGTCGCCGACTACCGACCAGTCGGTCGTCGTTTCCTTGCCGAACACGGAGAACTCGACGAAGCGGCCGAGCTTGCGGATCATTTCCAGACCTTGCGTGACGCCGACCGGGTTGCCGGTGGCTTCGATATACACGTCGCAGCCGTAGCCGCCGGTGAGCGCCTTGATCTTGGCGATGGCGTCTTCCTTGGCCGGGTTGATCACCATGTCGGCGCCGTAGGTCTTCGCGAGTTCGAGACGCTCATCGACCGGATCGACGACGATCAGTTTTTTCGGCGTCTTGAGGTGGGCAACCTGCACCATGAACAGGCCGAGCGGACCGGCGCCGGCGATCACGACCACGTCTTCCAGGCCGATGTCGCCGCGATTGACGGTATGGATCGCACAGGCCAGCGGTTCGATGATCGCTGCATCTTCAGCGGAGAGGCTGTCCGGGATCTTGTGCACGAGCGAGGTGGGCGGGAAGAGCATGTATTCGGACATGCCGCCCTCGGCGACCGTGTTCTGAAAGCCGAAGATGTTGTGCACTTCGCACATCCAGTACTTGCCGCTCTTGCAGAAACGGCACTTGCCGCAGGGAACGATCTGTTCGGCGATGACGCGGTCGCCGAGCTTGACCTCAAAGTGTTCGAGCGCGCCTTCGCCGGCTTCGACGACGGTGCCGAAGAACTCGTGGCCGGGGACGACCGGGGTCTTGACCCAGGGATCGATGCCTTCCGGGCCGCCCCAGAACATCTGGGCGCCGGCGTGGCACTTGTCGTCGCCGGCGCAGATGCCGCAGGCACCAATCGAGATGAGCAGTTCGTTGGCTTTGGGCTTCGGACGGGCGACGGTTTCGAGGCGGTAATCCTTCGGCCCGTGGTTGATCAGGGCGAGCATTTCGTTGTTGGCAGTCATGAGTTTCTCCTGGTTTATGGATCTGTCTTTTTTCAATCTGGGGGTATTCGGGGCGTCGCGACATGCCGGGGAAACACGGCGCGACGCCTTCAAATTGGGGAGGTTGGATCAGCGGCGTTTTTTCCGTTCGCGGCTGATGTAGATCGCGAAGAGGATGATCAGGCCCTTGATGATGTTCTGCACGTAGGGCGAGACACCCATCATGTTCAGGCCGTTGTTCAGCACGCCGAGCATCAGGGCGCCGATGAAGGTGCCGATGATCGAGCCGCGGCCGCCGGCGATCGACGTACCGCCCATGACGACCGCCGCGATGGCGTCCATCTCGAAGCCGACACCGGAGTTCGGCTGGCCGCTCATCAGGCGTGAGCTGAGCACCAGACCGGCGAGCGCGCAGGTGAAGCCGCTCAACGCATAGATGAACAGCTTGTAGCGGGCGACGCGGACGCCGGAGAGGCGGGTTGCTTCCTCGTTGCCGCCGATGGCGTAGATGTAGCGGCCGATCGGTGTCTTGTCGAGCAACAGGTAGGCCAGGATGAAGGCAATCACCATGATGACCACCGGCGTCTGGATGCCCAGCACCGTGCCGCGGCCGAAGAAGGCAAAGGCTTCGGGCAGGCCGTCGATCGGGTAGCCGCCGGTGTAGATGAGGCCGATACCGCGTGCGATACCCATCGTTGCCAGCGTGACGATGATCGGCGGCATGCCGGCGTAGGCCACGAAGAATCCGTTGAACAGGCCGAAGGCGAGGCCGACACCGAGACCGATCAGGATCGCGGCGTAAGGCGGCACGCCGGCGATCATCGAACCGGCCATCAACGTCCCGGAGAGCGCCATGACGGCACCCACCGAGAGGTCGATACCACCGGAGAGGATCGCGCAGGTCATGCCGATGGCGATGATCGCGTTGATCGAAACCTGACGGGCGATGTTGAGGAAGTTGTCCGCCGAGAAGAAGTTGTCGGTCGTGACGATCATCACCAGGCACACGGCCACCAGGCCGGCGAGCGGGAAGAAGTACGTCGAACGCTTCATCCGCGTCAGCCAGTTCGCAGGAGCGGTCGAAGAGACGCCCACCTTGCTGTTCATGTTAGTTGCCTGTTGTTGCATAGCGCATTACCTCGTTGGAATTGATTTCATCGCCCGCCAGGGTGGCGACGATGGCCCCTTGCCGGAAAACCGCGACGCGATCGCACAGACCGACGATCTCGGGCAGCTCCGACGATATGAAAATGATTGCGTAACCCTCGTTGGTCAGCCGGCGCATCAGCATGTAGATTTCTGCCTTCGCGCCAACGTCGATACCGCGTGTCGGCTCGTCGAAAATCAACACCTTGCAGTGGTGATTGAGC
>RRZT010005188.1_pt1 | contig 18278 bp, 9 predicted proteins | sample 2165551 | NCBI WGS metagenome assembly RRZT01 (sample SAMN10456910, study PRJNA506462) | wastewater metagenome | biome: wastewater; feature: sludge; material: wastewater sludge; isolation source: wastewater sludge with Escherichia coli K12::gfp cells carrying plasmid... | place: USA: Moscow, Idaho ...
CAGCCAAGCACTGCCCCCTCGCGCATCTCGCCCGTCACCTCGGCGCGGAACCAGCGGCCGAACTCGGCCGCGTCGCTGAGGGCACGCCACACCCGGTCGGGCGCGGCAGATAGCAGTATGGATTTCTCAATGGCGTCTTGCATGACAAATTCCCTTTAGGCAACGGTATTGTTGCATATTAGCGGTGCGCTTCAAATGCGCAACAAAAATATTGCATGACCTTTCCGATAGGGCTCTACGCAAGCGAGTGCCAGCTTCAAGACATTCTGCGCATCCTGGCGATGCGCTTCGGTGGAGCAGATAGTGCTCTCTCAGCCGGAGCGCACAACTTCGCGCTCGTAGGCTGCAGTAAGCTCGGCAAAGACCGATCTACGGCAGCGGCCTTGCAGACCGATCGACAAAGAGTGTTTCATGGCGGCGCCGCCACCTCTTGATGGCCGATTTCGCGGTAGGACGTTCCGTCCGGGCGGTGGGGGCATACTGGTCGCATCGCTACGTTGGCAATCGGACCTTTACGCAGGATGGCGTCGACGCTCTTCCTCGCTACAGGAGACGCGATCTGGGGATGCGCGAATGACGATCCGCTCCGGAATCATGACTCGGACTTCTTCAGTCCCCAGGCTCGCACCCGCCAGTCTCGATAGAGAACTTCATGACCAAATATCTGATATCTTTCCCTTCTGAAGCGATGGTGCTTACGAAGGAGGAGTTTCCTCAAGTTGCCGCAGCGGCACGCGCGGTTATCGCAGAGGCCAAAGCGGCAGGCGTCTACGTCTTTGGAGGAGGGATCGATGAACAGGTTGATCCCGTAATGGTTTCCGTCGATGGGGAGGTCTCTTCGGAATTATATCCGGGAAGCAGGCTCAGAGGCGGCTTCACGGTCCTGGAATTGCCCACGCGTGACGACGCCTTGGAATGGGCCAGAAGAATCGCAAAAGCCTGCCGGTGTTCAGTAAGCGTCCGGCCTGACCTTACCCGCGCCATTTCCAAGGCAGCAGGTCATCGACCTTTGTGATCTTGTCATCAGGGATACGGGCCAGGGTGTCGGCGAGCCAGGCATGGGGATCGATGGCGTTGAGCTTGGCTGTTTCGATCAGGGTGTAGGCGATGGCGGCGGCCTTTCCACCTGCCTCGGAACCGACGAATAGGTAGTTTTTCCGCCCGAGGGCGATGGCGCGCATGCCGCGTTCGGCGGCGTTGTTGTCGAGTTCGAGGATGCCGTTGTCGAGGTAGGGGCGCAGGCGTTCCATCCTGGTGAGGGCGTATCGGATGGCGGCCGCTAGCGGGGATTTCCCCGAGATCGTGGTGAGTTGCATGGCCAGCCAGACTTCCAGGTCATCGAAGACCGGGGCGGCATGTGCCTTACGGAGTTCGGCGCGGCGGTCCGGTGGCGAACCTCGGGCTTCCTTCTCGACGGCATACAGCCGGGCGATGCGGCCGATGGCCTCCTCAGCGATCGGCGAACCTTGCGATCGGTGGATGTCCACGAACTTGCGCCTGACATGGGCCATGCAGGCGACCTCGCGGATGGCGCCGGAACGGTAGAGATCCTCGAACCCGGCATAGCCGTCGGCATGCATCCAGCCGCGGAAACGGGCCAGATGATCCTTGGGGTGCTGACCCTTGCGGTCGCCCGAGAAGCGATACCATGCGGCAGGCGGAGCATCGCCATCCCATGGGCGCTCATCGCGGGCATAGGTCCAGAGCCGGGCCGTCTGGGTCTTGCCGGTGCCGGGCGCCAGCATCCGCACCGGCGTATCGTCGGCGAAGATCGCCTCGGCCGACAGGACATGGCGCCCGATGGCCTCGGCCAGTGGCTCCAGAAGGGTGGTGGTCTTGCCGACCCAGTCGGCCAGGGTCGATCGGTCGAGATCGAGCCCTTCGCGGCCGAAGATCTGGCTCTGGCGATAGAGGGGGAGATGGTCGGCATACTTGCTGACCAGCACATGGGCCAGCAGACCCGGCCCGGGGCGACCGCGCTCGATCGGGCGCGACGGCAGCGGGGCCTGGACGAAGCGTTCGCAGCAAGCGCAGGTCAGCCGGGGGCGGACAATCCGGTTCACGATGAAGCGCCCAGGAACATACTCCAGCTCTTCCGTGACGTCCTCGCCGATCCGGCGCAGGCGACCGCCGCAATCGGCACAGGCATCGGCGCCGGGCATCAGTTCCACCTCCATCCGGGGGATATGATCCGGGATCGGACGGCGCTTGGGTTTGCCCTTCTCCTCGATGTCCGGCAGACGCATCCGCGCCGTCATCGCGGCGGCCGCGATCTCGCTGGCCTCAAGAGCCAACTGAAGCTGTTCTGCCGTCTCCGAGGACGCGCCGAACCGGTGTGCCCGGTGCCCGGCCAGTTGGTGCCGCAGCTTCTCGATCAGGATCGCCTGCGCCTTCACCTCGGCCAGAAGCCGCGCGGTGAAGCTGCGCAACTCCTCGGGATCTTCCGGCAGGGTCAGGGTCTGATCGAGCATGCAAGGAGTTTATCCCACGGGATTCCTTATGGGAATCATTCTCTTGTGGCCCCCCCCTGATTATCCCGCTGCCAAGGGCCGCCACGTTCGCTCCGGGGCACGCCAGTCGATCCCTTCCAGGAGCATCGACAACTGCGCCGGTGTCAGCGCCACCTTCCCCTCCTTGGCCGAGGGCCAGACGAACCGGCCCCGCTCCAGCCGCTTCATGAACATGCAGGCCCCCTGGCCATCCCACCAGATGACCTTCACCAGATCACCGCGACGGCCGCGGAAGACGAAGAAATGCCCGCCGAAAGGATCCTGCTTCAGCACCGCCTCGGCCTGCGCCGCCAAGGAAGCAAAGCCCTTGCGCATGTCGGTGACCCCGGCAGCCAGCCAGACCCGCGTGTTGGCCGGAACCGGGATCACGCCGAAAGTCCCCGGATCAGCCGCGCCAGCGCCTCAGGATCATAGCTGCCGCTGATCCGCATCCGGTGACCGCCCGCCAGCTCGATCTCGATGTGGTTCTCGGCGGCAGGTGCCGCCGGAGTAGACCTGGTCTCCGCGACGATCTCTACGGGCAGAAACCGCGCCTCCTCTGCTGGGGGCGCAACCGAGGTGGGGTCCGGCGCATAACGGGGATCGCGCAGCCACTTGAAGATCAGGTTCGCGTTCACCGCGTAGCGCCGCGCCACCTGAGCCACGGAAACGCCCGGCGCCGCCGTCTGGAAACAGATCGAACGCTTCTCCTCATCCGTCCAAAGTCGCTTCGTCCGACGCGCCACGCCATCACCATAGTGTCCACTATCAATGGTGGACACTATCCGCCTCTTTCACCACGCGGCAGGGCGGTCAGGCCGGACGCTTACGCTGATCCGATGCGCGGCCGATGATATCGCTCAGCGTCAAGACCTTCCCTTCGGCACTACGCTATCGCGCATGGCGTCGGCCAGAGGGCGCTGCAGCTCCGCGTCCGCATTCTCATGCTGCATCGACTTCTTGACCTTGGATCGCTCACTCTCGTCATACTTCACCTTCAGTTTGTAGAACGTCGCCGGGCTCGGGCCATGCTGCCGGCAAACCGTCGATCGCATGGGCTGATCCGGCGCCTTGATCATCCGGATAATCTGTCCGTTGGGGGCTTGTGTGGCTCCAGCCCCCTCCCCATCCAGAAGCCGGCCTTTCCTCATCTCGTCCGCTCCTTCAGGTCGGGCAGCAGCGACATCACGGCGAGGGAACTTCCGGGGGAGAGTCCCCGCCCTTTCGCCCGGTTGCTTCGGCCGATCAGAGCGCAGCGACGATGTCGTCGCGGACCGATTGCTCCTCGAAGGCAGAGACGATGCTGGTGGCGGGCAGATCCGGCACGGTCTTCAGAAGACGCTCCTCCATGGTCCGACGGGCCAGGCTGCCGGCGGGCAGATAGGCCTGGGTGACGAGATCGGGCCAATCGCCCCGAAAACCGGGGATCTCGGCCGCATCTGGCTTCGCGGGTGGCAGCCGCCACAGATGCGGCCGCCGATCAAGCGCCTTGAACGCAGGCCCGTCAATCGTCGGGGCGATCATCACATGGCGCTTGAACCGCGCCGGAAAGCTGCCGAGCAGTCCGCCGCGATCCAGCGCATTCGCCGTCGCCGCAGCGCTGCCAATCGAGCAGAGCGTGAAACCGCGCCGGTCGCCGGCCTCGATCAGCAGCGAGGCAAGCGTGACCCAAACCGGCCCTCCGGGCGCCACCGCCCGCGAGAGGCGATCGAGATAGTGTTGCCACAGGCCGCGCGTGGTCAGCCGGGCGCGGCGTGCGATGAATTCGGACAGCGCGGCGGGATCGGCAGCATAGCGTTCGGTCGCCTGCGCCGCTTCGGACAGAACGCGCAGCCGCAGCGTTTCCACCTCGCTTAGCCCGTGCAGCACATGCATCAGATAGATCTTCCGCGCCTTGGCGGGCTCGACCAACGCGCCGGCGATCCGCGCCAGGGCATCGGCGCCAAGGAAGGGATCCCACAGGACGAAAGCGATGCTGCGGTATTTCTGGCGCGCCTCATCGGTGGCGAGATAGAGCGCCGTCTCGCGCAGCGCATCGAGCCCGGCACCAAGCGCGCCGCCCGACACGAAGCCGTCGCCCTCGCTTTGAACGATATGCCCGATCAGGCTGTGGCGACGGGGAACCGGCAATGCCGGCGCGGGCTTGTCGCTGGTCCCGGCCTGCGCGGCGGCGACCTTGGCGGCGATCCGTGGGCGCAAATCGAAGGTCTCGGGATGGGGCGGGGCGAGGCGGATCACCCAAGCGTCGATCAGGTTCTCGGCCCAGTCGGCATAGCGCCAATGCGCAAGGCCCGGAATGCCACCCCAATTGCTCCAGCTGGCGCCGCTGGAATTCTGGATGATGAAGCCGGTACTGTCATAGCCGACAAGGACGAACGCATGCGCGCCGCGGCGCTCGCTCGGATACGGAATATCAGTGATCGGGGCTTCACTGGGGCGGTCCCAGCCGCGATGGACATGCGCCGAGACCAGCACCGAACCGACCTCCTTCAGTGCGGCCTGAAAGGCCAGCAATTCGGGCGGCACCCGGAAATAGCCCCCCAGCGCGACCCCACGCGCGTTGCGGGCGATGTCGCGCGTCAGCATCCAGCGTGAATTCCGGGCCTGCTGCTCGAAGCTCGCGGCGGGGGCGCGGTCCGGCCACGGAGAAAAGGTCTCGCGGCAGACACCGTTCTGGAAGAAGCCCTTGATCGCCCCGCGCAGGCTGCTGCCGCCTTCGGCACGATCAATCCATTCGTCATACAGCTTGGCGCATTCATAGAGCATCCGCGGGCTGACCGAGATCTCCTGCCGGTGCTGGTCGAAAAGCTGGCATTCGATCGCGGCGGCCAGCGCAAACCCGGTGCAGGCGCGCGAGCCCCCCTGATCACGTACAAGCGGGCAGTAGGATCTGGCGCGCGGATCGACGGCTTCGGGGAGCGTCGCAAGGCCTGCCTCATAGAAATAGTCCCGAAAATCAAGACGGTCCGGCACCACGCCCCGAAACGGTGATGCCACCTCGTCCTCGCCGTCATCGACGGCAGGCGATATCCCCTCGGGTTGTCCCGGTCCGCAATCGCGCCTGTGCCAGCACGGCTTGGCCGGAGACCATGTCAGGGCCGGAAGCGCCGTGATATCCGCGTCCGTCCCGCCCGCCACCATCAACTCGGTCAATCGCGGCTCTTCCAGCAGGGCCGCGCGCAAGTTGACGCAGCGATTGAGGTAGGCCATCGTCACCTCGACGGCGTCGTCCACCTCGAAGGAGCCCCCGTTGACATGCAGCGCCACGACCTTGCCGGTCTCAATGCTCAGCACCGGCGCGCCGGAACATCCCGGCAGCGTGCTGGCATCGTGGCGGCAACAGACCTGATCGAAGTCGAAACGCGGTGACAACGGCAACGAAAAATCGCGGTTCGCACGCGGAAAGACCATCAGACCGGGGGCGGCGTGAAGGCCCGTGATCGGGGCGGAACCAAAGGCGGCCGGAAATCCGTCATGGGTGCGACCTGGTGCGGGCACCGGAAGATAGGGATAGCCGAGAACCACGACGCGGTTGCCGCCGAACTCTCCCCAGTCGGGGTCCTGTTCCATCGCCAGTGGTGCGGGCAAGGGGGCGTTCGCGGGGTTTTCCCCAAGCTCGAGAACCAGCAGATCCCAGACCGAGTGGCAGGCCCGGATGCGGGCGACCGGAAACAGGTTCGTCGCCGGATCCTGCGACAGGTCGTCATTGAAATTCACCTGCATGTCGCGAAGATCGCCATGGGTGGAAAAGGGCAGGGCCGTTTTCGGGCGTGTGTTCGCGCGCCGCAGGTCGATCAGCGCATGTCCTGCGGTCGCAACCAACCGTCCGCCGGCGGGGCCGATCCGGAACGCGGTGGTTGACGGCTGCCATTGGCCCTGATCGTCCCGATATTGAAGACAGCCGACGCTTCCTTTGGCCGAGGATACCACCGATTCGATTTTCGTCAGTATATCGGCCGTTTCAAAATCCTTGGGTGGGGAATTGAACAGCGGATCAAGCGAGACATGGCGCGAGGGCCGGAAACTGCGAATGATCTCGCCGATGACAGAGCTTTCCTGACCGGCTGGCGCGGTATGCGCCCCAACCAAGGCCTGCAAGGCCATCATTTCATTGCCCGTCAGGCCACGCGATACGGAAGCCGCGAGCGATTTTTTCGATTTCACAGGTTTCTTGCCAGATCGTGCCATTCGACAGGCCTCTCCTGAACCACAGCGAAAGCCAGTCGGACCATTCAGGTGCAAATTCTAATTAACCATGATATGCTAGGTTAACATGGCTTTTCGTTTTTGGGGAGTTCATTCGATGATGCGAACGGTTATTTTTTCCCTGTTGGCGTCTATTGGTCTTCTGAACGCCAATCCTGCAGCGGCGGCCGTGTCCGCCACCGAAACCACGCCTGATTCCTGGTGCAGCGGGGCCGTCGGTCCGGGTCGTATCGTTTGCGCCGACGTGGTCGCATTGGATCAGGTGCTGGTCTATAACCGGTTCGGATCGTTCAATCCTTTCGGGATGATCTTCGCGCTGCGCCGCGATGTGGCGCCGATCGACCCGTCCAACACCGCCGCGCTGACTGCCGCCCAATGTGCCGCCATGACCGGGACCGAGGCGGGCAACGATGGCGGCGAGTTGCGTCCGGGTGCCGTGCGTCTGAAGGATTGCAAGCGCCCCCGGCCGCTGACCCTGCGTGCCAATGTCGGCGACCGGCTGGTGGTGCGCGTCAGCAACCTGCTGCAACAGCCCTCGCCGGATTTCTCGGGCGATCTCTGCGGCGAGACGGGTCAGGACGACGCCTATCGTGCCGAGGTGCGTGACAGCGTTTCGGAAGGGGATCAGGCACGGGTCCGGCATGGCGAGCGCAATTGCCAGACCGCCGCCAGCCCCGACCAGGCCGGGGCCGATGGCAACTGGCCGGCAACGCGGCGGGTCAATTTCGTGGCCCAGGGGCTGCATCCTGTCAGCATCGACGGAAAGCCGGTCCACGGCGCCTGTCTGGGCACCGACGCGATCGGCCCCGGCGAGGCGCCGATCATCTGTGCCTATGACATCCCGCGCGAGGGTCCCTATTTCCTTGCCTCGCTGGCCGCGCCGGCGGGCGGCGAGGGCGACGGCGGGTCGCTGGTTCATGGCCTGTTCGGCGCGATTCTGGGCGAACGCGCGGGGTCACGCTGGTATCGCAGCCAAGTGACGCAGGAAACCTTCGATCTTGTCTGGCCGAAGGCGGCGGACGGATCACCGCTCCACAGCCGCAGCGGCATCATTGATTACGAAAAGACCGACGTGGGCGGCATTCCCTATCTGAACATGCTGCGCCCGCTTGACGGGTCGCAAGAATCGGTCCTCGGCGCAAGCCGCGCCGAACTGGTTCACAGCGATCTGAACGCGGTTGTCTATTGCGGCGGCGCGGCGGATGCGGATTGCCGCGCCGATACGGTCGGCCGGATCGAGCAGATCCCGGGCGAGAAGCCCGCTTTGGCCTTCCGCGAGTTCTCGGTTTTCTTCCACGACGAGCTGAAGACCTTCTACACCCGGAATTTTCAGGAACTGGGCGCGCTGGGGCAATTGGCCGGGGTGCGCGACGGCTTTGCCATCAATTACGGCGCCTCGGGGATGGGCGCGCTGTTGCTTGCCAATCGAAAGGGGATCGGTCCCTCGGCGGAATGCATGGAATGTCTTTATGAGGAATTCTTCCTGACCTCATGGGCGAATGGCGATCCGGCCCTGCTGGAGCGGTTTGCCGATGACCCCTCGAACGTGCACCATTCCTATCTGAACGACCCGGTGGTGTTCCGGAATTTCCATGCCGGACCCAAGGAAACCCATGTCTTCCACCTGCATGCGCATCAATGGTTCGGGGGCAACGATCCGAACCGGGGCAGCTATCTGGACAGTCAGACCGTGGCCCCGCAACAGGGTTTCACCTACAACATCTATCACGGCGGGTTGCGCGACCCGGACGGCACCGGTGACGGCTGGTGGAGCCGGCAGGGATCGGGGAACCGGAACCGCACCATCGGCGATTCCATCTTCCATTGCCATCTCTACCCCCATTTCGCCCAAGGCATGTGGGAGTTGTGGCGCGTCCATGACGTGCTTGAAGATGGCACCCGCAAGCTGCCGGACGGTCAGGCCCATGAGGGGCTGTCGGTGGATTTCGCCGACAAATCGCCGGACTTCCTGCGCGGCAAGCGTCCGGGCAGCGTCGATCCGGTGACTGGCGGCTGGATCGCGCAGGCGCGTGGAACCCCGGTCCCGGCCATCGTGCCCCTGCCGGGAGAGCCGCTGCCGTTGCTGCCCAGCTATGCCAATGATCCGAAATGGGGTGATGAAGCGGGCACGACCGTCGCAGACGGGTCGGCGCCGATGCCGGGCTATCCCTTCTATATCGCCGGCGAGACGGGGCACCGGCCTCCGCAGGCGCCGCTGGACATCGCGCGCGCGATGCAGGGCGCCAACGGCCTGCTGGCGCCGGTCGGGGATATTGATGACCGCAGCCTGAGTGACAGCACATGGCTGACGGGCGCGCTGCCCCGCCACACGGTGCTGGCAGGGACCCGGCGCGCGCCCTCCTTCGCCTTGCCCGCGACCGATCCGGCCAGTCTGTCCGACGAAGCGCGCGCCCGCCTGCTGACCCAGATCGTCGCCAAGGCCTTCGCCCTGGGTGACCTGACCGAGAAGCTGGTCACGGCGAATATCCGTATTCTCGACAATGCCGGCACGCGGCTGGAACGCGCCGCCATGGGGTTCCATCACGATGGCCGGGTCTTCGATCCTGATCTTGCGTCGGGTGATCCGGGCGAGGGTCTGCGCCTGATCCGGTCAGACGGCAAGGATTCGGTTTTCGACCGGGGGCTTTACGACAGCCTCAGGGCGCCGGTGCCCCGCGATGAGCCCGCCGCCGGGGCAGCGCCCCCCCCTGGCGCGGCAGGTTTCCCCGTCAATGCCAGCCCGCCCCGGCCCGGCGCGCCCTTTGCCGATCCCTGCGGCGTCTCGCCGCGCGCGAACACGCCGCTTGCCGCAGGCGATCCGCTGTATCCCGACGGGTCGGCCTATACCCGCGATCCCTATCTGACCGGGTTCCGCCGCTACGAGGTCTCGGCGGTGCAGCTGGACCTGATCGTCAATGATGCCGGCTGGCACGATCCGCAGGCCCGGATCAACGTGCTGACCGCGAGATCGGACCGCTACAAGATCAAACCGTGGGATTCCACCAGCATCTCGCCGGTGACGAGCGACCGGGAAGAACCCTTCTTCTTCCGCGCGCTGTCGGGCGAATGCATCGAGTTTCGTCATACCAACGAATCGCCAAAGGATCTGGAGCTGGACGATTTCCAGGTCAAGACACCGACCGACACCATCGGCCAGCATATCCATCTGGTGAAATTCGACGTGACCTCCTCGGACGGGTCGGGCAACGGCTGGAACTACGAGGACGGAACCTTCGCCGCCGACGAACTGGCGGCGCGCCTTTGCGCCTGGCAGGACGGCGGCAGCATTGAGGCCCGGCAGATGGCCGCGGCACTGGCGGCGAAGATCTGGGCCGCGGTCGCCGAGCTGCCCAATGAGGACCGCTTCGGCTTCAAGCAGGACACGGCCTTTTGCGATTGGAAGGTGGTCAAGGACCACCGGATCTGGCGTCTGCCCAGATCGAAATTCCCCTTCCTCTTTCAGACCACCGCGCAGCGCTGGTTTGCCGACCCGGTTCTGTCGCCGCAGGGCGACGGCAAGCTGCGCGACAGGACCTTGCGCACGGTCTTTACGCATGACCATTTCGGCCCCTCCTCGATCCAGCAGCACGGGTTCTATGCGGCGCTGGTCGTCGAACCCGAGGCGGAATTCGCCGACGATGGCACGCCCCGCCACGCCCTGACCAAGGTCTGCGCCGAGAACGGCGAGAATTGCTATGTCCCCCTGAACACGACCAATCAGCTGTCCAAGGTCGCCTTCGGAACCGAGACGCTGACCGGAACGCGCAAGATCGTTCAGGTCGATCCGGCGGCCTATGCGCTTTACGGCGACTTTCGCGAATATGCGTTGTCGATTGCCGATTTTGCCCTGCTCTATGACCCGCGCGACCGGATCTCGGCGGCGGAGTTCCTGGCCAGCGCCAACAGTGCCGGGGGCGAGGCCGGCATGAGCCGGCTGTATTGCGAGGCGCGCTGGCGGCAAAGCCCGGCGCTGCTGGCGAAGTACTGCGGCTCGGCCATCTTCGCGGACGGGCGCGACTGGTCGGCGGCGGCGAACGACGTTCCGCCCGCCTGGCTGGCCGCGGGGCGGATGGGCGACCGGGCGCATGCCGCCGACTATGGCGACGATTTCTTTGTTCAGTGGCCGCTCAGCCTCAGTGAGATCGTCGCGCTGCGTCACCATGCCATCGACTATCGGCAGAAGGCGGCGGGGCTCTATGGACGCAGCGCGCCGAACGTTCCCAGTCTCGCAAGTCCGGTGGCCCCGCCCGCGCGCCCCGAGGCGATCACGGTTGATCATCACGACCCTTATCTGGTCAATTACCGGGGTGAGCCGATCCCGGTGCGGATCGGCAACAAGGAACCGGCTGACCAGCAATCGAACAGCTGCCGGCCATTCGAGCTGGGCCGACCCGGCGATTACACTGCAGATCCAAGCCCCGCGGTCTCGACCCTCGAACAGGGAACTGCACCGCTGTGCAGCTATGCCTATCAGCTGCGTGGCGACAAGGGCGATATGGGCTTTGCGCTGAGTTCCTTCATCCATGGCGATCCGGCGACACCCAAGCTGGAGGCCTATCAGAACGAACGGCTGATGATCCGTCTGATTCAGGGCGCGCAGGAAGTGCAGCACGGGTTCCGTCTGGTCGGGCAACCCTTCAAGCGCAATCCCGACCAACCCTTCTCGCGCGGGATGTCACCGCGCGGAGAATCCGTCGATTTCGCCAGCCACCCGACCCGGCACGCGATCTGTGCGGATCGGCTGCAGCATGGCCGCCCCGAACAGTATCGCAAGTGGCTGGACGAGGGCGTCGGCGGCTTCAATGATCCGGCTGACCAGAAGTTCTGGACTGGATACGAAAATCTGCTGGCCGAATGCGACAATGCCGAAGGCTTCACCTTCGCCCAGGAGATCGGCATTTCCGAACATTTCGAATTCCAGGGCTCGTTGCGTGCGGATGCGGGGGCGAGCATCGAAAAGCGGCCCGCCCCGGACGCATCCGCCGCCTCGACGCCGCCGGTCGCAACGGCCACCGCCGCGACCGAAGTGCCCGAGGGCGTTGCCGACTCGCTTTATGATTTCGGGTCGATCGATTCCTTCTGGAATGGGGCATGGGGGCTGGTCAGGATCTATCGGGACGCCAAGACCAAGGACCCGGCCACGAACCAGCCGATCGGTCATCGGCTGGCCACGTTGCGCGGGTCACGGCAGGAAAGCGCCACGGCCGCAGAACAGGCTCCGGGCGCCGCGGCATCAAGCGGCCTGACCTGCCCTTACGATCCGCAGAGCGCGCAGAATCACCTCAACGAGGCGGTGATTGTCGCCCTGCAGACCGCCGATCTGTGGCCGGGCGGCACCGACTATCGCGGGCCGCGCCACGACCCCGACGGGTTGATGCTGGCGCTGCTGCCGCCAGAGGCCTGGCCCGAAGGCGGGCTGTTCGCCAGCAACGACAGCTGGGACGCCCTGAAGCGCGCCACGCTGATCCATGCGATCCGCGAGAGCTACGAAAGCGCTGGGCCAGAGCCTTTCGTGATGCGCGTAAACGCGGGCGACTGCGTTGCCCTGCGCTTTATCAGTCTGCTGACCGAGCAGGCGGGCGGTGGTCTGCGCGACCTTCTGGGCGATGCGCGGGCCACGCCGATCACGCCGCTGAACCTCGATCCCGCCTATCGTCCGGTCGACGGCGAGGCCGCCGGGCTTCACCGCGAGATGCGGATGGACCGCCCCAAGCGGGGCGCGCCGAATGGCGGGATGCGTCCCTCGGCTCGGCTGGCGCTGAGGATCGGGCTGCCGGGCATGGATCTGGTCAAGGACCTGCCGATGGGCGTGGGGTTCATGGAACCTTCGATGGCGCCTGCTGCCCGCGATGGGATCGTGGTCAGCAAGCCGTTCCAGTTCTATGCCGGGCGGTACCGGGTGAACCTGGGTGACGGGCAGGACATGCAGCGGTTTCGCGAGGAGATCGCCGCGGCCACGTTCGACCCCACCAACATGCGGCTTGGTCGGTCCGATGGCGGTCCTGCTTCGGCTTTTCACATAACGCTGACCGAGGTTCCCGAACTTGCCGAGGCGACGGTTGACGAAGGCGACGGTCTGCTGACCGTGCTGGGTCAGAGCTATGTGCTGGAGGTCCTCGTGACGGATAACCAGGGTGCCGGGGAGCCGTTGCGGTTGGGATCGTCCGCCATGGCGAACGGAACCCCGGCGCTGAAGCATATCGTCTGCACCAGCGCCACTGCGCCCGCGAATTGCGACGCGGATTTCGACGTTTTCATGGCCGATCTGGCAGCTTCTGCCGATACGGCCGCAAAGCGGGCGCTGAATGCGCGCACGCATTGGATTCCCTATGCTTTCGGTGCGGTGCCCGTCACCTCGTTGGCGGACCCGGTCTCGCATGTGCCGCATGGTATGTTCGGCACCATCGACGTGCTGCCGCGCGATTGGAGGCTTGGCTCGCCAAGTCATGAGGCGGTGCCCGCCGCGGCTGGCGACTGGATGCCACGACGCACGGTGCGCCACGTCCCCGCGGGCGACGGACTGCCGTTGGCGTTTACGGTTGCGGCGGCGCCCAGCGCTGTCCTGCCCGGACAGGGCGAGACGGAGGCGATGCCCGCCAGCCCGACGCCCGGCCCGACGCGGATACGCGAATTCGTCCTGTTCTTCCAGGATGGTCTGGCGATCCGGGATCGCGATGCGGTGACACGGTGGCGGTGGGCGGATAATGGCGTCCGCATCCGCGACCCGCTGCCGGGCAATCCGCTGATCCACCCCGCAGCCGATTGTCATGTCTGCGATGACAGCTATGATCTTGGCGAAACGGCGGTCAATTACGTATCGGTGCCGTTCAGCCAGATGCTGCGCGATCAGACCGAAACCCAACTCGAAGATCACGACGACCTGAACCTTCAGCAATTCCCCGCCGATTTCTTCCCCGCCGCCAGCGACGCCACGCGACTGCAGGCCTGCGCGGGCGAGCAGGTGCTGATCCGCGTGCTTCATCCGGGCGGACGTGCCCGCCAGCGCGCCTTCGTGATGAACAGCTACGGCTATGAGGATCTGTTCCCCGGCTTCGGCTTTACCAATTCCGCACTGCTGACCCCCGGCAAGTCGATCTCGGCCTGGCTGACCCCGGTGCTGACCGAAGGGACAGCCATCTGGCATGACGGCCCGCTGACCCGGCGCGCGGGCGGGGCGTGGGGGCTGATCGAGGTGACCGGCAAGGGCAAGAAAATGCCTGGGGGCGATACGCTGTGTCCGTCCTGAAACAGGCGGGCGTTCTGGGTCTGCTCGGTCTGCTTGCCTCGACCGTTTGCGCCGAGGAGGTGCCACTCTAGGCCGCGCTGAGCGTCCAGGTTTCGTTTCGCGATCATGCCGGTGCCGCGCTGTCGCGGATCAAACCGGAGGTGGCCTTCGTGATCGATGTCGAGATCCGCAACGAGGCAGGGGCAGAGCCGCCCTCTGGTCTGGAGCTTTACGGTTGGCTGCGCCGCAGTTCGGCGCAGAACCTGCCCTGCCTGCAGGCGGCGCGCGGATATTTCGGCACCGGTCGCCTGCCGCTGGATGCGGTGCCGCTGATTGGCCCCGTGGTGGGCGTGCTGTCCGAAGATGACGGTTTCACCGTGGTCGATCCGTTTCTGGATCTGGCCAGCGCCAACCTGATCGGCGCGACCACATTTGCCGAAACCCCCGCCGACATCGCCGCCAATCCGGCCGGAGCCGGCTTTCTGGCCAGCCTGACCGACGCGGGCGAGTTGCGCAGCATCCTCGCCTTTGGCGGGGAAACGCGGCTTCTTGCCGCCGGGCTGGCGCAACCGACGACAGTGGTGCCGGACGGGCTTGGCGGGGTCTGGGTGCTGGAAAGCGGCGCGGCCCGTGTTGCCCATCTGGACGGCCGCGGCGCGACAGTGGCGATCCACGCGGCGCGCGCCATCGACCAGAGCGGTGCCTGGGTCATGATCGAGGCGCCGGACGGCGGGCTGACGGTCTGGCCGCTTGCCGGCGGAGCGAAGATGGCCAGCCTGCCCGCACTGCCGGATGTGCAGGCCAACGCGCTCATGGTGGCGGAAGGTCGTGCCGTCGCCGCGGTGCGGCTGACCACCGAAGCCCTGTCCATCGCCTATCTGGACGCGCCCGCCCAGCCGGTCACAATCCCCCTTGGCAGTCCGGCGACCGAGCTTGTGGTTGATGCCGCCGGGCATTACGCCTTCGTCTGGGACCCCGAGGGGGGACCCGTCGCCATCGTGGACCTTGTTCGCGGGCGGGTGGTGCAGGAAGCCGGTGCCGAAGGCCCGAATGCCGCGATTGCCGAAATTCTGCTGGACGGCGACGGGGCTTACCTGATGCGCGCCGATCAGACGATGGTGGGGGCGCTGTCGCTGGCGTCGATCACCGATGATCAGCCGTTGCAGATCCGTCGCATCCCCCTTGGCCAACCGGCCGCGCCGCCACGGCCGGGTGCCGGGCTGCTGGCCGCACTGTCACCGCGCAGCGAGGTTTTGGCGGTCCACAGCGCCAGCTTCACCGGGTTCATCCTGCACCGGACGTCGACGATGGGCGATGCGCCGCCGATGGCCTCGGTCAAGCTGCGAGGTGGCATCCCCGCCGCGCTGCGCGTCCTCGACCGGGGTTTTCGCGAAACCGGGCCCGGATCGTTCCGGGCTGGCGCGATCTTGCCAGGCCCCGGCGCGTTCGAGCTGGTCCTGACGACGGGAGTCGGCGGCATGACCGTCTGCACGCCCGTCCCCTCGGAGGTTGCGCCCGACCGGATATCGGGGCCGGGACGCATCCGCGTGTTGATTGATGACCCGGTGGGCGGCGACACGGCCGGCGATCGCCGGCGGGTCGAGCTGTCCTTCATCGACGCGCAGGGCAAGGCGCTGGCCGATGTCAGCGGAATCCTTTCCCTCAACGCTCTGGGCACCGGCTGGATTGACCGCGTCGCCATTTCGGACGGCGGCAGCGTCGCGCTTTCCCTGCCCGCCGCTGGTCCCTTCGTCGCGACCCTGCTCAGCGGCGACGGGCGTGATTTCGCGCCCCTGCTGTTCGAGGTCACACCATGATCCGGCTGGTGATCGGGGCGGCGGTTCTGTGGCTGTCATCGGCGCTGGCGGTCCTCGCCCATGATGGTCAGGATCATGCCAGCCCCGGCGAAAGCGCGGTCTTTCCGCCCGAGCACCTGTTGGCCCCGAACATTCCGGTGGTGGATCGCGCTGGCAGAAGCGCCGGCTTCGTCGACCGCTATGGCGCAAGCGGAGCTGTCGTGATCAGCTTTACCTATGCAAGCTGCACCACGGTCTGTCCGGTCGCCAATGCCATCCTGTCCGAGGTTCAGGCCGAGCTTGGCGATGTCACGCTGTTGACGGTTTCGGTCGATCCGGCGCGCGACACGCCTGAAGCGATGCGCCAATCCGCCGAGGCTTTCGCGGCAGGGGCCAACTGGGAATGGGTGGCCGCCTCGGTCGCCGACACCCCGCAATTGCTGGCCGCGTTCGGCGTCCCGGCCGGGCCGCTGGAGGCACACGATCCGATGTTCCTGATCGGCGATGTCGGCCAAGGCACATTCGTTCGTATCCTTGGCCTGCCACAGCCCGAGCAGCTGGTCGAGATCGTCCGCGACGCGACGGGTTCCGGTCGGTGATCCCCTGCCGTTCTGGATCCTCCCGTTTGTTGGCCGCCGGATTCGGCGCAGCCTTGCTGACCCTCATGACCGGACCCTTCGGCGCCGCCGCGCAAATGCCCGAGGCCACGGGCGCCGAGATTGAGGCCGCACGGGCCTTGTATTTCAGGGGCGAAGGCGCGACGGCCCATCTCGCGGGCGGCACGATTGCGCTGCCTGCCACAGCCTTCCCTTGCGCGAATTGCCATGGCGCCGACGGGATGGGAAATCAGGAGGGCGCGACCGTCTTTCCGTCGATCCTCTGGGACGATCTGTCGACCGACAGCGACATCCGGCCAGCCTATGACGCTGCCCTGCTGCTCGGGGCCGTCACCGGTGGCCGACGTTCGGACGCGAGGCCCCTGTCTTCGATCATGCCGCGATACGATCTGACTGCCGAGGCCCAAGCCGGGCTTGGGTCGTTTCTGGTCAGGCTGGGCAAGGAATCGCAGGCTGGGATCGGTCCGACCACGCTGGCCATCCGCCCCCCGCCCGAGGAGGCGCGGCGCAAGGGCTTCGAAGCCGCCATTGCCGCCTTCAACGGCGGGGGGCTGGCGCATGGCCGCCGCCTTGTCAGCGCCGGGCCGGATGCACCTGCGGCGCTGGATCTGTCGAAGGGGCAGGCCGTCGAAGCGGCAATCCTCGGGGCGGAACTGACCGCGCTTGCCGATGCGGCGGTCGCGGACGGGCACCCGGCCGTGACCTTGCTGGGGTCGCTGCCGGACGGCGTCGCATTGGCCGGTGTCCGGATCGACCCTGATGCCCCGGCGGCGATCCTGATCGGATCGGACGGCGCCGATGGCGCCGCGTTGGACGGCAAACAGAAGCTCTATGCACGTCGCGACGCGCTGTCTGCCGGGTGGATCGCCGCCATCGCAGCCCGGCCCGGACTGGCGCTTGCGGCAACCGATCCCTTTCCTGCGGCCTCGGACTGGGCGCGCGCCACAGGTCAGGGCCGCGAGGGGGCTGCGGGCTATGCCCTTGGCCTCGTGGCGGCCGAGGCCGCGCTGGCCGCCGGTCGCCGGACCAGCCGCGACCGGCTGGAGCGGCTGATGCGCGAGGCGGCCGCGCGGCCGGTCTCGCTGCGACATCTGGAAGCGGCAGGCGCACACTGACGCAAAAGGCGCCTCAGCAGCACGCCACCACGACGATGTTCTGGCCAATGCGCTGCATCGGATCATGGCCGGGGCTGACGATGGTTAGAGGTGGTTCGGGGACACTGAACAGGCGGTATAAGTGGATTTTCTGCGCAACGGCGGCATGATGCCGCGAGCGCGTAGAAGACCGTGGCAAGACGACCGCGCCGGACCTTCAGACCGGCATTCAAGGCGAAAGTGGCGGTTGCGGTGATGAAGGGCGAACAGACCCTGATCGAGCTGTCACTGGATTTCGACGCCCCTCCGAACCAGATCATGCACTGGCACGATCAGGTTCGGAGGGCCCGACCGGGGTTAAGGATGCTGAGGACCGGGATCTGGCGCGGTTGTCGGCGCTGAAAGCGAAGTATGACGCGGCCGGAACAGGAAAATCGCCGACGCCCGTGAAGCAGTCGAACGATTAGGCGTGCAGCGATGAACGGATCTGACGCTGACATCTACATGCTAGGGCTAGCACGATGACTCTGATCTCGGCCGAGCGGCAACCGTTGCGTTTCGACTTGCGCCGTGAAGGCGCGCTGGATGTAGCGTTACATCGTTTTTTGCAAGGCGCGACGTGGATATTTGCAGCAACGGTTTTTGGCGAAAGGGCCGATTTAATGCACTATGCATGACCACGATTATAGCAGGCCAAGAAGGGGGAGGTATCAGACATGGGGGTTCTCTGTCCGCCATCAGCACCCTTGGAACAGTTTGGCGTGATTGCGTAGCGGAGGCTTTGCGGCTCATCTTTATCCCAGTTGGAGTTGAAGATGATGAAGAGCCGAAGGACCGCGCCAGCGAAACCC
>RRZT011311672.1_pt1 | contig 18275 bp, 17 predicted proteins | sample 2165551 | NCBI WGS metagenome assembly RRZT01 (sample SAMN10456910, study PRJNA506462) | wastewater metagenome | biome: wastewater; feature: sludge; material: wastewater sludge; isolation source: wastewater sludge with Escherichia coli K12::gfp cells carrying plasmid... | place: USA: Moscow, Idaho...
GACGCCGGGTCTGGCTCGACTTCCGCACCAACCCGGGCGGCGGCGACTTCGACATCAGCAGACTCAGCGCCGAAGCCCAGGACTACCTGCGGCGCACCGGGGTGACCGATGTGCCCGCGGACGCGCCGCCTGTCGAGCGGCTGAAGCGGCTCAACCAGGCCGCCTACGATTTCTACCTGGAGCGCGGCCCACGGGTCGACCTGGCAGCTGAACTGCTCGAGATCGCGGTCTGCGCGCAGCACAACAACGGCGGCCTCGAGGTGGACGCCTGGTGGCGCTCCCCCTTGTCAGGGCTGTATCCGGTGGGTGAGGCCGCAGGCGCGCAGGGCGTCTACCGGCCGGGCGGCGCCGCGCTGAACTCCGGGCAGGTCGGGGCGACCCGGGCGGCCGAGTGGATCGCCCGGCGTGGCCCGCAGAGCCCGCCCGACGAGCAGGTCTTTGCGTCCGCCGGCGAGGCGGTGGTGTTGCCCGCGCTCAAACTGGTGGCGGACGGGCACCGCCGCTTCACCGCCGGTGCCGACGACAACACCGGCCAGGCCCTTTTCGAGGTGGGTGCACTGATGAGCGCCCAAGCCGGCCTGGTTCGCTCGGCCGCCTCGGTGGCCGACGCCCTTCAGCAGGCCGCGGCGCGGCTGGAAGGCTACGACGAGGCGCTGGCGATCGACGCCGGCAGCCGACGCTCGATCGACCGGCTCTTCCTGGTGCGCGACCTCGTCACCACCCAGTACGTCTACCTGACGGCGATGGCCGACTACCTCACCCACGGTGGCCACAGCCGCGGCTCGGTGCTCTACACCGATCCGGCCGGCGTCTTGCCGCTCTGGCAGGACGCCGACGCCAACCCGGTCGATGCCGGGCTCGACGAGCGTTTCCGGTTCGTCCCCGACGACGGGGCGCTCGACGGTGTGGCCCAGATCGTCACGCTGCGACCCGGCCCCGGGGCCAAGCCGCCGGACCCGCACCACGCGGGCAGTGATCCCGTCCCACAGCCGGCCCCGGCCGAGGAATTGCCCGCCGTCGAGTGCCGCTGGCGCCCGGTGCGTCCGCTGCCCAACCCCGACGAGCCGTTCGAGGTGGTCTGGCGGGGCTACCTGGCCGACCGCAACGTGCACTGAGCAAGAACTGGGTGCACACAAACCCCCAGACGATACTTTTCTGCACCCATTGTTGAGGAGGAGACCGAATTGGCAGCCCAGAACCGCTTGTCCATCAACCAATGGTCGATGCGGACGACCCCCTGCGAGCAGTTCATCAGCGCAGTCGCCGCCGCCGGCATCGAATCTGTCGGCCTGTGGCGGCAGAACGTCGCCGAGATCGGCGTCCGCCGGGCCGCCGGGTTGGTCCGCGAGTCCGGACTGCGCGTCAGTTCCCTTTGCCGGGGCGGCTTCCTGACGGCCGCCACCCCCACCGGACGCCAGGCGGCGCTGGACGACAATCGCCGCGCCATCGATGAGGCCCACCAGCTCGGCGCCGGCGTGCTGGTCATGGTCGTGGGCGGGCTTGATCCAGGCCAGTCGATCAGCCGCGTCCGGGACGCGATCCCGCAGACCATCGCCGAGCTCGCGCCCTACGCGCAGGACGCCGGGGTGCGCTTGGCACTGGAACCCATGCATCCGATGTTCGCAGCCGACCGGGCGGTCATCTCCACGCTGGAAAACGCCCTGCGGCTGGCGGAGGCGTCCGGTCACTCTTCGGTGGGCGTGGTCGTCGACAGCTACCACATCTGGTGGGATCCGCAGGTGCTCGACGCCATCGCGGCGATCGGGGCGGCCGACCGGCTGCTCAGCTACCAAGTCTCGGACTGGAACCTGCCGTTGGCGCCGGATCCGCTGCTCTCACGCGGGGTGATGGGCGACGGCTACATCGACTTCACCGAGCTGACCACGGCAGTCGCGGCAACCGGCTACTGCGGTGACGTCGAGGCCGAGATCTTCAATGCCGATCTGTGGGCGATGCCGATCGCCGAATCGCTGGCCTTGGTGCGGTCCCGCTACGAGTCCTTGGTGGCACCGCACCTGTGACTTCGAACTCGGCGCCCAAGCCCCACCGAGCGGACGTCCGCCGGGCGGTGGCCGGGCGCCTGCTGTGGAAGGTGGCAGACTGACCCCATGACTACCCTCGACGCTCAGGGCCCGGCACCGGTTGAGGCCATCGACCGCGCGCTGGCACTGTTGGGCGCGTTGTCCCAGGCCGGGCCGGAGGGCACCTCGCTGGTCGCGCTGTGTCGCGACCTGGGCATGAACAAGTCCACCGCCTACCGCGCGCTGGCCACCATGCGCACCCGCGGCTTCGTCTCGCAGGACGCCGACGGCAGCTACCGGCTGGGGCCGGCCGCGGTCGGCTTGGGTGCGTCCTACTTCGGGCCGTCCTCGCTGGCCCAACTGTTGCATCCGGCGCTGCTGGTGCTGGCGCGTGACCTGGACGAGTTGGTGCACCTGGGCGTCCTCAACGGTGACCGCGTCATCTATGTCGACAAGGTTGAGCCTGAGAAGGCCATCCGGGTCTGGTCACAGGTCGGACGCAACGTGCCCGCCGCGACCACCTCGCTCGGACGGGCGATCTTGGCGTACCGGGGCGTCCCGAACGACCAGCTGGACGCCTTCGTCGGCCCCGGGGACGACCCGGCCCTGCTGCGACGGGCCGTCGCGGACGCCCGGCGGCGCGGCTACGCGACCGAGCTTGAAGAGAACGAACCCGGCATCGCGTGCCTGGGTGTCCCGATCCTCGCCGATGGGGTCGCAGTGGCCGCGCTCAGCGTGACCATGCTGGCCAACAACCTCGACGCCCAGCGGATGGCCAAAGTCGCTGCACGCGTTGCAGTGCTTGTGCCGCCTCGGCTGCCGGACGCGCTGCACCTACCGGAGGAATTGGTCGCGGTCGCTCCGAACAGGGGTTAGCCGACGGGGGCCGCAGGCGTCCTGGCCCGGCGGCCCCGGTCACCGAGCCGGTCGCGACCGCGGTCGCGGTCAGCCCACCATGAAGATCACGATCGTGATCTTCGCGATGATCCCGACTGCGAACAGTGCCGCATAGCCCGACTCGACCCGCTCATCGTTGGTCCGGGTAGTGGCGAACGCCAGGATCGCGGGCTGGCCGATCAGCCCGGCAAAGGCGCCCATCACGCGTTGTGCCGATAGTCCGAGCAGCCGCCCGCCCAGCAGGAACGCGCCAGCCGTGGCCAACACGACCACCGCGGCCAGCAAGCCGAGCTTCAAACCGGTCAGGGTCAACATGGATTCGGCGAACGCGGGCCCGTTGGCCAGGCCGACCGCCGCCAGGAAGATCAGCAGCCCAAGTTGGCGGATCGTCAGGTTGGCGGCCTGCGGCAGGTCCCACTGCAGCGGGCCGGTGCGATGCACCGCGCCCAGCACCATGCCGGCCACCAAGGGGCCGGCCGCCGTCCCCAGCGAGAAGCTGCCGCCGCCGGGCAACGGCACGCTCACCAGCCCGAGCAGCAGCCCGGCCGCCAGGCCCAGCGCGAAGGACAGCGCGTCGATCTCGCTGATCTTGCGCTCGGAGTCGCCGAAGAAGGCGGCCGCCTCGTCCATGCGTTCGCGCGGCATGACGGCGAGCACCCGGTCGCCCGGCTGCAGGACGAGGCTGTCGGCGGCGACCATGTCGAGGTCGCCGCGCTTGATCCGGGTGATCGTCCCGCCGAACTGCTCCGCGAAGTTGAGTTCCGGAACCGTCTTGCCCACCAGCTGCGGGCTTGAGATCAGGAAGCGACGGAAATCGACATCGGCACGGTCATGGGTCAGGGCCGTCCGGGCGGGGCGGCCGAGCGCCTCGGCCGCTTTCTGGACCGCGCCCTCGGGGCCCACCACCAAGACCGTGTCACCCTTGGCCAGCTGCTCGCCGGGCTGCACCACTCGCGTCAGCGCGGCGCGCCGGTGGTAGCTCAGTTTGATCTGTTGATCGGTCCAGCCCGGCAGTTCGTCGAGGGCCATCGGGTGCTCGACCACCACGCTCAGGCTGCCGATGCCGGCGCCGGCCAAGGACGCCGTGTCGCGCTTGCCGGGCCACTCGCGTCCGATGCCCAGCGCGACCACGATGATCGCCAGCACCACCCCGACCGGGTAGGCGAGCGCGTAGCCGACGGCCACCAAGGGGTCACCGTCCGCTGCCCGGGACGCCGCGGCCAGTGCCGGTGTGGAGGTGAGCGCACCCGCGTAGGCTCCGGCGACGCCGGCGGCGCTCACGCCGGACAACTTGCCGACCACCGTGCCCACGAGCGCAACCAAGATCAGGACCACGATGCCCAGCCCCATCAGCGGCCACTGCGTCCGCAGGTCTCGCAGGAACGTCGATCCGGCGGCCAGCCCGACGGTGAAGACGAACAGCGCCAGCCCGAGCCCCTGCAGCATCCCCAGTGACTGGCCGATCCGGGGATCAAGGACGCCGACGGCCAGCCCGACAAACAGCGCACCCGCGGCCCCGAACCGGAGCGGCCCGAACGGGATCTGTCCGACCGCCGCACCCGCGGCAATGACCAGCATCACAGCCAGCAGAGGATTCTCGACCAAGATTTCGACCACTTGACCAGCCCTTCCATTCGGCGCCAGGAAATCGACCAGTGAGTCACGCGCGCCGATTGGAGTTGTTCCGGCACGCGTGGCAAGATTAATACACGGTCGATTCCAGTGGTCCCCCCGGCCACTGATGCACGACTGCAGGTCGGGGCTCGCGTCTCAGGGGGTGGGTGCGCGAGCTCCGACTTCTTTTTGCCTCCTGACGCGTAGGGCGCGTGGCCGATCACCCAGGACCACGCACCATGTCTCGCGCCGTGGGTTCGAGGTCTGGGAGCCCCAGGAATGCCGCCGGTCATCACATTGTTACGGGCAGCACCGACGACGGTGACCGCGCCGACCGACGAGCCCCAGGAATACCGCCGGTCATCACCTTGTTACACAGGCGTTCGAAAACGTTGAATACAGGAGAGCGCAAATGGCAACCGTCGCAGTCACCAAAGAGAACCTGGACGAGACGCTTAGTGACAACGAAATCGTCTTCCTCGATTTCTGGGCCGATTGGTGCCGTCCGTGCCACCAGTTCGCACCGGTCTTCGAGCAGGCCAGTGACAAGCACACCGACATCACGTTCGGCAAGATCGACACCGAGGACCAGCAGGAGCTGGCCGGTGCTGCCGGCATCACCTCCATCCCGACCCTGATGATCTTCCGCGGGGGCATTCCGGTCTTCTCCCAGGCCGGCGCATTGCCGGCGGCTGCGTTGGAGAGCCTCATTGAGCAGGTACGTGCGCTTGATATGGACGAGGTCCGGCAGAAGGTGGCCGAAATGAATGCGGCCGACGCCGAAGCGCACGCCAACCGGGGCTAAGATCGCATCTGGGCACCGCACGCAATACAGGGGTGGCCTTGGCCCGCTCAGCCGACCCGGTAGGGTCAGTGCATCATTGAGCAGGCTGTCATCAGCGGGAAGGAGGCGCCCATGGGTTGGCTGCATGGTGTCGAGCGCAAGCTTGAGAACGTGGTCAACAACGTCTTTGCGCGTGCCTTCCGCAGCGAGGTAGAGCCCATCGAGATAGCCACCCGGCTGACCAAGGAACTCGACTCGCAGGCCAAGCTACTCAACCGCGACAAGCGCTTGGTGCCCAACAACTTCACCGTCTACTTGTCCACCCACGACTACGACGAACTCGCACCCATGGCGCGCGCCATCAACGACGACATCGTTCCCGAGATGCGTCGCCACGCCGGTGAGCGCCGCTACGTTTTCAACGGTCCCATCCGCATCGACTACGAGTGCGATGAGTCGCTGACGGTCGGTCGTTTCCGCGTCGATTCCGAGGCGGTCGCGACGGTGGCCGAGAGCGGCGGGGCGGCGTCCTCCACCGCGATCAGGCGCGCCCCACTCGTACTTGAGGTGAACGGCGTCCGTCACCCGCTGTTGCCGCCCGGTTTCACCATCGGACGCGGCAGCGAGGCCGACCTGCGGATCAACGATCCGGGTATCTCGCGGCTGCACGCACGCGTCGTCGTCAAGCAGGACGCGGCCGGTGAGGTCGACGTGAGCGTCGAGGATCTCGGCTCAACCAACGGGGTGATAGTGAACGGGCAGCGGGTGACCAACGTGGCCTTGGCTGACGGCTCGCGAATCGAGATCGGGTCGACACGCATGCTCGTGCACTCGCCTGTTGGGTCGTGAGACCTTGAGTACACTACTTCTCGCCTCGCTCAAAGTGGCCTTCCTGCTGCTGATGTGGGTCTTCATTCTGTTCGTGGTCAACACCATCCGCGCCGACCTGTTCGGCCGCCGGGTCACGAAGGAAGAACTTGTGGCCGCCGACGAGCGCGCGTCCTCGATCCACCAAGGTGGCCTGCGCCGACGCAAGGGTGGCAAATCGCCGCCGACCAAGGTCGCCATCACCACCGGGCGCGCGTCCGGGACTAGCGCGACATTGCCTGAAGTGGGCCAAGAGATCATCTTGGGCAGGGCATCGGCGTGCGAGCTAGACGTGGACGACGACTACGCGTCCAGCCGGCACGCCAAGATCTGGCACGACGATGAGGGCTTCGTCGTTGAAGACCTGGCGTCCACCAACGGCACCTACGTCAACGGCCAGCAGATCAGCCAGCCCACCCGCATCAACGTTGGAGACGTGATCCGCATCGGGCGTTCGCAGATGCAGCTGGAGGCCTGATTTATGGCGTTCTCGCTGAGGGTCGCGGCGCATTCCGAGATCGGGTTGGTCCGAAGCAACAACCAAGATTCGGCCTACGTCTCGCCAACGATGATCGCGGTGGCCGACGGCATGGGCGGCGCCGCCGCCGGCGACCTCGCCAGTGCGGTTGCGGTCCGGGAACTGCGACGCGTCGATGCGCTGAACCGTCCCGAAGCGCCGGGCGAACGACTCGCCGGCGAGCAGATGCTGGAAGCTCTCGGCGGTGCACTGACCAAGGCGAACGACGCGCTGGCCGACCTGGTCGTCAGCGATCGCTCGCTGGAGGGCATGGGCACCACGGTCTGCGGCCTGATGTTTTCGGGCAGCCAATATGGCATCGCCCACATCGGCGACTCCCGCGGTTACCTGCTGCGGGACGGCGAGTTCCGTCAACTCACCCACGACCACTCCTGGGTGCAGTCGCTGGTGGACGAGGGCAAGATCACCCAGGCCGAGGCCGCCGAGCACCCGCACCGCTCGCTGCTGCTGAAGGTGCTGAACGGCCAGCCAACCCACCTCCCCGACTACCAACTGGTGGACGCCGAACTCGGTGACCGCCTCCTGTTCTGCTCCGACGGCCTGTCCGGCATGATCGACGACGACGTCATCGCCGAATTGGTCGCCTCAACCAGCGACCTGGATGCCGCCGTCGCTGCGCTCACCAAAGCCGCGCGCGCCGGCGGCGGGCTCGACAACATCACCTTGGTGCTCGCCGACGTCGTCGAGCATGATGACGAACTGGAGGCGGCCACCCCGCGAGTCCTCGGTGCCGCCCAGACCGTGAAGATCCCGCGGGCCGGCCGGCCACGCTCCGATGACGCCGATTGGCGTGAGGACACCTCGCGCCTGCCGATCGCTGCCGTGGCGCTGGCGACAGCGGGGTCCGTCGACAACCCACCAGCGGGTTTGATCGACCCCGACCAGTTCGAGACCATCCGGTACAGCCCGCATCTGCCCTCGCGTCGGCGTCGCCTCCTGCCGGTGCTGCTCACTGTGCTGGCTCTGCTGGTGGTGACGCTGGTCGGTTTCTGGGGCGTCCGCAGATACGTCCAGACGCAGTACTTCATCGGCCCGGACGAAAAGCGCGTGGCGATCTACCGGGGCCTCCCGGAGCAGATCCTGGGACGCGGCCTGTGGAGCAAGGTCGAGACGAGCAGCATCCAGGTCGCCGATCTGCCGCCCTACTACGCCAGCCGGGTGGAAAGCCAAGACCTGCAATACGGCTCGCTCGAAGAGGCCCACCAGTCGCTCTCCGAGCTGGGACGAATGGCCGAACGCTGCATCGCCGAGCGGGCGGCCGGTACCCCCGCCCCGACCGCCGGCGCCACCCCGGCTTCGCCGGGCAGTTCGGCCAGCCCCGGCGTCAGCCCCGGGGTGACCGGCACGTCGTCGTCGCCGACCGTCACCCCGTCCGGAACGGCCACCCCTCGTCCAGACCTGGAGGCTTGCGGATGATGGCCACGCCCGAAGCCCTGCCGGTAGTGGTCTACCGCAAACAGCGCAACGCCGAACTCGGGCTGTGCCTGTTGGCCAGTTTGTTCGGCATCGGCGGCTACCTGACCACGCACCTGAACCGCGGTGACACCCTCACCGTCACCTCGGTGCTGATCTGCGTGGGTTGGCTTGCCCTGTGCATCGGCGCGCACCTGGTCGTCCGGGTCAAATGCGCCTACGCAGACCCGGTGATCCTGCCCTGTGTGCTGGCCCTGAACGGGTTGGGGCTGGCGATGATCCACCGCATCGACATCGGCTTCGAGCCACCCATGGACGCGGTGACCATGCAGCTGGTCTGGACCGTACTGGGGGTCGGCCTGTTCGCGCTGATCCTTATCTACCTGCGCGACTACCGCGTCCTCGAGGGCTTTCCTTACGTGCTCTTCCTAGTGGGCATGGTGCTGCTGCTGCTGCCGTTGGTGCCGGGCCTGGCCTCGCCGCGCAATGTCGAGAACGGCTCGCAGATCTGGATCGAGGTCTTCGGCTACTCGTTCCAGCCCGCCGAGATCGCCAAGATCGTGTTGACGCTCGCCTTCGCGTCCTATCTCACCGCGAACCGCGACCTGCTGCAGCTGGCCGGACGCCGCGTCTTGGGTTTCCACCTGCCGCGGATGCGCGACCTCGTCCCGATCGGGGTGATGTGGGCCGCGGCCCTGCTGGTGCTGGTCTTCCAGAACGACCTGGGCACCTCGATGCTCTTCTTCGGCTTGTTCGTGATGATGCTGTTCGTCGCCACCAGCCAGGTCCGTTGGGTGGTGATCGGGGTGGGCGCCTTCGCCGCCGCAGCTCTGCTGATCGGCCAGGTCGCCCCGCACGTCGCCACCCGGATCTCCAGCTGGCTCGACCCGTTCAGCGACTACGACCGCAACTACCAGATCATCACCGCCCAGTTCGGCATGGCATGGGGTGGGTTGTTCGGCCGTGGCTGGGGGATGGGTCGTCCGGGGCTGACACCGGTGGCCAGCTCCGACTTCATCTCGGCCGCGATCGCCGAGGAGCTCGGTCTGGTCGGCCTGATGGCAATCATCATTGTCTACCTGCTGATGGTGGCGCGGGGGCTTCGGGTGGCCCTGACGTCGACCGTGATCTTCGGCAAGCTGCTGGCTGCCGGGTTCAGCTTCGTCTTCGCGCTGCAGGTCTTCTCGATCATCGGCGGTGTCACCCGGCTGCTGCCGCTGACCGGCCTGACCACCCCCTTCATGAGCCAGGGCGGCAGTTCGCTGGTGGCCAACTGGATGATCGTCGCGATGCTTATGGTGATCAGCCACCAGGCGAGGCGGCCGGCCACCACTGTCGGCTCGGTCGACGCGAACCTGTCCGAGGACGAGACATCGGTGATCCAAGCCCAGGGTGGTGCCGGCTCATGAACAAGTCGATCCGTGGGGTGGCGGTCGTGACCATCCTGATGTTCCTCGCTTTGTTGGTCAACGCCACCGCCGGCTACTGGATTCGGACCGACGAACTCACCAACGATCCACGCAATACCCGTGTTCAGGACGAGCAGTTCGGCGCCCCCAGGGGGCCGATCCTGGCCGCGAACACCCCCGTCGCCTCCAGTGTCGAGACCGGGACGCGTCCCTACGCCAACCAACGGCAATACCTGGACGGGCCGCTGTACGCGCCGGTCACCGGCTACTACTCCTACATCTTCGGACGCAGCGGGCTCGAGTCGCTGTACAACGCCGAACTGGTCGGGCAGGCCGACTCGCAGTTCACCCAGCGGATCGTGGACACGTTGTCGGGGCGTACCGCTCAGGGCGGCCAAGTCCAGACGACCATCCAGCCGCACGCCCAGCAGGCGGCCTGGGACGCCCTCGGAGACCGCGACGGGGCCGTGGTGGCGATCGACTACACCACCGGAGCGGTACTGGCGTGGGTCAGCAGACCGAGCTACGACCCCTCGACGCTGGCGTCCCTCGATTTCCCGGCGACCCAAGACGCGTGGGCCCAGTTGACCGCCGACCCTACCGAGCCGATGAACGATCGGGCGACGAAGGAAATCTTCGCCCCGGGATCGGTCTTCAAGTTGGTCGTGGCGGCGGCGGCGCTCAACCACGGCTACACCCCGCAGACCATGATCGACACCCCCCAGGCGTTGCCGCTGCCCGGCACCACGATCACGCTGCCGAACCTGGCCGCCTGCGGCAACACCCAGCAGTCACTGGATAACGCCTTGACCCTGTCGTGCAACACCACGTTCGCCAATGTCGGCCTCGCCCTCGGCGATGATGTCATCCGTGAGCAGGCCCAGGCGTTCGGCTTCGATTCCGCGTTCGGGGGCGACATGGCGTCGGCGGTCAGCACCTTCCCGGCCGACCCCGACCAAGCGCAGCTCGCGATGAGTGCCATCGGCCAGTTCGAGGTCGCTGCGACCCCGCTACAGATGGCGGTGGTGGCCGGCGCCATCGCCAACGACGGCACCGTGATGGAGCCCTACGTGGTGTCAGAGGTTCGCAACAACAACCAGCGGGTGATGAGCAGCCACCAGCCGACCGTGGTCAACCAGGCGATGACACCGGCGAACGCGGCGACGCTGCAAGAGATGATGACGCACGTGGTGCAGCGCGGCACCGGCACCCAAGCCCAGATCTCGGGTCTGACGGTCGGCGGCAAGACCGGCACCGCCGAGACGACGCCGGGTGCAGCGTCCCACTCCTGGTTCGCCGGATTCGCCGCCGAGAAGAACGTTGCGGTGGCTGTCTACCTCGCCACCGATGCCGCCGGCACGGCGACGCCGGTGGCCCGGGCGGTCATGGAGGCAGTCTCATGAGAGTCTGTTCGGCAGGCATCGTCCCAGCCTGCTCGAAAGGAGCCTCGAGATGACCGACGGGCCAATCGTCCTGGGTGGCCGCTACGAGCTTGAGGCGATCATCGGGCGTGGCGGGATGGCTGAGGTCTGGCGCGCCCGCGATCTGCGCCTCGACCGCCTGGTCGCGATCAAGCGTTTGCGGGTCGACCTGGCCACCGACAGCACCTTTCAGGCGCGTTTCCAGCGGGAGGCACAGTCCGCCGCCGGCCTGAACCACCCGAACATCGTCAGCGTCTACGACACCGGCGAGAAGGTCGACCCGGCGTCCGGCATCTCGGTGCCCTACATCGTGATGGAACTGGTCGAGGGCCACACGCTGCGCGAGATCCTGCGGCAGGGCCGAGCACTTGAGCCGGCGAAGGCCTTCGAATACACCATAGGTGTGCTGGAGGCGCTCAGCAGCTCGCACAAGCACGACATCGTGCACCGCGACATCAAGCCGGCAAACGTGATGATCACCCCTGCCGGGGCCGTCAAGGTGATGGACTTCGGCATTGCGCGCGCAGTATCCGACACCTCCGCCACCATGACGCAGACCGCCGCAGTGATAGGCACCGCGCAATACCTTTCACCCGAACAGGCGCGCGGCGAGCCCGTGGACGCCCGCTCCGACATCTATTCGGCCGGTTGCCTGCTCTACGAGCTGCTGACCGGGCGTCCCCCGTTCCTGGGCGATTCGCCGGTGAGCGTCGCCTATCAACATGTGCGTGAGATGCCGATTCCCCCCAGCCAACTGGACGCCGACATCACCCCTGAGATGGACGCGATCACGATGAAGGCGCTCGCCAAGAGCCCCGACGATCGCTATCAATCCGCCAAGGCGATGCGCGACGACTGTTGGCGGCTGCTGAACGACCAGCCTGTCACCGCACACCTACCAGCGGTCGTCCCAGTCGACGATGCCACCCCGGCCAGCAGTGCCGGGCCGACTCGGGCGCTACCCGTGCAGGAGGAACTCGACCAAGCAGCGGCCGAAGACACCTTCTACACCGAAGAGGAGGAGCCACCGCACAAGCGCGGAGTCTCTCCGGCGACCGTGATGCTCATCGGCTTGTTGGTGCTCCTGATCGGTGCGCTCGGCCTGTTCACCTGGCGGCTGGTGGGCAATCCGTCGAACAACGAGGTGGCGGTGCCCGCCGTGATCGGCTTCCAGGAGGAGGCCGCCGTCGAACTCATCACAGGGGCGCAGCTCACACCGAAGGTCGAGCAGGTGGCTGGGCCCGCGGAAGGCAAAGGTACCGTCATCCGGCAGAACCCGGAGGGCAACGCCTCGGTGCTGGTGGGCAGCACGGTCACCCTCACCGTCAATGCGGGACCGCCGGTCTCCCAGATACCGGCCGGGCTTGTCGGCATGCTGCAGAGCGAGGCCGTCGCCCTGCTGCGGGAGGCCGGCTTCACCAAGATCGATCCGCTCCCCGCTCCGGCCGGACTCGACAGCCTGGACGCCCGGGAGGGTGAGGTCGTCCGGGTCGACCCCGCCGAGGGCACCCAGGTCGCGACGAACGAGCAGGTCACGCTGTATGTCGCGTCCGGGATGACCCGGATGCCGGGCGATCTGGTGGGCCAGGACGGCACCACCGCGCGCAGCACACTGACCGCGGCCGGCTTCACCGATGTCACCATCCAAACGGCCAACGTGGGTGAGGAGCCCGCCTCGGCCCGGGAAGGGCAGGTGATCCGCACCTCACCGACCGCTGGAGAGCAGGTGACCCGCAGCACCCCGATCGTGCTCTATGTGGCACAGGGCCGAGCCGTGGTGCCAGACCTGGCAAGTGAGCATGTCAGTCTGGCGCAAGCGCAGGAACGGCTGGTGGCGGCCGGCTTCACCAGCACGCCGAGGGTCGAGCAGCGGGACGTCGACGACACGGCGCTGGTGGGCCGAGTGGTTGAACAATCACCGTCGGCCGGCGAAACCCATGACAAGACCGTGCCGATCGTGCTGTGGGTGGGCACTCTGCAGCACTCCGCAAGCCCGTCGGCGTCCACACCCGCAACCTCGAGCAGCGCCCCCCCGACCTCTGAGGGCGGCTGAGCGGCTACTTCCAGAAGGTCGCGATGACGAAGGAGCTGGCGATCAAGCCGATGCCGATCAGGTAATTCCAGCTCTGCAGATCACGGAAGACGGGCACCTGATTGCCTGCCACGTAGAAGACCAGCAGCCACAGCACACCCAGCAGTCCGACCGGGATGAAGACCCACGGTACCCAGTCGCGCGTCCCTGCGGCGATCCGCGCCTGGGTCTTCGCCTGCTCGGCCTTCGCCTTCGCCTTGTTCTTGGCGACCTTCTTCTCGGCGGACTCCTTGCGAACCTTCGATTGCGGCACTGCGTCTGCTCCTGATCGGCTTGGGTGGCTCGTCCGGCCACCGCACCAGTATGGCCGCCAGCCCGCCGACCACCCAAGTCGACCCGGCTGACGGACAGGTAGTCTGGGCCCATGGCAGGCGAAGTGGACGGCTCCGGGCGGCGCAAGTCGACCCGCCCGCAGGTTCGCCTGAGCACACTGTTCGTCGGGATGCTGGCCGGCGTCCTGATCGGCGCCACCGCCATCACCGCGCAGGGCAGCGACCTGCGTCCCGACCGCACCAGCGATGTCGCCCAACTGGTCGCCGAAGCCGAGGCACGCAATCAGGAGCTTTCGCAGCGGGCCGCCGACCTGCGCGCCGAGACCGACCGCCTCACCGCCGCCCAGGGCGCAGCGCCGGCCAGTTCCGACCCCGGCCAGGAGCTGGCCTCGCGGACGGCCGGGCTGGCGGCGGTCAAGGGGCCAGCGGTCCGGGTGACCCTTACCGACGCACCGGTCGACGTCACCCCGCCTGGGGTGAGCGGCGACCTGCTGGTCGTCCACGAGCAGGACATCCAGAATGTGGTGAACGCGCTTTGGACTGCGGGCGCCGAGGCGATGACGATCCAAGGCCAGCGAGTGGTCTCCACCACTGCCGTCAAGTGCGTCGGCAACACCGTCGTCCTGCACGGCACCGCCTACGCGCCCCCTTATGTGATCACCGCGATCGGCGACCCGGCCTCGCTCGAAGCAGGGCTGGCGTCCGACACAGACGTACAGATCTATCGTCAGTACGCGCAGGCCTACCAGCTCGGCTACGAGCAGCAGCGGGTTGACCAGACGACGATGCCCGCCTACACCGGTCCGCTGCCCCAGCAGGCGACCAGCGTCCGCTGACGCGGGACATAATTGGGCTCATGGTACGCATCCTCGTCGTCGACAACTACGACTCGTTCGTCTACAACGTCGTCCACTACCTCGCCCAGATCGGGGCCGAGGTCGACGTCTGGCGCAACGACGACGAGCGTTTCTCGTCCGACGACTGGGTGGGCGCCTACGACGGGGTCCTGTTGTCGCCCGGCCCGGGGACGCCCGAGGACGCCGGAGTCAGCATCGATCTGGTGCGCCGGTTCGGCGGACGCGTGCCCGTCTTCGGCATCTGCCTGGGCTTGCAGGCGATCGGTGTGGCTTACGGTGCAGTGGTCGGACGCGCGCCCGAACTGCTGCATGGTAAGACCTCGCCCGTCCACCACGACGGACGCGGCGTCTTCGCCGGCCTGCCGAACCCGATCACGGCGACGCGCTACCACTCGCTGGCGATCGATCCCGGCACGCTGCCGGACGAGCTGGAGGTCAGCGCCCGTACCGAGTCGGGGACGATCATGGCGGTGCGCCATCGTAGGTTGCCGATCGAGGCGGTGCAGTTCCATCCGGAATCGGTGCTCACCGAGGGCGGCTACCGGATGCTCGGCAATTGGCTGGCGGCCTGCGGGGACGCCGACGCCCCCGCCCGTGCAGCCGGGCTTTCACCGCTGATCCGCACCCGCCGCCCGCCCACCAGCTGACGGTGCGCGGCAGGCCCGCGTCGAGGTGGGGCTGGGTTGCGGCGGGCGTGCTAGGTGGGTGGCGGCAGCGGGTCGCCGCTGGCCACGCCTTCGGTTTCACCGACCTCGCGGAGGTGGCGTTCGGCGCGCGCCAGGTCTTCGGCATACTCGTCCAGCACGATCACGTCAGGGTCGAGTTGTTTGAGCCGGTAGACCGCACGCCCCAGCATGTGCGCGGAGATCGGTGCGACCACCAGCTGCATGATCACGACCAGCAGCAGCGTGTACGAAACCCGAGGCTTCTGCATCACGCAGGCCAGCCCTGCGCACATCACGATCACACCCAGCACCTGCGGCTTGGTGGACGCATGCATCCGCGCGAACAGACTGTGCAACCGATGCATGCCGATTGCGGTCACCAGGGTCAGGAAGGCGCCGAGCGCAATGAAGGCCACCCCAACCACCTGCAGCCACTCGATCATCGGCCCTCACCGCCGGCGGGCTGGGTGCCGATGATCTCGTCAGCATCGGGATGCACTGGGGCGTCGGTGTCCTGGAATTCGGGCACCTCGGTGCGGGCGGCCTCCTCCGGTGTGAGGATGTGCCGCTCGGTGATCGACTCGGCCGGGGAGAACCTGGCGATGGTGGTGCTGCTGATGAAACCCACCGACGTGAAGACCACCAGCAATGGCAGCAGGTCGATGCGTCCGGTGAGAGCCATCAAGATCACCAGGATGCCAACCGACGCCGACGTGATGACGTCCAGGGCCACCGCGCGGTCCAGGTTCGCCGGGCCACGCTCCAGCCGGACCAGCACCAACCCCATCGCCACCAGGATGGCGGCCAGGCAGGCGTACAGGACGTAGATCATGCCGGCCCCCCGTCCTCGTGGATTCCCCGCTTGGCCAGCACGCTGGCCCGGTGCGCTGCCATTTCGGCCTCGGTCAACCGGCCGGCCTTCATGGATCCGCCCGGCCGATACCCGGCGTCCTTCAGTTCCTCGGCGGTGGCCAGCGCGCGCAGGATGCGTTCCTCCTGGATGATCACTCGCTTGTGTGCCTCGTCCAGCGCCTGCTGCCCTTCGCCAACGTCGAAGACGTGGACGTAGAGCGTGCCGGTCAGCCGATGCGCATCAATCACGATCGAACCTGGGACCAGCGCGGTCAACCCGGCGGTGGCGGCCAGGAAACCGTCCGAATGGGCCAGGGTCTGGACGCGGATGATCGCCTCCCGAGGGGTCCGCCCGGCCAGGATCACTCGCACGATCTGGAAGGCCGCGACGAAGACGTCATAGATGAACAGCACCGCCAACCGCACGAACGCAATCGGGCGTACCGTCAGCCGCCGCCGGGGCCCGCGCGGCACGGGCAGCAGCCAGGTGACCAGGGCCGCCAGCAGGAAACCCGCCACCACGTTGCCCCAGCTCAGGTCGCCCCACAGCAGCACCCACATCGTAGTCAGCAGGACGATGCTCAGCGGGGAAGCGCTGCGGTCCCACAGCGCCTTGCCGGTGCCGGCAATCATGGCGCACCTCCGGGGGTCGGCGACGAGGTGGGCGACTGGCTGGGCGTCCCCAACGGCGGCACCACTGGGGTCGACGATGTCGTCGGGGTCCCCTGCTCCTCCTCCGCTTCGGTGTGTGATTGGCCGGTGCCGCGTTCGGCGTCGGGGAGCACCGCCACCACGTAGGGCGCCTGCGCGCGCAACTCGATCGCGCCGCCGCGGGCATAGGAGTAGATCGGTCCGGCGAACAACGTCAACCCGAGCGAGGCGGCGACCAGCGCGATGGTCGCCCCGGTCATCGTCCACGGCACCTGCGGCTTGCCGACCTCGTCGTCCTCGCTCGGCTGCCAGAACGCCATGCTCCAGGCCCGCAGCAGCGCGTACAGCGTCAACAGCGAGGTGAGCAGGCCGCCGGCGACCAGTGCCCAATCGAGCGGACGCCCGACCGCCGCAGACGCCTCGATCAGCCCCAGCTTGCCGAGGAAGCCGGACATCGGTGGGATGCCGGCGAGATTGAAGGCCGGGATCAGGAAGAGCACCCCCAGCAGTGGCCAAGTCTTCAGCAGCGACCCCAGTCTGACAAGGGACGTCGATCCACCGACGCGCTCCATCAGGCCGGAGACCAGGAAGAGCGCGGTCTGCACGATGATGTGGTGCGCGGTGTAGAAGATCGCGGCGGTCAGGCCCTCCAGGGTACCGATGCCCACCCCCCACAGCATGAAACCGATGTGCGAGACCAGCGTGAACGAAAGCAGCCGCTTGATGTCGTCTTGGGCCACCGCCCCCATGATGCCGACGATCATGGTGACCAGACCGAAGACCTGCAGTACCCCGTTCAGGTTCGAGTTGGAGAACAGCGTGGTCTGCGTCCGGATGATGGCGTAGATGCCCACCTTGGTCAGCAAGCCGGCGAAGACCGCAGTGACCGGCGCCGGGGCGGTCGGATACGAGTCGGGCAGCCAGGCGTGCAACGGGAAGATCGCGGCTTTCACCCCGAACGCCACGAAGAGCATCACCTGGATCAGTTGCGCGGTGCCCTGGTCGATCTCGGACGCCCGGATCGCGATCTGCGCCATGTTCACGGTGCCCAGCGCCGCATAGACCATCGCGAGCGCGATCAGGAAGATCGTCGAGCTCACCACCGAGACGATCACGTAGACGGTGCCCGATCTGATGCGCTCACGGGTGCTGCCCAGCGTGATCAGCACGAAGCTGGCCACCAGCAGGATCTCGAAGCCGACGTAGAGGTTGAACAGGTCACCGGTGAGGAACGCGTTGGAGACCCCCGCCGACAAGATCAAGAAGGTCGGCTGGAAGACCGCGATCGGCAACCGCTGGTTCTCGGCCAGATCTTGAGTGAAGGAGTAGACCAACACGCACAGCGTCACGAAGACCGAGACCATCAACATCAGGGCACTCAACCGGTCGGCAACCAGCGTGATGCCGACCGGGGCCGCCCAGCCCCCCACGTCCAGGATGAGGGGGCCCCGCAGGCTCAAGAAGCCGATGAACACGGCGTCCAGCAGGACGATCGTGAGGGCGACCAGCGAGACGACGCGCTGCGCCGCGGGCGCCCGGGCCAGCAACAAGGTGAACGCGGCCCCCGCGAACGGCACCAGCACCGGGATGCCGAGCACCCACGTCCATTCGTCGGGGTTCACTGGGGGCCTCCCCTGCGTGGCTGGTCACGTTCCGGCTTGACGTCGGGCACGTCGATGGCCGGCATGTCCTCAGTCTCGTCGAAGACGATGGCCGCCTGCTCATCGAGGGTGGCCCCCGAGTCGTCGGTGACACGTTCGGCGACCGCGTCACGGGCGGCGGCCAGCGCGATACGACGGTCCTCCCGGTCGTCCTGCACCTCGTCGTTGCCGTTGAGCTGCCAGGTGCGGTAGGCCATCGTCAGCATGAAGGCGGTGAGCGCCAATCCGATGACGATGGCGGTCAGCACCATGGCCTGCGGC
>RRZT011750279.1_pt1 | contig 18275 bp, 16 predicted proteins | sample 2165551 | NCBI WGS metagenome assembly RRZT01 (sample SAMN10456910, study PRJNA506462) | wastewater metagenome | biome: wastewater; feature: sludge; material: wastewater sludge; isolation source: wastewater sludge with Escherichia coli K12::gfp cells carrying plasmid... | place: USA: Moscow, Idaho...
CGCATACGGTTGCTCACCACGAGCGCCGCCGCCACAATGACGAACTGCACACACGACAACACCGCGGCGGTCCGCAGATCCAAAAAGGTGGTGGTCTGCACCCAGATCTCGGACTCCAAGGTGCCGTAACCCGGCCGCCCCAGCGTCTGCACAATGCCGTACGCCGTCGAACAGAAGAGGAAAACGAGGCTCGCCGCCGAGCCAATCGCCGGACCAAGATTCGGCACCGTCACCGTGAAAAACACCCGCGGCCCCGAGGCCCCCAGCGTACGAGCCGCCTCCTCCATGCGCGGATCCAAGCCTGCCCACATCGAGCCCACCGTACGCACCACGACAGAAAAGTTGAAGAAAATCATGGCGAGCACGACGGCCGTCGTCGTCCCATCCAAACCGAGAAACTCGTAGGCGCCACCCTTACCCAGCAGGGCCCGGAACGCCACGCCCACCACAACCGAGGGCAGCACAAACGGAACCGAGGCGATCCCCCGTAGCAGACGCTGCCCCGGAAAACGACACCGATAGAGCGCGTACGCGCCGGGGATCCCCAGCAGCACCGAACCAATCGTCCCCGCCCCCGCCATCCACAGCGTCTGCCAGACGATCCGCCACGTCCGCTTTTGCGCCAAAACCTCAGCAAAACCAGTGAGGTCGAGCGTGCCAGATTCCACGAAGCCGCGCGCCAGCATCGCCCCCACCGGCCACACGAAGAACAGCCCAAGGAAAATGAGCGGAACCACCGTGGCCGTCCCCCACGCGAGGGCGGCCACAGGATTCAGCGGCACACGCGGCTTCTTTTCAACGACGACGTCACGACTCCCGGTAGTCACCGGCCCACCCACAGACACGGGTAGTCCGCAACGAAACTGGGCATCGCCGTCATGTGCAGAGGTTCCGCGAATAGGTTCGGCCCTGACGAGGATGGTGCGGGGCGTGACTGGCACGGCGGACAGCAACACAGTTCGAGGTGTGAGTACGTGTACTCACGACCGAGAACCAGGACGCTAACTGCGGGCTTGTCCCCACAACGATCCTGCACCGAGAGTGCCGGTGAGTGGACACAACGACGACATCCGAAACCACGAGTGCTTGCACTCGATGGTAAGGATAAGGAAGTTGCTAGAGGACGAAGTCCGCACGCCGCCAGACAAGATTCCGTGACATCCGCAGTAGGCCATGACCTATTGGCGGGACCTCGTGACCGGTGCACTACCGAGCAGTCTCTTCGTACAGCGTGGTCCAGGCCTTGATCCAGGCGTCGCGGTTCTCAGCCACCTGCGCCTCATCTATCTCGATCGGCTTGTCAGTCAGCTGCGCGTACTTCTCCCACTCGGCAGGTAGCGCGATATCGGCATTAACCGGGTACATGTACATGTTGGCGGGGATGGCCTCCTGCACCGGGTCGGAAAGGAGGAAGTCAACAAACGCCTGCGCGCCCTCGGGATTCTTCGCGCCCGCGACCACGCCGGCGTACTCAACCTGACGCGTACACGTGGCATCGAGCGAACCGGTCGCACCCTCCGTTTCCGCAGGTGAGGACGCATACGACACGACCAGCGGGTAGTCACCCTTCCCCTCGGAGGCTGAGAAATCGGAGTAGTACGCGTCCGACCACCCAGACGCCACCTTCGCGCCGCCCTCAAACAACTGCTTCCAGTACGCCTCGTAGCCGTCCTCCCCTTTGGCGCCGATCGTCCCAATGAGGAACGCCAGACCTGGCGATGACGCCGCCGCGTCCTCCACCACAAGTAGCTGTGCATACTCGGGCTTGGCGAGATCGTCGAGGGTCACCGGCTCCGCCACGCCATTGTCCTTGAACCAGGCGTGGTCCACGTTGACGCACACATCGCCCATGTCGATCGGGGTGAGCGCCTCATCAAGCACATACTGCTGGGCGCTCTCCGGTAGATTCGCCGAGGTGTAAGGAGCGAAAACACCCGCGTCCACGGCCTTGGCCACCGAGAAATTCTCCACGCCGTAGACCGCGTCCACCGTGGGGTTATCTTTGGAAAGAATGAGCTGATTGACCACCACACCGGCATCGCCCGGCGACGTGGTGACCACCTTATAACCCGAATCCTTCTCGAACTGTTCGATCAACTCATCGGGAATATTGAACGAGTCGTGGACCAGCACATTGATGGTTGTGGCGTCACCGGACTTGCCGGAAGCGTCCGTACTGGAGCCGCTGGCGTCGCCGTCGTTCGAACTGGAACATGCAGACAAAACGAGCAGCAGCGCGGCCGAACCGGCAAGTGCTGTGCGGCGCGCGTGGCCCGAGAACTGGAACATGCCATCCGCACCACGTGATGCGTTTCCGCATGAAATCTGACGATGTACTGCCATTTTTCCTCCAATCAAGGAGGGCCCACCTTGCGGTGGGGAGAGAACTCGACTCCCTTGCGCCGGTACTAGCCGGATCAGGTTCGAGGGTCTGCGTATGCACTCTCAGCGCCCCATGGCGCTCCCCTGTCGTGTTTCCCAGCGTACCCGAATGAGGGGCTGGTTTGTTTCGTGGGCGTGTGGTGTTGGCTGCCGCCTTTATTATTGGCAGCCAACACCACACGCCCACTGAGAAACTCACATTCGGTGAAACTCACCCTATCAAGCAGTAATCAGCTCAATCGGGCCGTCGCCGCACCACGCTACGCGGCAACCGGCGTGGTCACCCCAGAATCCTTAAGATCCTCGGCGAGTTCGCCGCCAATCTTGTCCAATCCGTACCACTTGGCGGTAGGACGCATGAGAAGCTGATTGACCACCACGCCCACAACCGCGGAAACAATGGAGAACACTATGACGTCGCGCATCGGTTCGGTGTAGTCGTCCTCATGCGGGTGCTCGCGCCCCACGACCGCCTTCCAGACGCCGTCGGCAATCTTGTTGGCCAGGTATCCGGAAACAATTCCGACGCCCGCGCTCACAACTCTCCAGCCGATATTCATGCCTTTTCCCTTCGTTGTGCCGTTAGCGCTACGTTAGCGCTTATCTTTCTCATTATCGACCGCTACCGAGTGAACGTGCAGGTCTTCGCGCAACTCATCCACCACAAGATTCTCCAGTCGAGCCGTCCCGGTACGGTAACCGGCACGCGCAAGCATATGCGCGGAGATCGGCGAGGTGATGAGCTGAAAAGCAATGACGAGCACCATCGTCCAGGTCATCGTTGAGTCACGAACCAGCAGGGCTGCCCCAGTGAGATTGAGAATCAAGGACAGGACCTGGGGTTTCGTGGCGATATGCTGGCGATCAAGCAGGTTCCCCTGCCGAAAAATTCCGATCGCTGCAATAAGGGTGAGCGAACATCCGGCGAATAGAAACAGCGCTCCCAGAATCTCCAGCAGGCTAACCATCGGAATCCTCCTCCGAACCGTCGGGATGAACCGGGGCGATTAAATCTTCGTCCTCGGCCTCTTCTGCTGCTGCCTCAGCAGCGGCGATGACGCGCTCTTCCTCGATGGTGAGAATGCGTCGCTTACCTGGGTCGTCAGGGCGGGCAGCTCGCGCGACAGCCACCGATCCGAGGAAGCCCACCACCGAGACGACGACGAACACGGCCAGCAAGTCCGAACGCCGTGTCGCTGCCACCAGCAGGGCGAGCGCACCCAGCAGAATGGAGGTCATGACGTCTACGCCAACCATCCGGTCAAGAGTGTTAGGACCGTCGTTGATGCGCCATAGGACGAGGATGGCGGAGATGAAAAGCATGACCCCGCAGATGCCAACAAGCCAGATCATCAGTCCTCCTCATGGGGTTCGTATGCTGGTGCGTAGGGCACCGGGAGGCGCCCGGATTTATGGGACCACCCGGGGACGAACCCGGCGCGCATGAGTTCGTTGCTGGAGGCAAAGGCCCGCAGAATGCGTTCCTCCAGGTCAAGGATGCTCTGGTGGGCGTTCGAGACACCACCGGCAAGCCCAATATCGAACACGTGGATGTAGAGCGTTCCACTTGCCGCGTCGGCTTCGATGGGAACCGATCCCGGAACGACGGCGGACATTCCCGCGGTCATTGCCAGATAAGCGTCCGATTCGGCGCGGAGTTTGACGCGGATAATCGCGCCACGGGGCTGCTTACGGCGCAGGATAAAAAAGGCCTGCTGCCATGCGGAGACGACCAGATCGTAGATGAACTTCAGCACGAGCCATACAAGAGCTTTGGGCCGGAAACGCCCATCAAAACGCATGAGCGGGAACGGCGCGATGGTCGTGATGAAAAGCGCCAACACAAACCCCGCGAGAATGTTGCCTGGAGTGATCTCACCCCAGAGCAGCACCCACACAAGGGTCAACCAGACGAGCGTTCCAAGCGACGCATGGGGGAAGCGCGCTGGACGCTGCGTGGCAATACGAATAGCTTCCGATGAGCGACTCATGGCGATGTCACCTCCGAATCAGTGGAGACAGCGTCTGTCTCAGTAAGCGTGGAGTCCGCATCGGATATTTCAGAATCCGTGTACGGCACATTCGGGTCCGTGGCTTCCACACCCTCCGTGACAGAGGAGGTAGGCGAATCAGGATCAGAAGGCGTGGGCGTCGTCGTCGGAACAGGCGACGGGCTCTCGGAGGGCCCAAACGGGGTGGGACGCGGAGACTTCGTGGAGGAAATATCCGGTTCCTCGTTCTTCTTAATCTCCTGGGATACGCCACCGCCACGTTCACCTTCCGAAGGCAAAACAGCCGCCACATAGGGACTACGTGCCCGCAATTCTTGACCCGCCTTGTCGGTGAAGTCGCGTAGCGGGTTGGCGATGACGGTGAGCATAAGCGACAGTCCCACCAATACGGCCGCCGTGCCCACCATTCCCCGCGGGCAATCCCGCTCGGGAAGCGGTTCCGGCGCTTTCTGCCAGAAAGCCATATTCCACACTCGAATCACCGCGTAGAGGGTGAGGATCGAGGTGATGATGCCTGCAGCAATGAGCGCCCAATCCATAGGTGTTCCCCGTGCAGCCGAAGCCTGCATGAGGCCAAACTTACCGAGGAAGCCAGACAGCGGCGGGACGCCCGCAAGGTTAAGAGCAGGAATGAGGTAGAGGGCAGAGATCAGCGGGACAGCCGCGCCGAGCGAGCCAAGCTTGGCCAGACTGGTGGTTCCTCCACGCCGTTCCATGAGTCCCACAACCAGGAATAGCGCCGTCTGCACGGTGATGTGATGGACGGCGTAGAAGATGGTGGACGATAGCGAGCCATCCGAATTCACCGCAATTCCCCACACCATGTAACCCATATGGGAAACCAAAGTGAAGGACAATAATCGTTTAACGTCCTGCTGAGCCACGGCACCCAAAATGCCTACCAACATGGCGGCGATCGCAAATCCGGCAAGGATGTCATCAAGCCGCCCACCCGGGAAGAGCAGGGTCTGGGTGCGGATGATCGCGTAGATTCCCACCTTGGTCAACAGGCCAGCAAACACGGCCGTGACCGGTGCCGACGCCGTCGGATAGGAGTCCGGAAGCCAAGCCGACAGTGGGAAAATAGCCGCCTTGATCGAAAAACCGATGAGCAGCATGACCTGCAGTACAAGCCGCATGCCCGGATCGATCTCGGGGAGGCGATAGGCAAGTTGCGCCAGATTCACCGTTCCCGTCGAGGCATAGATAAGCCCGATGGACACAAGGAACAGCATCGAGGACAACACCGACACGATGACGTACACACTGCCTGTACGCATTCGCTCCGCCGTACCGCCCAAGGTGATGAGCACGAACGAGGACGCCAACAGGATCTCAAAACCAACGTAAATATTGAAGAGATCACCGGAGAGGAAGGCATTCGAGACACCCGCGGAAAGGATGAGGAACGCTGGGAAGTAGATCGCCGACGGCGCCCCTTTGTCACCATCTGCGGCGCCCTGGAACATCGAGTAGATGAGAACCACCAGGGTGACCGTCACAGAAGTGACAAGCATAAGCGTGGAGAGGCGATCGGCAACAAGCGAAATACCAACGGGTGCCGCCCATCCGCCCATGTCCAACACCACGGGACCGCTGAGAGAGCCGATGAGCAGGGCAATCGCCGCCGCAAGCACGATAACCAGCACGCCGATAGCAGAGAACGCCTGCAGGTGACGGAACCGCTTTGCCGGGAAGGCCAGGAGGATTCCGGCGCCCAGTAAGGGGAGGACGACAGGGACGGCAAGTAGGACATTGAGGTTCACCCTTTGCCTCCGTTCCTGATGTCGACGTCGTCGTGGAATTCTTTCGCGGTATCAGACAGGTTTGCGTCGTCTTCCAGCGCCGCAATAGCAGCGGCAGCCTTGCGCTTGGCCACAGCGCGATCCTCACGGTCATCTCGAACCTCGTCGTTATCACGCAACTGCCAGGTTCGGTAAGCCATCGCCAAAAGGAAGCCCGTCATAGCAAGAGTAATAACGATGGCAGTCAGAACCATGGCCTGGGCCAACGGGTCAGACATGTCAGCAGGGTCCGCACTTCCCACGATCGGCGGCTCGCCAGAGTGGCCACCCGCGATGAGGAACAGGATATTGATGCCATTACCAAGTGCGGCCAGGCCCAGGATGATGCGGGAAAGTGAACGCTCAAGAATGAGGTACACACCAACAGCCACCAATGCTCCACACAGAACAATCAATGCCAAGGAACTCATCAGTGCCTCACCTCCCTCGTGGCTCGTGCCGTTGGTTGTTTACCTCGCCCTGACTTGTTCCCACGGCCTCGATGGCCGCCAGATACTGGCCGGGTGTCGCCGTCGTCCTCTAATTGCGCCTCCGCGTCCATCTCGTTCTTGACGGCCACACGCTCGTCGTCGTGCGGACAGATAACGAGATCGTCGGGGCCCTGCAGACCCTCCAGCTCGCCGTGGCGATCAATCTCACCGCCAAGCGAACGCAGGATCTCCAGAGACAGGCCAACCACCGCAAGATAGACACCAATATCGAAGATAAGTGCTGTCGCGAAATGCACCGCGCCGAAACCTGGCAAGGTGAAGTCAAACATCGCGGTCTGCAGCGGCTTGCCACCAAGCAACACTGGGAAAAGCGCCGAGCCAGTCACGACAAGCAGGCCGCCACCCATCAGGTGAGAGGGCAGAACCGGCATTGCCGCACCCAACTCAAATCTGCCGCCTGCGAGGTAGCGCAACGCGAGGGCAATACCGGTGAGCAGGCCACCCGCAAATCCTCCGCCCGGCTGATTGTGGCCGGAGAAGAGCAGGAAGAGTGAGACGGTGATAATCGAGTAGAAGACCATCCGCGTACCCACCATAAGAATGATCGGGCGGGATTCCACGCCGTGACGCAGGATCGACGCGAGCCATATGCGATTGCGGCCCTGCTGCTGCTCTGGGTCGTCACTGCTAGGAAGCTTGCGCGCGATGTATGGGCCCGCATCAAGAGCCTTGGCAAACTTGGCGCGCGTGCTCGAATCGACCGGACCCAGCACGTTGCGGAGACGATCGGTGCGGCCTACGCGGTCGCGAACGAACAAGAGCGACGCGATGCCCATGGCACAAACGATAAGAACAGAGGTCTCACCGAAGGTGTCCCAAGCACGGATGTCCACGAGGGTCACGTTGACGATATTGCGTCCATAGCCAAACACGAAGCCTTCCTCGGCAAACAGCAAGGAAATGGGCTCATGTATACGGCTGGCCGCAGCCATTGCCGCAACGATCGACACGGAAACTCCCGAGAGAACCGCCAACAGAAGACGCCAGCTGCGGGAACGGCGCAGCGGACGATTCGAGAAGTACGGGGGAAGGCGGCGCAGGACCAGCACAAAGAGCACCAGGGTGATCGTCTCGGACAGTACCTGTGTGAGGGCCAGGTCCGGTGCGCCATAGAGTTCGTAAGTGAGAGCGACGCCGTAGCCCGTCACGCCCATGAGGAACACAGCCTTCATACGATGGCGAGCGCGGGCCGCAAGCACAGCAGCAAGCACGGTGATGAGGGCCGTAGCTCCCTGTGCGGGCGAATCCCACAGTCGGAAGCCTTCGGGGAGGTTGGCCCCTCCAAGAATGGCAGCCGTCGTGGCCGTCACAAGAGTGAACACAAAGATCGTGGAGAGATAGGCAGGCAACGAACCACGCTGCGTCGCACCCGTCACGAAACCAGACAGACGCTCCAAATCCCTCATGATGATGCGATAGATCTCGTCGGCACCCTTGGGGAACTCATGAGCGGTGGTGAGGCGCTCGAAAGGAACACGGGCGCGGAAGAGAAGGACACCGAGGATCAGAACCACCGTGGTGATAAGGATCGGTGCACCCAACCCATGCCACAGGGCCAGGTGGCCCGGAGTACCCGGATAAGTTTCGGCGTGGAGCTCCAGAATATGGCTCCACCACGAGGAACCGATTCCGAGGATGAGGCCCAGGGTCGCGAGGATAACAACCGGAGCCACCATGACACGGGAGTTGCGCCCTACCGGAATCGGCTTGATACCGGGCTTGTCCGCAAACGATCCCCACCAGAAGCGCAGGCCATAGCCCACCGTGAGAACCGAACCAAGAGCAATAGCGATCCAGGTGATCGTGGCAGTGAGGTCGCCGCCAACAAGCGCCTCCAGGGCCGTCTCCTTGGCCACGAATCCCGCGAAGGGCGGCAGTCCGATCATCGAAGCGGTAGCCAAGCCGGCGAATGTGGCAGTGACGGGCATTGCACGGCCCACACCACTGAGTTCACGCAGGTCACGCGTTCCCATGGCGACGTCGACGATACCCACCGAGAGGAAGAGGGCGGACTTGAACAGCGCGTGCGCGCAGAGCATCATGAGGCCCGCAAGAGCCATTTGGGCGTCACCATAGCCGACCATCAGCGTGATAAGACCCAGCTGGGAGACGGTGCCGAAGGCTAGCACGAGCTTGATGTCATGCTGTTTGAGGGCCCGATAGCCTCCGATGAGTAACGTACCAATACCCGCGATAAGCACCATGGGGCGCCAGGGCGCCACATCTGCCAGGCCGGGAGCAAGGCGAGCCACAAGGTAAACACCCGCCTTCACCATGGCCGCGGCGTGTAGATACGCCGAGACCGGGGTAGGCGCAGCCATCGCGGCAGGAAGCCAGAAGTGGAACGGTATCAGCGCGGACTTCGAGAAAGCACCGATAAGCATCAATACGACGGCTGCCGAAAGTAGCTCGGGCGTTCCTTGGCCGAGGGTCCCGGCGCTCGCGGAGGCAAGAAGCCCGGAGAACGAGTAGGAGCCGCCGGGCATTTCGCCGAGCATGACGATTCCAACGAGCATCGCCAAACCACCCACGGTGGTCACGATAATGGCCTGCTGTGCGGCACGCCGCGAACTGGTGCGGTCAGAATAATGGCCGATCAACAGGAAAGAAAAGACGGTGGTGAGTTCCCAGAACAAGTAAAGCGCAGGTGTGGAATCCGTCGTGACAAGGCCAAGCATCGCTCCCGCAAATGCGAGAAAAACTCCCGCAAAGCGCCCCAAGTGGGCAGCGGACGAGCTGAAGTATCTGGCCGAGTACAGCAGAACAAGAGTTCCTACACCGGTTACCAGCAACGCCATGATGAGGGACAACGCATCGATTCGTACGTCAAACGTAAAACCAAGTTGGGGTAACCACGCCACTTTTCTGGCGTAGACCTCGCCGTGGAAAGCGCCCGGCAGTTCCATAAGGAACCACAACAGAGCTATTCCCGGAATTCCAGCGAGGAAGATAAACCCGAGTCGTCCCCGTCTCATGAGTACTGGCGCGCAAAGGGCTCCAAGGAAGAATAGGAGCAGTAGCGCCGGCATCAATCACTCCTCAACGGTGGGATGGAGGGTGGTCATAAACACGCAAGAAGCCAAGCAACAGTGCCCATCAGATAGCGGTGTTGATCAGCGAACTCGCGTGGTTTCGCCCTTACATCGTATCATATTCAGCCATTTCAACCGGAAGTGTAATTCGGTGAATTCTTGAATAACTCCAGTTTTCGAGCTCGGTTCATTACGGTTCGATTCGACATCATACAGCCGTATATCCGCGAGATAGCGCGGGAATATGCCGCGTCTAGGGACCCGGCGGTTTCATATTCCCATCGACGGCGTGATAAATATCGAAGAATGGCGGGTAAGTAGGTGGGTAGGCCTGAGGTTCGGGCGTCGCGACGCTAACAGATAAGCCCACCGATAGGCCGACTGTGAAGCCGTCACCCACCACCGACAGAAATCCCTCCTCCCACCACCGACAGAAATCCGCCTTCCCACCACCGACAGAAATATTGAGAAATTGACCCTCGGGCGGGTGAGATCTCGTACTGGTCCTCAGTCGCCGAGCGGTGCGGTGCCGACGTCGACCCGATGAAAACTCTGGAACGAACGTGACGCCGTCGGGCCACGCTGGCCCTGGTAACGCGAGCCGTCCGCGCCGCTACCGTAAGGTGCCTCGGCGGGCGACGAAAGCTGGAAGAAGCAAAGCTGGCCGATCTTCATGCCCGGGTAAAGCTTGATCGGCATGGTCGCCGTGTTCGAGAGTTCCAGGGTGACGTGGCCGGAGAAGCCCGGGTCAATGAAACCCGCGGTGGAGTGAGTGAGCAGGCCGAGGCGGCCGAGGCTGGACTTACCTTCAAGACGAGCGGCGACGTCGTCACCCAGAGACACAACCTCATACGTGGACCCGAGAACAAACTCGCCCGGATGAAGGACGAACTCGCCGTCAGCATTGACGTCCACGAGGCGCGTGAGATCCGGCTGCTCAGCGGCAGGATCGATGACCGGATACTTGTGGTTGTCAAAGAGACGGAAGAAGCGGTCTAGGTGGATGTCCACCGAAGACGGCTGAATCATCTGCGGGTCCCACGGCTCCACGCGAATGCGGCCGGACTCTACACACTTGCGAATATCACCATCAGAAAGAAGCACGTTCTGATCTTTCCACGAAAGTTGACTAGGCGCGACGCAAGCCCGGGTTTCGACCGTGGCTGGGCATATGTGGGTGGCATATAGGTAAGTCCTCCGCGAAGGAGAGTCATCTGGGCGGCGGGACCACTGGGTCCCCGATGCGATGAGCCCCGCACGAACGAGAACCACTCAAATCTGAGCAGCCCACGATTCCGGCTCCAAGTGTGAGCCCCGCGCGAGGGAGAGCCATTCTCACAATCACGGCACGCTTTTGCCGTTCCGCCGCCCGGGTTGTAAGCTAATGGGGCGCCGTGCGGGCGTAGTTCATCGGTAGAATGGAAGCTTCCCAAGCTTCAGAGGCGGGTTCGATTCCCGTCGCCCGCTCCATTAACAGCAGCCGGGTCGAAATTTCGATCCGGCTGCTGTTTTTTGGCTCACTGCACCCTCGCTGGTCCACGGGTCGGTTATGAGCCTCTCGAAATTTTGTGGCGGTGAGAGCGGGCGGTGTGCCAATAGTGGCACACCGCCCGCTCTCACCGCCATCCAGGAATGCAACCCGCCGTAGACTTACTTCGTTTGACCCCTAATGCTCACTTCATCTCAGCCAGAACACTCACATCCCTGCACTCGGAACAATCGGAGAACGCATGCCTAAGCTCGTGGTCGGCGCCGCGATCGTCGACTCACTCACCCGCCCCACCCGCCTCCTCGCCGCGCAACGCTCGTACCCCGAGAACCTCGCGGGCCTGTGGGAGTTCCCGGGCGGCAAGGTTGAGCCTGGCGAGACCCCCGAGGCAGCATTGCGGCGTGAGATTTCCGAGGAGCTTTCGACATCACTAGTTCTGGGCGCTCGCGTTTCTTCCAACGACGACGGCGACTGGCCACTTCCGAACGGCAGCAACATAAGGATATGGCTGACGGAACTCGCAGATGGGGCACCCATGCCGCGCCTCGGTTCAAGCCACCGAGAGCTACGCTGGGTACGCGCAGCTGAGATCTCGGGGCTTCCCTGGCTCCCGGGCGACCTCCAAATCCTGCCCGCGCTGCTTGAGTGCTTCGAGAGATTTGAGTGCTTCGAGAGATGACCAGCGGCGCCACAGGCTGACAGGCTGTAAGTCGCGCTCTTCCACCAATTAACAGGCTTTTTACCTGGTAAGAGGCTCCGTACCCCAGTTTGCGGAAGTTTTACACCCCAGTTTGCGGATTCTTCCTTAGGGCATCACTTCACCAGTTCACGCCACCACTGTAGTTCTGGTTCTGCTGCTCCTCGTATTCGCCCTGGCCACGGCGGTTGCGGTCCCGCAACTGCTCTTCCTTGCCCTGCATGTCAGGGGCAAGGTCTCCGCCGGAACCACCGCCTGATCCGTTGCCGCCTGAGCCACCCGAACCGCCGTTGCTTCCACCAGAACCATCGCCGTTCTCTCCAGAACCTCCATCACCCGAGCCATCAGAACCGTCGGTCTGCTCGTTGTCTTGTTTCTTCTGCTCTTGGCGCTCGGACTGATCCTGGTTATCCTCGGACTCCTGGCAGGGCGCTAAGGTTTCTTGAGCCAGCGCGTATTTCTCCACCGCTACGGCGGAATCACCACTGGCCACCGACGCGTCACCCTGTAGCTCCTGGCCTATCGAGAGATTTCGACGGACCTTGCATTCTGGCTGATTATCCGGGTCGACAACCTGCCCGTTTTCACGTTTGGCATCCGGCACACGCGTCAAGGCCACTTCCAGATCCGCAACACCAGCGTCCACCATCGCCACATCAGAAATCACGTGGTAAGTTCCCACGTCCGTACCAGCTGCACCACCAGCACCATCGACACTCCCGGCGCCGTCCGAACCACTGTCAGCACCATCGGATTCCCCGGGATCACCCGAGTTTTCAGGTCCAGCACCGATGGCGCCAGAGTCCACACCCAATCGCAATCTTGTCGTTCCACGATTGAAAGGAGACTCCCACCCTTCCCACCCATCCGGCACGGCTCGCATGTTCGTCTGGTAGTGCCGTTCAGCGGTCTCGAAACGGCCATCATGGTATGCCACCCGACCGAAGTGGGCGCTCGTTACGATCAAGCCACTCCATACGGATAGTGCAACTAATAGAATCGTGACACCCACCGAGAGCAGGACTTTCACATTCCAAGCCATTGTGAACCTACGCCCACTTTGGCTTTGCACGCCTCTCACCATGTGCCTCCACCCCTCACCGTTGGACCCGTCGCCGCTTGACCTACCGCAGTCCTTCCCGCTGATGCCCGACGCAGCTCAACAGCCTCGCGCAGCCGTGGCACTATCGCACAGATCTCCCACAGCAGCAGCCCACTGAGCATGAGCCCAAACGGCCAGATCTGGACGTTGTATACACTGCGCGTATTCGATCCCTGCTCTAGCAGATCCTCGATACCACCAACCAACAGCCCTTCGTCAATCCCAGGATTCGAACCATCACTGACTCCAGAACCGTCACCAGAACCACCACCGACTCCCTCACGATGCGCATACGGAACCCCAAGTTGCTCAGCAACCTGCTGAAGTACCGTCTCATTAATGCGCGATACCGCAGGCTGTCCTGTTGCCGGATCGATGATGTAGCCATCACCGTCATAACCACCTTGCATGGGCATCTGCCCACCCTCCTCGGTGCCGTATCCAAGTACAGCACCACCGGAGACATACTTCCCGGCTTCTGCAAATTGAGGCCTCGGCTCCGCATACGGGTCGGTGGATTCGCCATCGGAAAAAACGTACAGAATACGAACGTTCCCGGGCCTTTCTTCGGCTGAACGCTGCAACGTCGTCGTCAATTCGTCCGCCGGGCGATTGATCGTCGATCCCTGCGACGTGTACGAACTCTCCAATTTGAACGTCTCCGCCCAGGACTCAACAGCACGCAGATCCGAGGTGAGTGGCAACTGCGTTGTGGCGCGCGAGTCAAAGCGGATGATGGAGAAACGCGCCCCTGGGTACTCGCGGGCAAGCGCGACCAGATCGGCCCGGACGCCGTCGATTCGCCGATGGCCGGCCGCCGGGTCCGTCGCCTCACCACCGTCTCCGGCACCATCAGACTCGCCAGAATCAGCAGCGCCCGTGCCACCCTCCACATAGTCCTCAGCACCCATTGATCCAGTTGCGTCGACGACGAAGTACACCTCCGCGTTCGTCCCAATCTCAGCGACGTCCGTGCGAACGCCGGGAGCGGCACCCATCAGGGCGACGACGGCGACCATCAGCCCACGCCGTATCCACCTCCAGTCACGCCCACTCACGTTCCATCCGGTACCGTGCGCGACACCCCGTTGAAGACGGTGCCGCGAACCCTCACGGGCACCGAGCCGGAAACCCCGATTGCTGCCCGCACGCGCGCCAGATTCTCGCCAGCCCAGCCAACACAGCGTCAGCCCTGCGACCAGCACAATCACCACTAGCCACCACGGCCAGATCCACAGGAGTTTCATACCTTGAATCTCCATCCGACAAAAATAATCACGCCCACTCCAAGCAGCGCCACCACAGGCCAGAAACCCGGGCGGTCAAAGATGACGAGCCGCGGTGTGGCACCCAACTCGATGGCATCCTGTTGCTGGACGTCGTCGATAATGGTGGGAGCGGCGTCGGCGTCGTTGGCATAGAAGAAGGTACCGCCCGCATCCTCCACAACCTGGCGCATACCGGTCTCGTCCGGTGCCATCGCAAGAAGGGAATCAATGAAGAGGCCGTAGAGCTTGATGTTGCGGGTCTTCACCGCGTCGCCAGCCTCGGGAAGAGTGAAGAGCTCGTTGCCGAGCACCTCGTTGTCCGTGGCGAGGATGAGCGTGCGCGAACGTTCAGTATCGGCCAGGTCGAAGGCCTGCGTGCAGGAGACGACACCATCTCCTACCAGGGACGAACCATAGTCGACGTCCGTTTCGGTTCCCGCAATGAACTGGAAGAACTCGTTGGTGTTCTTCGGCCACACACTAACACCATATCCCGAGGTCTCTAGCGCAAACGAGGCCGCACGCAACTGCTCGGAGATCATCGTGTAGTCATCCGAGAGCGGGAACACCGTACGAGCGGAGGAGTTGAAGATAAGAAGCGCGACGCGTTCTCCTTGAAATCCTTCAACAAGGTCGGCGAAGGTATCGAGTATCTGGGAATCAAATTCAATAACCGATCCCGACACGTCAAGGCACAGAACAATATCGCGACTCGCCATCTTATCATTCACATCAACGTTGTCACTGGGACGGGCGGCAATAACGGCAGCCGCAAGCAATGTGGAGCCAAGCGCCACGGTAAGTGCCGCCATGGCGGCACTGTAACGAGCAAGCCGGGAGCGGAAGCGAGCGGCTTGCCGCACCCGCGCGGTATGAGCAACACGAATCACAGGCTGCGAATCACGCGCTCGCTGCCACGAGAACCACCCAAGCGCGGCTGCCCCCGCAAACACCAGGGGAATAATCCACCACATCACCATCGGGACACCACCGCCAGCGCGCGGCTCACGGACTCCTCCGCGTGCGCCTGGGGATCCGGCGCGAAGCTCGGACGCTCCCACGAAGCAAGCAACCCCGCCACCTCGGCTAATGCCTGATGCTCACGCATATCCCCCACCGACCACGACGACACATCCCACCCGGAGCGCTCCGACACGATAGCCCGCATCTGTTTGCCCAGCTCCAGGTGGAGGGCTCTCAGACCCTCTTGATCCGTTAACGGCAAGTACGTATCCGCGATACGCCGAATATCCTCAATCCAGCGCTCTCGATCCGATACCGAGAACGCCCCCAGCGTCATTTCACGTAACGCATTTCTCCTGCGCCAATAAGCAACACACAGGAACACCAACCATGCCGCGAGTACCACCACGCACACGATAAACGCCACAAGAAAGGGCATCCGCGCACCAAGGGGTTCAACAAGAGAATCAACGGGCACGATGCTGCCTCCTCAACAAGCCCGTAATCGCCGGCAACACATCTGCACTGGAACTCACCGGCGCATGCAGTACCTCATGCGCCCGCAACACGGCGACGCTACGCTCTTCCCACATCTGGCGGTCAGCCATCAATTCCTGGCGAAACACGTCGTCGTCGCGCACATACGCCGGGAGTGGGATGTCACCGTCAATCTCCATCATGTCATCCACGTTCTCCTGCGTCAGCGGCATGTCCGCCACGCGCACCACGAGCAGTTCGTGGCGAGTACGCACACGCCGCAGCGCCACGTCGTCGCCCGGCTGCGGCCAGAACTGGTCCGTCACCAAAATGACGAGCGACCGCTCGCGCGTAGTCCGCAGTACGTATTCCAGCAGCGCCGAGACCCGAGATGAGCCTCGTCCCTCGTTCAACCGTGCCTGCGCCCGCCGCAGTACGTACTCCAAATGTGCCAATCCATGCCGCCCAGGAAAGTGCTCGACCCCGGTCGAATCACCCATCGTCAGCCCTAGCCGATCCCCGCGCTGCGACGATAGAAACGCGAGCGTCTCCGCCGCCACGAGAGCCACCTCCGTCTTATTTTCCGACGACGGCGTCGCAGCCAACATTTCGCGCCCAGTATCAACGACAAGTTGGGTGAACACGTCCGTCTCTCGTTCAAAGCGTTTGATAACGGGAGAGCCAACTCGCGCGGAAACTTTCCAGTCGATATCGCGGACGTCATCGCCGGGAACATAACCGGTAAGGTCCTCGAAATCGTGGCCCTTGCCGGTAAGAATCGAAGTGTGGGCGCCCTCGAAAAGACCTGCCGCCTGCCGCACCACAGGCAGGGTAAGGCGTGCACGAACCAGGGCCATGCGGGAAGTGCCGCTGTTCAACCGTTGCGACTCAGCCATGTTGCTATGCCCCATCCACACTCACTACCAGCATTCAATCACCGCTATCGCTACGGGGCGGGAACCGCCGCGAACACAGCATCCACGAGAGATTCCGGTGTTACATCATTCGCCAGGGCATCGTAGGTGCGCACGAGTCGGTGCCGGAGTACGGCGTAACGCAACGCCTTGACGTCGTCGGGCACAACATAGTTTCGTCCCGCCTGTAGCGCGAGCGCCTGACCCACCTGCATGAGAGCGAGACCACCGCGTGGCGAAGCACCCACCCGCACCTGCGAGGTAAATCCGGGGATAGGCCGCGGGCCACCACCACGCGTCGTATTAATCAACGCCACGATGTAGGACTTGATGGCGCTGTCCACGTATACCTTCTGACTCATGGCCTGTAAGAACATGATGTCCTCAGTGCTAATGGGCTCGACGCCGTCGGGCCGCCCAAACGTTCGCTGCGCGGTACGCGTGAGGATTTCGATCTCTTCGGAGGGCTGCGGATAAGAGAGCACCTCTTTGATGAGGAAACGATCCATCTGCGCCTCGGGCAGCACGTAGGTGCCTTCCTCCTCGATCGGGTTCTGGGTGGCCAGCACCATAAACGGGGCGGGAAGCTTGTAGATCGTACCGCCAATGGACGTTTGCCGTTCCTGCATCGCCTCCAGCATCGCCGACTGCGTCTTTGCCGACGACCGATTAATCTCGTCCAGCAACACCACATTCGCGTGCACCGGCCCAAGCTGGGTAGAGAACTGGCCCGACTCATACGAGTAAATCTGCGTGCCCACAATATCGTTCGGCATGAGATCCGGGGTGCACTGAATGCGGGAAAACGTCCCGGAGATCGCATCGGCGAGGGTGGTGGCCGCCGTCGTCTTGGCAAGTCCCGGAACAGACTCAAGCAGAACGTGCCCCTGGGCCATGAGCGCGGTGACAAGCGCGGTGTAAAGGCCGTCCTGTCCCACCACCCGGCCGCGGAAAATCTGACGGATACGCTGCAGCAACTTGGTAACGCGAGCCAGCTCGTCGTCGGTGATCTTTCCTGTGGCCAGTTCATTTCCAGCACCGGTTGTATCAACCATCGTCCGCGATTCCCCCTCGGTTATTCGACCTACCCAGGCACATTCTTACCCTGGCACGTCCGGTGTCATTCCGCCGCTAGTTAACGTGCCCCAGGCGATACTCTCACTCCAACCTGGCAGTTTCCTGCTTGGTAGAACCCCAGTCACGTCCCAGATACACGACCTTTTCACCTTAGTGAATACATAACTCTAGAGGGTAGGAATTCAGCTATTCCAGAACACTCTCGAAGCCTCTTCCCGAACGCCACAAGTGGCGTCCTGGCATCACAGCACGTAGCATCACAATTGATAACACTTTGATTTCGGTTCTAACGAATGTGTTCTAGCCAACAGTGCTATATTCCAGCGTGCATTAGCGTGGGTCCGGTTGTGCGCCAGCTCGTACAACAACGCAACGCCACTCGTGGCAGACGAATTTACTCATGGGAGAGACAAGCCGATGACCATACCCCAAGGACAAAGTCCCGCCGGGTGGCAAGGGCCGTGGACCGAGCAAACGCCGCCTCCACCTCCACCGCAGCGCCCTTCACGCTCCCCGTTGTACTTCCTCATTTTCGCGGCGCTCGTCCTCTTCGTCACCGCCGCCGC
>RRZT011663898.1_pt1 | contig 18271 bp, 14 predicted proteins | sample 2165551 | NCBI WGS metagenome assembly RRZT01 (sample SAMN10456910, study PRJNA506462) | wastewater metagenome | biome: wastewater; feature: sludge; material: wastewater sludge; isolation source: wastewater sludge with Escherichia coli K12::gfp cells carrying plasmid... | place: USA: Moscow, Idaho...
CAGCTGCTTAGCAGCCAGTAAAGTGTCAGGCATACTCAGCCCTTCACGTAACGTAATGTCAGCGTAAAAGATGGGCGTACCACGGCTTTGGCGTGTGGATTTGCCACGTAAGCGCAGCTCCAGTGGCAGGCAAGACAAGAGGTTGTTTGAGATCGCCTTAAAGTAGTTCAGGCGCGCTGTGAGAGTGCGGATACTGTTAAAGCCTGTGGTGCGAAACACAAAGCTGCCCATGCTGTCGTCGTCACCAATCAGGACGTTCAAGCGAGCGTATGGCTTACAGGCATTGCCTTGTGCCAGTGGACAGCTATCGGGTGATGGACAAGGTAACGACTGAATACCGCTTTCCGTTTGACGCTTACAAGTCTCGCCATTACCCACGCATAACGGACGACCGGTATTGCGATCAAACAAACTGTAGTCAGCACGAAAATTTAGCTCTGGCTCGTTAAACAATAAACGGATCGGGATGCTACGCAGCTTGCCTTCTTGCTCCTGGCGTAGGTCATCATTCAGTGGGTGTAACAGCCAGCCGTCACGGGTTTGTACCTGCGAGGTGATAGTGAATTGATCATCTTTTTCAGGCAGACGTTTACCGTTCTTTTCAACAACGCGACCAATCGAAATACGCCCCAGTACCGGCGGTGTAATAGCTAAACCTTTTAACATGATGTTCTCCTTAAACGCATAAAGCCCCTAGCCGCATTACGCAGCTAGGGGCTTTATGTTGCTTAGTTTGAGTTATGAGATTAAGAAGCGACGACTGCCTTGGCGTAAGGACTCATATTGTTCACGCAGGTGTGGCAGGTCACGCAGCAGAGCCTTGGTATCAACTGTGACTGAGTCTTTGGCTTTCTTCCAGGTCACTGCGCCAGAGGCAAAAACAGCGCGTGAAGCATCGCCCATAGCTTGTTGGATCTTTTGCTTTAAAGCGGACTCTTGTTTCTCCTGTTCACTAATCGTTTCACGCACTTGCTTCAATGTTTCGTAGGCAGCAGTGAGTTCTTCATCGACAGTGAAATCAACCGTTTCACCGTGGTCTTGAGGGAATAAACAACGTAGCGCTGTATCTGCAGACGCTGAGCCATCTGCCGGTGGTGGTGTATCCGTTTCAACGTAGTTCCAGAATTGACGCTCCAGTTCGATCAATTGTGCAATCATGGTTTCATTACGCTCGATACGATAGATCTCCAAGTGCTGACCACCGAGCAGCACAGCAACGTCTGCAGCCTGTTTGCCGGTGACAGCTAACTGGTGCATAACCTGCAGTTGCACGTACTCAGGCACGCCTTCTTTCCAAAGACGAGAGCCATTGATACCGGCTGTTTTGCACTCCAGAATTTGCACATCTTCAACGCCAATCACTTCACGGTCGATATTAGCCAGCATCCATGAAAGCTCAGGATCAGGGTGCTGTAATACCGCGTTGATACGACGCACACGGTTACCGGTTTTATTGGTGTAATGCGAGGCCACAATCGGCTCCAAGATCGTTCCCCAAAATGCAGGGCTGGTGTCGTCACTTGGATCAAGTTGCGGTAACTCTGCATCACGGCCTGTTTTCTCCATCCATAACTCAAGCTGTGACTTGTACGGGTTTAATCCAACAGCAGCTGCAGCGTCAGAGCTGCCGATACCTTTCTTACGGATGTTCAACCACTCATCACGCTCCAGCTTCTTAGTGCTGACTAAGCGCAAAGCAGGGCGGTTAATGATGACTTTTACTTCTGTATTGACTTGATTGGTTTGCATGATAAATACTCCATTACGCTATAACGTAACTCTATGTATTGAAATTTAAGCAACGAGTTGTAAGGCTGTATCCAGAGCACGTTGTTTGATCTGAGCGCCTTGACCAAACCACGCTGAGTCCAAGCGGTTGTCATTACTGCGTGCTTGCTTGTGGTGATCAACAAACTCGGTGACTGCACTGAGTAAGCCCCAAGCCGTACCGTTAGCAGATTCAAGCTCACTGCCGCGTCCACGTCCGTCATACAGGTCTTGCACGATGCGCAGCGCCCGTTCGTTGGGCAGCTTCTCAGGTACAAGCACTTCACCATCCAGCTGGCACATAACGCCCATGAAGTAGCCCATTGCTTCTTTCCAGCGCACCTTGCGTTGAGACAGCAAACCCATCTGGTACTTGAAGTCATCCCATTGCGAGACGGCAATACCCAAATCACGCTTTACTACATCAGGATTAAACTTGGTGCTGTGCGGCACCTTGATTGCCATAGGTGCGCCATTGAGCGATACCGTTAAGGTGTTGTTGCATACGACGCGTACTGTTGTAGGTGTGGCTGTAGTGGCCAAGGTACCGTCACACGAAGTGGCTAGCAGTATGTAGCTGTTCACCAGATCCTTACCCTTGAGTGTGAAGTCTTGCCCGGTACGCGCCAACGCCCAGAACTTACGCCCACCTTTAAGCACGCCTGCGGTTTCCAGTTCAAATCCGGATACTTCAGTCAGGTCGCGGTAAAACTCGATCACTTCGCTTGGCTGGACCGTCTGATAGCGCTTAGAAACCACTGATAACGGCAGCTTGGTATCAGAGCGGTAGAGAACTTTTTGTTCAGGGAAGGTATGGATGCTGCCTAGGTGGCCAGCCATGCTGGATTTAAAGTGCACTGGGCTTTCTAAAATATCCCAGTCCATACCCGCTTCATGACGCCAGACTTCTAAAGGTTGTTTAGGTGACAGTTGATTGCCCAAGCCATGCCAGGGCGTATCACCAACGTAAGCCATTTGTTCAATTAAATGAGCCATGATGAAAACTCCTTTAAAAAATTGTTAAGTCAGTGCAATGACTGAAGAGAATCTGCGCTGACAGTTGCTGCACTGGAGCTCAGGGAATAGCTTGTTATCAAGCTCTTGCCCTAATTTAGAACCGAAAACGGAGCCGCTTAAACCGCCAGCAAGGCCAGCCAGTATCAGGTTGGTTATTGTTGCAGCGGTGAATACATAAGGTGATTGTTTAGATACGCTGTTGACTGCGGTGTAGATAGCGCTGGCAGCACCGCCAAGCGCACCGATGCATGAGGCAACGGATGTGCCTGTTTGCGGATGGCTTATATTTGTTGATGAGCAGTAAGGACACTTGACTGACATAGAGAACTCCTACGGGATGTATTGTCAGTTAAGTGATGTATGAGTGAGATTTTTTTGAATCGACTTCGTGTGGTGCTGTGTGCGGGCTTTTTGCACAAGTTTGATATACGATCAAGCGAAATCAAGTGTGATAGTGTGCAGCAGATGGAGAGGGTTTGGGTTGCTGCAGAGTCAGGTGGGACGCTGCTAGGTGGTGGAGTTATAAATAATACTTTGGTATTCCAAAAGGTATTCCAAAATATTATTTATGTTAAATATATCAATGTAAATCAATATGTTACAAGCTCTGTTAGGTTTCCCCCGGCTCCACCAATTAGAAAAACCTAAACCCTTGATTATCTTAGTGATTTTCAAGGGTTTTTGCTTTTTAGGGTACTTGTTGCCCATTTTTTGCCCTCACTGCTAGAGGATTAAGCGAAACTGCATCAGTTAAGTGCTCCGGTGCCAGGTGTGCATAACGTAAAGTCATGGTTAAGCTCGAATGCCCAAGAATCTTTTGAAGCGTTAAAATATTGCCGCCGTTTTGCATAAAGTGACTTGCAAACGAATGCCTTAAGACATGGGGGTATGTACGGATAAAGCTCCATCCATGTAGACTTTCACCGGTCTAAATCGACTTTCACTCAGCCCAATTGAGCGCCAATGCCATGAACACTGAACCGTGGGTCACCGCCGAGTATGTCGCCCAGCACCCGAACATATCGAATCCCGATTGATGGACACGTCGCCGATCATGAAGAACATTACGAAGCCTTCCATACTGGACATCCGTTTGCCTTTACCTGATCCAGAGACGCAGCTGCATCTTGTTGATAGCGTTGCCTTGTCACGAGTTGCGCAATCGCCAAGCACAGCAAAGCCGCTGCATTGCGCAACTCAGCTTGCGCCGCTTTCAAGTCTGCACTCTTCACACTCACGGAGCTGAGCGCCGCATGAGCCTTGACTACGCGACCTTAGATACCCTTCGCAGCCACCACCCGGCGTGGCGGCTGTTGCGTTCGGATCATGCACCGCTGGTGGTGAGTTTTCTGCAGCGGGTGTTTGTGGTACCGAATGTGCGCGCGATAGCAGCGGCGGATTTGGCTGAAACGTTGGAAGATGAGCTGTATGCCTTGCGCCTGTACGTGGGTGAAAGCGCCTTTCCTAAACCCGCGCTGGAGTACCTGAACGATTGGGCCGCGCCCGACAAGGGCTGGCTGCGCAAGTTCTACCGCCCAGGCACGGACGAAGCGCAATTCGACTTGACGCCCGCTACCGAAAAGGCCATCGCCTGGCTGGCACAGCTCAGCGAGCGGCAGTTCATCGGCACGGAATCGCGCTTGCTCACGCTGTTTGACCTGCTCAAGCAAATGAGCGAAGGTAGCGAGGTTGACCCAGCCAAGCGTATTGCCGAGCTGTACAAAAAGCGTGATGACATTGACGCCGAGATCGCCCAGATACTCTCAGGCGATGTGTCGGTGCTAGATGACACAGCGGTGAAAGATCGCTTCCAGCAATTTATGCAGGGTGCGCGCGAGCTGCTGACTGACTTTCGCGAGGTGGAACATAACTTTCGTCAGTTGGACCGGCGCGTTCGCGAGCGCATCGCGCTGTGGGAAGGCAGCAAGGGCGAGTTGCTGGAAGACATCATGGGTGAGCGCGATGCCATTGCCGATTCCGATCAGGGTAAGAGCTTTCGCGCCTTTTGGGACTTTCTGTTATCCAGCCGTCGTCAGGAAGAATTGACCGAGCTGCTCGATCGCGTGCTCGCACTGCCCGCGGTGGCGGACCTGAACCCAGATACCCGCACTCGCCGTGTGCATTACGACTGGATGGAGGCAGGAGAACATACCCAGCGCACCGTCGCTGCCTTGTCACAGCAATTGCGCCGCTTTCTGGATGATCAGGCCTGGCTGGAAAACCGCCGCATCATGGATATTTTGCACGGCATCGAGAGCAAGGCGCTGGCGCTACGTGATGCACCCCCTCCAGGCAATGTGATGGAAATGGCTGAGTCCTGTGCAGATATTGAGCTGGCAATGGAGCGGCCACTGTTCACCCCCGCCATCAAACCCGTGATTGCTGATCTGGCCTTGCAAACGGGCGATGAAGATATTGATCCGTCGGCATTGTTCGATCAGCTGGTTATCGACAAGGCGCGGCTTACCCGCCATATCCGCCACGCTTTGCAAGATCGCGCCCAGATCACTTTGAGTGAGCTGGTGGCGAATCAGCCCTTACAACAAGGGCTGGCCGAGTTGGTAGCCTATCTGCAGTTGGGCAGTGAAGCATTCAGCACCGTGGTGGACGAAGACATCTCCGAACCCATCCGCTGGCAGGCAATGGCAACGGATGGTCAAGTTATTACCCGCAGTGCGCGGCTGCCCCGCGTGATCTTCATGCGCTGAAAAAAACAAAAGCTGAGGTAAGGGATGGAAGAGGAATTATTGAACACAACACCGACTGCACATCCGATGGTGGCTCCAGCCGCTGATTTGTCGATTTTGCTGATCGGCTTGCTCAAAGGTGTGCTCTACCGAGATGACGATGAACGCCAATGGGCAGCTCTGCTGAACCTGCAAGCACGAATCCGTGATTATGTGGTGGTGTTGAATCTTGATCTGGTGCTGGATGAGGCAGAAGGTTATGCATTCCTGAAAAGCCGTCCCGAGCCTGTCGATGACGATTCATCACCGCGTTTGCCCCGCTTGGTGGCGCGCCGCCCACTGTCATTCGCCGTGAGTTTGTTGCTTGCCTTACTGCGTAAGAAACTGGCTGAGTTTGATGCGGGTGGTGGCGATACGCGGCTGGTGCTATCCCGCGACGACATCGTGGAGCTGGTGCGGGTGTTCCTGCCAGATGGCCCGAATGAGGCCAAACTGATCGATCAGATCGAGACTACGATCAACAAGGTGGCCGAACTGGGTTTTCTGCGAAAGCTCAAACCCGCCAGTGGCGCGGCAGTCGGCCCCGCTACTTTCGAGGTGCGACGGATTCTAAAAGCCTTTGTCGACGCCCAATGGCTGGCCGAATTCGATATGCGTTTGGCCACGTATCAATCTCAGCTGGCGGGAGTGAGCAACACTAAGGGAGGTGCTGGCCATGACTAATCGGCAGGAAAGACGATTTGCACAGCCGAAGGCTGCCCGTAGGGTGGCACACATGGAGGTGTGCCATGAATAGTCCGCAATCACTCGGCCTGGACTTCTGCGCCGATGACACGCTATCGGGCTTTCGGCTTGCGCGGCTGGAGGTATTCAACTGGGGCACCTTTGACGGCCAGGTGTGGGCGCTGCAACTGGATGGCAAGAATGGCTTGCTTACGGGTGATATTGGCTCGGGCAAATCTACCTTGGTAGACGCCATTACCACTCTGCTGGTGCCTGCTAACCGGGTCGCCTACAACAAGGCCGCCGGAGCGGACAGTAAGGAAAGAACATTGCGCTCCTATGTGCTGGGGCACTATAAGTCCGAGCGCAATGAGGTTACCGGTGCGGCCAAGCCGGTGAGTCTGCGAGACTACAACAGCTACTCGGTGATCTTGGGTGTTTTCCACAATGCAGGCTACGACCAGACGGTGACGCTGGCGCAGGTGTTCTGGATGAAGGAGGCTCAGGGGCAACCGGCTAGGTTCTTCTTGGGCGCGGAGCGTGCGCTCTCTATTGTGTCTGATTTTTCAAATTTCGGGTCGGACATTGCTCAGCTGCGCAAGAAGCTGCGTGGGCTTGGCGCTGAATTGCACGATAACTTTCCACCCTATGCGGCATGGTTCCGTCGGCGCTTCGGCATTGAAAACGATCAGGCGCTGGAATTGTTCCACCAGACGGTGTCGATGAAGTCCGTGGGTAACCTGACGGATTTCGTACGCAGTCATATGCTTGAACCCTTCGAGGTTGGCCCACGACTGCAGGCCTTGATAGGCCACTTCGATGATCTCAATCGCGCCCACCAGGCCGTATTGAAAACCCAGCAACAAGTCGAATTGCTCACGCCTCTGATTGATGACTGCGGTCGTCACAAGACGTTGGCAGCCGAGGTCGACAGTCTGCGCCGATGTCGGGATAGTCTGAGACCCCATTTTGCTGGCCTGAAGCTCGGGCTTATCGATAAACGACTGGGCTCGCTGGCACAAGAATGGGAGCGTGTAGATATCCAAGTTCAAAAACTTGATGCTGTGCAAGAGACGCAAGGTCAGCAAATTGATGAACTAAAACAGGCCGTCAACGACAACGGCGGCGATCGGCTGGAACGCCTTGCCGTCGAGATTCGTAAAAAGGAGCAGTTGCGGGATACCCGTAAAGCTAAAGCCAGTCGCTATGGTGAGTTGGCCGCCGTGCTGGGTGAGCCACCTGCGACTGATGGCACCGCCTTCGTCGTGCAGCGCGGTAAGTATCAAAACTGGCGCGATGAGGCACGCAACCGCGATGCGGATCTGCAAAATGCCCTCACTGAACACGGCGTGACTTTGCGCCAAGGCAAGCAAGAGCATGATCAACAGACTTTGGAGATCGACAGCCTCAAGCGTCGACGCAGCAACATTGATGACCAGCAAATCAAGATCCGCGCCGCGATGTGTGTGGCACTAGGATTGAACGAGGAGGAAATGCCGTTTGCTGGTGAATTGATTCAGGTGCGTGAAGATGAGCGCGATTGGGAAGGCGCTGCCGAACGTTTGCTGCGTGGCTTTGGTCTGGCACTGTTGGTCCCAGATGCGCATTACAAGGCCGTGGCCGAATGGGTCGATGGCGCTCATTTGCGTGGCCGCCTAGTGTACTTTCATGTGCGGTCACGCAAGTCCCCTGAACTGCCAGACCTCCACCGTGATTCCTTGGCGCGTAAACTGGCCATTAAGCCAGACTCACCGCACTACGATTGGCTGGAACGCGAACTAGCCCATCGATTTGACGTCGCGTGTTGCGCCACGCAAGAGCAATTCCGTCGCGAGACCCGCGCCATCACCCGCGCGGGCCAGATCAAAGACCCGAGTGGCCGACATGAAAAGGATGACCGTCACCGTATCGATGATCGCAGCCGCTATGTACTGGGCTGGAGCAATAGCGCCAAGATCGCTGCACTGGAGGCCAAGCGCCGTCAGTTGGAAGCGCAGCTCGGCAAGGTTGCTAGTGAAATCGCTATTATCCAGAAACAACGTGATGAGCTTACCAGCCGTCTTGATGCGCTAACCCGTCTCGAAGAGTTTACGGCGTTCGATGAGCAGGATTGGGCCAGCGTTGCCGCCGAAATTGCACAGTTGGTGGATGAGCGCAACCGGCTGGAGTCAGCATCGGATGTGCTCAAACAGTTGAACGAAAACCTGCGCACCATGCAGAAGGCGCAGAGGGAAACAGGAGAAGAGTTAAAAACTGCGCGCGAGAAGCGCGCCAAAGTGGAGCAGCGGCGCTCTGACGCGCAAGACCTCCGACAGCAAACCATGGAGCGGCTTCATAGTATTGTCCTCGACGATGCAGTGTTGGCAAAGCTCGAAGCTATGCTCGCCGAGGCGTTGGGGGAACACCAACTCACGATTGAATCCTGTGATAACCGCGAGCAGGACGTGCGCGCTTGGCTGCAGTCAAAGATTGACGCCGAGGACTTGAAGCTCAAACGTCTAGCGGAGAAGATCATCAAAGCCATGGTCTCCTTCAAGGAGATATTCAAGCTGGAGACGGCCGAGATGGATGCAAGCCTCGAAGCGGCCTTTGAATATGAAAACTTGCTGACGCAATTGAACCGGGACGACCTACCGCGTTTTGTTTCGCGCTTCAAGGAACTGCTCAACGTCAACACCATCAACGAAATCGCGAACTTCAATGCTCAGTTGGCCCGTGAGCGCGAAACCATCAAGGAGCGCATCGCCCACATCAACAAATCTCTGGGCGAGATCGACTACAACCCTGGCCGCTACATCGTGCTGGAGTCGCAGGCCAGCCCAGACGCCGAGATCCGCGACTTCCAACAGGAATTACGCGCCTGCACCGAAGGCGCTGTCACAGGTTCGGATGACGCACAGTATTCCGAAGTAAAATTCTTACAGGTCAAGGGCATCATCGACCGTTTCCGGGGGCGTGAAGGATTGTCCGAACAGGATCGCCGCTGGACAGCGAAAGTCACTGATGTGCGTAACTGGTTCCTTTTCGCTGCCAGCGAGCGCTGGCGTGAGGACAACAGCGAGCACGAGCATTACTCAGACTCCGGTGGCAAGTCAGGCGGGCAAAAAGAGAAATTGGCCTATACCATTCTGGCTGCCAGTCTGGCTTACCAGTTTGGCTTGGAATGGGGGGAGGTCCGTTCTCGTTCCTTCCGTTTCGTGGTCATTGATGAGGCCTTCGGGCGCGGTTCTGATGAATCCGCCCAATACGGACTAAAGCTGTTCCAGCAACTCAATCTGCAACTGTTGATTGTGACGCCACTACAAAAAATCCACATCATCGAGCCTTACGTTTCCAGTGTTGGATTCGTCCATAACGAAGGTGGGCGAGCATCAAAGCTGCGTAATCTGTCTATCGAGGAATACCGCTCGCAGAAGGCATTGATGCCAGCTCAATTTGGGCAGGAGTCTGAGCTGTGACTTGGACTGGCGCGAAGGAGTTGAAAGCGCAGTTGACACGACTTTGGGAGCACGGCGAACTGTTGCGAGACGCAGTAACAGGCAATGTGCGTTTCCCCTTACGCATGTCTCTTAAGTCCCCAACTTCAGCGGACATCACAGATCGCTTTAACGAAGTTCGGGAATGGGCCGCCGAATTGGCCGCGACGAGCTCAGTACGCGTGGAGTGGCAGGAGCTCAGGCACCGTGTCCAGGGCGCGCAAAAGCTACCGGCTTGTGTGTGGGTCGAGACACTAGAAGATGCGTTGACCTGGTTAGGTAAGCGCAAAGATTGGGAACGCTTTTCGGCACAGGTTTCCACTGCTCGGCAAACCCATCCAGCCTTACTGCCGTGGTTGGAAAGGCGCCCGCAGCAGGCGCTGGAGCTGTCCGTCGAATGGCCTCAATTGCTGGCCGTGGTGACATGGCTCGTCGATCATCAACGTCCTGGCATTTATCTGCGGCAGGTGGATTTGCCTGGGGTTCACAGCAAATTCATCGAAGCACATCGTGGCGTGCTGGCTGAGTTGCTCGATCTGGCATTACCAGTCGATGCAGTGGATTCTGGCAAAACCGGTATCAGTCAGTTTTCTGCTCGATACGGCTTTCTGGAAAAGCCGACGCGCATTCGCTTCCGCGTTCTTGATCCGTCGATTCGGGTCGTGCCCGGCTCAGTATCCCCTGACGTGACGCTGGATGCCGATAGCTTCAGTCGCTTGGATCTCGACGTGCAGCGTGTATTCATCACTGAAAACGAAATAAACTTCCTAGCCTTTCCGCCTGCTTGTAATGCCATCGTAATTTTTGGTGCTGGTTATGGTTGGGATTCATTGGCCCGCAGTCATTGGTTAAATAACTGCTCAATCCATTATTGGGGTGACATCGACACGCATGGCTTTGGCATTCTGGATCAGCTTCGCGGCCACTTTGACCACGTGGTTTCGTTCTTGATGGACAGGGCCACACTCGATGCGCACGCTTCCGTTTGGGGAAGTGAGGACAAGCCCCTTCGCGTGGACTTGCACCGACTCACGCCCGAGGAAAGAGCCCTATACGACGACCTGCGCTACAACCGCATTCGCCTTGGACTGCGGCTAGAGCAGGAGCACATCGGCTTCCACTGGCTAGCTCATCGCCTTCATCTCCCAGATTGCACTGGCACATCCAATTCAGCAGCCTTGCCATAGGACTAAAAAAGAACTATATTTAGTCTTGTTAAGTCTGGAGCACAGCCATGCGCTACTCATCACAAGTCAAGCCGATCAGCTATCTCAAAGCCAACGCAGCCGAGGTTTTGACGCACCTCGCGGAGCAGCGTGAACCTATGGTCATCACCCAAAACGGCGAAGCCAAGGCCGTCCTGCAGGACGTCGCTTCGTTTGAGGAGACGCAAGAAACACTGGCCTTGCTAAAGATTCTCGCGTTGGGCAATCAGGATGTTGCCGCCGGCAAGGTCAAGCCCGTCGCTGACGTCGTTGCCCGCTTGCGGGCCAAGCGAGCCTCAGTCTGATGGCAGGCACATCTGCCAAGTTTGATGTCTTGCTCACCGAGGGTGCGGAGCAGGACTTGGAGGCTATCCATGATTACATCTCCGAATTCGACTGCGTCGCCAACGCCAACTATGTGTTGGATGAGTTGATGTCCGTTGTGGAAAGTCTGTCGAAATTCCCGGAGCGCGGCAGCTATCCGAAGGAGCTGGTCGGCCTTGGAATCAAAGAATATCGCCAGACCTTCTTTAAACCCTACCGTGTGATCTACCGTGTCGCAGGCAGCCAAGTCATTATTTATCTGATTGCGGACGGACGCCGTGACATGCAATCCGTACTCGCTCGTCGTCTGTTAGGCGCTTGACCCGCAGCAACCCGCGCAAGTGCTCATCAGCTCGGGAGGCCAGTCAGCATATGGTCAACCATCCGCCACCAATTAGAAACACCTAAACCCTTGATTATCCTAGTGATTTTCAAGGGTTTTTGCTTTTTAGGCTATTAGGTGTTGAGAAAGTGTCGAAACAGGTTCAAGGATTAAACAGCGCGGTGATCTAGCAATGCTGGCAGTCCTCAAGCGAACCCGCCGTGAGCGGGTCGCTGTTTGAGTGTATTGGCCTGCGGTTATTAGTTGTAAATATCAAACACGCCCAAGATATCGCCTAACCAAAGGTGCAGCAACATGCTGGCAACATAGCCTAAGAAAATCACTGGCGTCCAGCGCAAGTGGCTCATAAAGGTGTAGTTACCACGTGCTGCGCCCATCAGTGCAACACCGGCTGCTGAGCCTACCGACAATAAGCTACCACCGACACCCGCGGCTAACGTCACGAGCAACCAATGGCCATGGCTGATGGCAGGGTTCATTTCTAAGACCGCGAACATCACCGGAATGTTATCCACAACCGCTGAGATCATACCAATGCCGAAAGCCGCCCAAGATGCTCCCACGCCGTCAAACAGCATTACGGAGACTAACTGTAGGTAGCCAAGGTAACCCAAACCGCCGACACACATCACCACGCCGTAGAAGAACAACAAGGTGTCCCACTCAGCGCGAGCTACGTTTTTGAACACATCAAAAGGTACCACGCTACCTAAGTAACGCAGTTGTTGCTCATCGTGTGCTTGTTCGGCCCGAGTGCGTTTTTTCGCCAACGAAGAAGGCAAGCTCATACGCAGGAAGTATCCGAAGAGCTGTAGGTAACCCAGACCCACCATCATGCCAAATACAGGCGGTAAACCGAGGAACTGGTGACCACACACAGCCGTCACAATCGTCAGTAAGAACAACATCATAATGCGACGAGCGCCGCGCTTGAGTTCGACCTTTTCAGTGATGCTGGCCGGTTTTCCTTTAGGAATAAAGAAGGTCATGATGATGGCTGGCACAGCAAAGTTAACCACTGCGGGTAAGAACAGATCAAAGAACTCGATGAACTGAACCTTGCCGGCTTGCCAGACCATTAATGTGGTGATATCACCAAATGGGCTAAATGCACCACCGGCGTTAGCGGCTACGACAATGTTAATACAGCACATGGCAATAAAGCGTTTTTGTCCTTCAGCAACCTTAAGTACCACGGCGCACATCAACAGCGCAGTGGTTAAGTTATCTGCCACAGGGGAAATAAAGAAGGCTAAAATCCCTGTCAGCCAAAACAGGGTTTTATAGCCAAAACCTTTTTGCACCATCCAAGCGCGTAAACCTTCAAAAACGCGACGTTCTTCCATGGCGTTGATATAGGTCATCGCCACCAATAAAAACAGCATCAGTTCAGTAAAGTCGAGGAAGTTACGGCTAAAAGCTGCTTTAGTTGCGCTGTGGTCGGGGCTGATAATGCCAATTAACAACCAAATAATACCGGCAGCCAGCAAAACGGGTTTGGATTTACGCAGTTGTAGCTTTTCTTCCAGCACGACGACGATGTAAGCAATCGCAAAAATAAAGACCGCTAAATAACCGGCAAGGCTGGATGTCGCGTTTAAGTGTTGTACCGCTTCAGCAGATTCACTGGCTAAAGCTGGCATCGACAACACTGCAGCAGCAACAAATGTAAATAAACTTCGCAGCATAAAAGTAATCTCAACATGGGCCAAAGGGAGGTAGCGGGAAGGCACGCGCTACGGACTGTGGTAAATGGTAACAAAATGTAAGACTTTATGCTTGCGCCTAGGAAAATCAGGGATTGGAGATTGGGGTTGGCTGCGACTGGCTGAAGCGGCCCGTCAGCGCGGGGGAGGGCGTGTAAAGCGATGTGTGCAACTGCTTTAGCTGGTTAGATAAAGGGCGGCCGTTTAAGCGGCCACCCTTAGCATGCATTACTCGATTGAGTCTTTAGCGTCTTGCTTGATCTCGTCGATGGTTTGTTTGCTTGTTTCCGCGGCGGCGTCCAGTTTAGCCTTGGCCTCATCTTTTGCTTGCTCGCTTTCTTCAAGAATCTCGTCGAGCTGCTCTTGCGCTTCGGCGGCGTGCTCTTGAACAACTTCGACTTCTTCAGCGATTTTTTCTTTAACCTCTTCAGTCGCTTCTTGGCTTGCTTCAGTCAATTGCTCAGACTTGTGCTCAATGGCCTCTTTGGTGTCTTGAGCCGCTTCTTTAACGGCTTGTGCGGCGTTGGAGACAGATTCTTTTGCCGCGTCTGTTTTATTCTGTGGTTCGCTGTCGCAAGCGGCTAAGCCCAGTGTGGCAGCCAGTACAACAGCAGTAAGGAAAGGCTTTTGCATAATAAATCTCCCTGTAAGTTTTAACATAAGGTCTATGAGTCAATACGCTATCATTCATTGCACGGCATTACTATAAATGAGCAAGAGCAGTGGAACTGCTTCACGTTCTTTCGCCTGCACTGTTTGATTGTGTAAAGAATAAATAAATTAGTCGGTATGATGACGGCGCGCAAGTGACGCTGTGGCTTGCGGATTTTAAAGGCCTGCGCGCTGTACTGAATACATACTGTATCGCTGCAATTAAATACTGCAGGCAATGGCATTCACTGATGTTAAGGGTAAATCAATGGCAGCCTTATTGATTCTTGGCGGCATGTTAATAATTGTTTTGGGTGTGCTCTGGCTGATTGTCTTGGCATTTGGAGTGAGTTTGTTGTGGGGCGTAGGCAGTCTGCTGCCGCCTGTTTTATTGCTGTTTATTATCAGCTGTTGGAATGTGGCGCGAAAAGCGGTGGTTTTTATTGCCTTAGGCTTTGTGCCTTTGATTGTGGGGCTGACCCAGCTTGCCAGTATGGACGCGTCGCGCGTTGAAGCGTTGCTTAATTTGAGCTGGCTGCAAGGTCATGAAAGCACGCCTAACAGTACGCACATTGAATTAACTGGCGAGTTGTATGGTCAGCCTTTTCGCCCACAATACGGTGAATTGATCGATGGTGTGTTGCTGCTGCGTGAAGGTAAAGATTTTTTTGCGCAGCGCGAGTTACGCATTGCTTTGCCCACAGGAACCACAGTATCGGCACAGGGCTTGCGTTTAGATGTTTTGCCACAAGATGTGGATGGGCTGCCGGATATTGAGATTATGTGGCTGTTGCCTGAGCACAGCTTGCCTGAAGCACGACGTATTAGCCGTGGTTATACCTTGCATTTGGATTTGCAGCAGCAGGCGCCCAACCTGTTAACAGGGAACTTTCATTTGGTACTGCCGCCACAGTTTAAAACCTCGATGAGCGGTGAAATACAGCTGTTAAGTGATCGCTTGCATTATCGTGATGGCAAAGTTGATCGCAGTTATGACGATGTCAGCACCCTTGAGTATGTGGTGCATGACTACCTTGAACGACGTTTTAATCAAGATGTGATCGTTGAGCCTTTCGCCACTCCAGAAGCCTTCACGGTGCCGCTGGCAATGGATGTGCAGGTGTATGTCGGCGAGCAATTGCGCCGTGTGCCGGTGCGTTTTATTAAGAACGCTAACGCTGAGTGGGCGATCGAAAACGACACTTATTCGCCCCGTTCGGCCCCAGTCTTACCTGCAGAGTTGGTCGCTAGCGTCGCCGAGCAGATTGCCCAAGCACCGAAAACAGTTCGCAGTGTCGATCGTCGTGTGCGTTTTACCCTGCAGCGCCTATTGGTCAATCCTGCCCAATATCAATATTTGCAGATGCATGTTGTAACAGTCCAAGGTAATCAGGTGAAAGGGCGTTTTATGGGCTTAGACACTGAAGGGGCGTTGATCATGAGTCGTGAATTAAAAGCGCCGGGTACCGTGAGCTTTACCTTTGCGCCCGTTGAAATTGCTGAGATCACCTTGCTAGAACCTTGACTGCAATGCGCTCTTTGTAGCCATTGAATTTTTACTATCGAGCCCCATATCCACTGCATCGCCCGTACTGCGTGGCATGTTTAGTGGATATGGAGTTAATGAAAATGGCTGTTGAAGCACAAAAAGAAACGCTAGGTTTTCAAACCGAAGTCAAACAACTGCTGCATTTAATGATTCACTCGCTGTACTCAAATAAAGAAATTTTTCTGCGCGAGCTGATTTCTAACGCCTCCGATGCGGCTGATAAATTACGCTTTGAAGCCTTGTCGGCGCCTGAGTTGCTGGAAGGTGATTCTGAGCTAAAAATCCGTATCAGCTTTGATAAAGAAGCCAACACCTTAACCATTGAAGACAACGCCATTGGTATGAGCCGCGATGATGTGATCAATCATCTGGGGACCATTGCCAAATCAGGTACGGCTGAGTTTTTCAAGAACTTATCCGGTGATGCAAAAAAAGACTCACAGCTGATTGGCCAGTTTGGTGTCGGCTTTTATTCGGCGTTTATTGTGGCTGACAAAGTTGAAGTTTTTACCCGTCGTGCTGGCGCACCGGCCGCAGAAGGTGTGCTTTGGAGCTCAAAGGGTGAGGGTGAGTTTGATTTATCGAATATTGAAAAAGCCGAGCGCGGCAGCCGTATTGTGCTGCATCTGAAAAAAGATGAAAGCGAGTTTGCCGATGGCTGGCGTTTGCGCAATATCATCAAAAAATACTCTGACCATGTTGGTTTACCGATTGAGCTGCCCAAACAAACATCGGGCGAAGAGCAAGAAGCTGATGCGGCCGTTGAGTGGGAAGTGGTTAACCGTGCTAGCGCGTTGTGGACGCGTCCGCGCACTGAAATTAAAGACGAAGAGTACCAAGAGTTTTATAAACATGTCTCTCACGACTTTGAGAACCCACTGACCTGGAGTCATAACAAAGTTGAAGGCAAGCTTGAGTACACCTCGCTCCTTTATGTGCCGACCCGTGCGCCCTTTGATTTATACCAACGTGAAGCGCCGCGCGGCTTAAAACTCTATGTGCAGCGCGTGTTTATCATGGATCAGGCGGATGAGTTCTTGCCCTTATACCTGCGCTTTACTAAGGGTGTGGTTGATTCCAATGACTTATCGCTGAACGTTTCCCGTGAGATTTTGCAAAAAGATCCTGTGATCGACAGCATGAAGTCTGCGCTGACCAAGCGTGTGCTGGATATGTTGGAGAAAATGGCCAAGAACAACCCAGAAGATTATAAAAAGTTCTGGGCCGCCTTTGGTCAGGTGCTCAAAGAAGGTCCGGCAGAAGATTTTGCTAACAAAGAGAAAATCGCCGGTCTGTTGCGTTTTGCTTCAACCCACAGCGGTAATGATGAGCAGGTTGTGGCGCTAAGTGATTACATTGCGCGCATGAAAGAGGGGCAGGACAAGATTTACTACCTGACCGGCGAAAGCTATGCCCAGGTTAAAAACAGTCCGCACTTGGAAGTGTTCCGCAAGAAAGGCATTGAAGTGCTGCTGCTGACGGATCGCATTGATGAGTGGCTGATGAGCTACTTAACGGACTTTGATGGCAAAGGCTTTGTTGATGTGGCCCGTGGTGATCTTGACCTTGGTGCCCTCGATAGCGAGGAAGACAAGCAAGCACAAGATGAAGTGGCCAAAAGCAAAGAAGCGTTAGTGACGCGCTTGAAAAAAGTTTTGGCAGATCAAGTCGCGGATGTGCGTGTTTCTCACCGCCTGACTGATTCGCCTGCTATTTTGGCAATCGGTGAGCAGGATCTTGGCTTGCAAATGCGACAAATCCTTGAGGCTTCAGGGCAAAAAGTGCCTGAGTCAAAACCTGTGTTTGAAATTAACCCGACGCACACATTGGTTGAGAAGCTCGATGCTGAGAGCAATGAGCAGCGCTTTGAAGATTTGTCGATGATCTTGTTTGATCAAGCGGCCTTGGCCGCCGGTGATAGCTTAAAAGACCCCGCCGCCTATGTGCAGCGTTTGAATAAGCTGCTGGTTGAATTAAGCAACTAAGGGCTTGTTTAGCTGAGTAAAGAAACCGCGAAATCATCGCGGTTTTTTTATGCTTGATAGCATCTTGAGCTGTATATAGAGTCAGATCGTTTTGCTGAACTATGGCACTGTCGGGACGAAAGCCTTTGTACATTGCCGGCATTGCTTTAGACTTACGCGCTTTATTTGATGCTTAAGCTAAAGGACCCTCATGAATACCTCTTCAGCGACATCAGCTGATTTTAGTCGGCGTGATGTATTTGCACTGGGCTTTATGACGTTTGCGCTGTTTCTCGGCGCTGGCAATATTATTTTCCCTGCTGAATCCGGTTTACAAGCGGGGGCTTCAGTGTGGCGTGCAGCCACTGGCTTTTTGCTGACCGGGGTTGGTTTGCCGCTATTGACTGTGGTTGCTTTGGCACGAGTCGGTGGTGGTTTAACCGCATTGACCCAGCCACTGGGTAAGGCGGCCAGTACGGTACTGGCGGTGGCTGTGTATTTGGCAATTGGACCGTTTTTTGCCACACCGCGCACCGCTGTGGTGTCTTATGAGATTGGTGTTGTGCCTTTCTTTGGCAGCAGTGATTGGGGCTTGTTAATCTATTCAACGGCCTATTTTGCCTCGGTGCTGTATTTATCCCTCACGCCTAATAAAATCATTGACCGCATTGGCTCGTTGATTACCCCAGTGTTATTGCTGGCTCTGGTGATTCTTGGCGGTGCTGCTTTTTTAAAACCTGCCGGCTCGGTGGGTGAAGCGCTGGCGTTGTATCAACAAGAAGCATTTTTACAGGGTTTCTTACATGGCTATTTGACCATGGATGCGTTGGGTGCTTTAGCCTTTGGAGTGGTGATTGCC
>RRZT010527613.1_pt1 | contig 18270 bp, 21 predicted proteins | sample 2165551 | NCBI WGS metagenome assembly RRZT01 (sample SAMN10456910, study PRJNA506462) | wastewater metagenome | biome: wastewater; feature: sludge; material: wastewater sludge; isolation source: wastewater sludge with Escherichia coli K12::gfp cells carrying plasmid... | place: USA: Moscow, Idaho...
AAGATGACCGCAAGGTCTTGACTTTGCGATATCTCATAAACGAAAATGACCATGTGTCATTTGTTGACCCCTGTTGTGATGAAATCCCTGCCCAATTATTTGGGCTCTTGATGGAAGCAATTTCTAATGTAGAAAGGCGATGGAATAACCGCTCCAATGTACCTTATTACTTTATCGTTTTTACTAACGAGACAGCTGATCAGATAAGGTGGCCAAAGTCATACACCTGTAAAACTGCTGCAATTATACCAAACCTTATCGCTGAGTACATTCATATTGCACCAGGGGAAGATTTCAAAATGAACTGGACTGATGAAGACACAAAACGAATGGCTGTACAGTATAATGTCGAAATAGACGAAGTGGTTTCGTATAATAGAGCGCCATGCTACGCTATTTATTTCGATAGTTCGGCTGTAAGAGACCGGGCTGTTCTGCTTTTGAAAGATCTGGGAGCTACGGCATTTGTATCTGCAGATAGCTTCCGGGATGTTATACTTCAGCAATGTCACTATCATAATTGCAAAACGTTTCGCCAATCCGATCGACAGGATCTCGATGTAGTCAAGTATTCGGCTAGCTGGATACGCAGGCACAATAGGCTTCCGGATGGCAGAACCTGCAAAGATTGTTATTTCTGCTCCAAATGCGTAGAAACAGGGGCTACAAAATTAACTGATACCATATGTACGTTTGATCCAGGGCGATTTGCGCTTAACTCTCCTGATTTATTTAGCCATGTACACTGATATCGATTCTAATAATCGGATTTCAATCCACAATCTCACGGCTGAAGAGGCATTGCTTATCTCGATGTCTCTCTCCGGAGAGAGCATCTGCATCACTAAACCGATGTTGGATCTCTCAGCAGAACTATTAAAAAACACACAGTCGGTTCTCAATGATCCGGCTCAAAATCTAGCAGAATGTTCTATAACGACGACGAAATAAAACGCATCAAAGAGGCCTCAGAAGGGCATCTTATAGATGTGATCAGCGATTTCCGGACGCTTTCTAAAACCGGGAAAGACCTTGTATGTGATTGTCCTAACTGCCACGCTAAAAAGTTCACCGTATCACCCGCTAAAGAGATCTTTCATTGTTTCTCTTGCCAGTCTGTAAGTGGCAAAGATTCACTTACTTATCTGATGCGAGCAGAGAACATGTCGTACACTGATGCGCTTGAGTTTCTTGTTAAGAAATTCAATGTGCTCCTCGATGCCAGGCCTGAGAGGAAAAAGGTAGCTGTTCCTACGATGAAAAAAAAATCAAAAGCCAGCAAAGGGGAATCGCCCGACACGTTCTGTGCGCGCATGCTGAGTGAGTCGGGACTAACGTACGAAGACGTCACGGCAAACATCTATAAAAGCGATGATACGAAAGCAATCTTTCAGTCAAAAACCTTTCGCCCAGGAACAATAGATGAAAAAGGAAATATTGTTTCCGGAGATGATGTTATCATTGAATATTATGATTTGGATGGCATGCCGGTTACTTATTTCCGTAAAGATGCCAAACGCCGTGATACATCTGAACGTAAAGAGTATTTCCGCGTCAGATGGCAGTTCCCGGACGCTCACCTGGACAAAGAAGGTAAGCCTTACAAATACAGAAGCCCATACGGTAGCGGCACGCCTATATACATCCCTGAAAAGATGCGAGCCATGTATAAAGCTGGCACTAAGATTAACCGGTTGTATATTCAGGAAGGAGAAAAAAAGGCTGAAAAGGCCTGCAAACATGGAATTCCTTCAGTCGCTGTATCCGGGATACAGAATTTGGGTATGAATGGAACTCTTCCGGAAGATCTTGTTCGTATTATCACCGCGTGTGATGTTAAGGAGGTCGCTTTCATATTTGACTCAGACTGGGATGATATATCAACCAACATCAAGATCAACGATCAGGTAGAAAAACGCCCCCGCAATTTTTTCTATGCAGCCAAGAACTTCCGCGAGTATATGCGCACTCTCAAGAATCGTGATATCTACGTTGAAATCTTTGTCGGTCACATTCAGAAAAACGATGCGGGCGACAAAGGGCTTGACGATCTCTTGTCCAACACATTAAAAGGCCAGGAAGATCTTCTGTCTAAGGATATCGATTTTGCCGTGAATGACAAAAAGGGACTTGGCCAATATGTCGAAATGTTTAAGGTTACAACCTGGACTGATCACAAGCTTCAGGAATTATGGGGGCTGCATTCTCACGTTGCTTTCGCTCAGCGACATAAAGATATTCTGAAGAACCTTCCGGAATTTTTGTTTGGCCGCTATCGATGGAAGTTCGACGATAATGGCGACATAGTTCTAGCTCAACCATTTGACGACGACGAAAAGTTTTGGGAAGTAGTAGAAAAGGTATCAAGAAATGGCGATACCCGGGAAGAAGTTGAATTCCGATACGTAAACTCACAAAACTTTCTGCAGAACCGTGGCTTCGGGCGCATGCGCCGAATTGATAACACCTATCAATTTATCCATCTAGATCCTCCGGTTGTTCGTGCCATCGAACCTTCTGAAGCAAGAGACTATTTGTTTAACTTTGCTAAGCACTATTGCAGCAAAGCGGTCAACGAAATGCTCATCAAAGGAGTATCGCAATATGTTGGGCCCGACAAGTTGAGTTTATTAGCCTTTCTTGAGCCAAACTTCATCAAGCCTAATCGAGAGACCCAATACTTTTATTTCGATAAGACTTGCTGGCTGATACAGAAAGACAAAGTTCAAGAGATTGGCTACGAAAACATATCTCACCATATCTGGGCTGAACAGAAGAAAAATATACCGGCTAAATATCTTGGTGAGCCGCTGATCAAGTTTACTGCAGCTCCGGATGGCACATATCAGTATAATATATCGGCAGCCGGAGAAAGGTGCCATTTCTTAAAGTTCCTTGAAAACACAAGCGACTTTACCTGGAGAAAGCAACCTGAAGAGATAGAACCTTCTGAAATCAATGAAAATAAGATTCACCTATTGTCTAAGCTTTGCGCAATTGGTTTTATGATGATGGAATGCAAAGATGCGAACGTGGCCAGAGCCGTTATTGGCATGGACGGTAAGCAGTCTGAAATAGGCGATTCTAACGGTCGATCGGGTAAATCACTGGTAGGAGAGCTTTTGCGAAACGTTATACAGATCGCTTATATTCCTGGTAAAAACAGGGATTTATTTAATGATCAATTTATCTGGAATGATATCGTCGAAAATACGAAGCTCGTCTTCATTGATGACGTCATGCAAAATTTCAATTTTGAGTTTTTGTTTCCGCCTATTACCGGAGACTGGTCTGTTAACTACAAAGGTGGCCGACGCGTCACTTTCCCATTTCTTGTTTCTCCTAAAATATACATAACAACAAACCATTCCATTAAAGGCACCGGGTCAAGCTTTACCGATCGACAATGGTTACTTGCCTTCAGCGACTTTTATAACGACGAACATAAGCCGGTTGATGATTTCGGTTGCCTGTTTTTCTCGGAATGGGACTATGACCAGTGGAACCTTGTCTGGAATCTATTAGCGACATGTATACAGCTCTATCTGACTCATGGGGTTGTGAAGGCACCGGGTGAACGTCTTGAGCAGCGCAAGCTAAGGCAGGAGATCACAGAAACATTTATCTCCTGGGCAGATGAATACTTCTCATCCAAAGAACACTTAGACGCTCGCCTGCAGCGAAAGGATTTATATGAGGCCTTCTGTTTGTACGATCCTACTCAGCGCAAATACGTGACCCCTACAGAGTTCAAAAAACGTTTCGTGAAATATTGCACATGGAAGGGCTACATCTTTAACCCATCAAAGTATGATACCGTTACGGGCAAACCTTTGCAATTCGATAAGGACGGCCGCCCTGTAACCGACGACAAAGCCGGCGGCGTAGAGTATTTTACTGTAGGCACCAATGGCTCTAACCCTGAAAAATTATCATTTTAAATACTAAATCTATGGATTTATCGGTTTATGCTTTAAAATCAAGAGAAGAAGTCTATGTCTGGCTGCGACAAGATCCGGACAGAACAATTGCCTTCTATAACAAAGTGTATGTTCTCTTAGCGGAACTGCCTGAAGGTAATTCTTTGTATATTCCTGATATATGCAAAGAATCATCATTCGAGATGTTTATTAAGATGGTTTGCCTGTACATACTGGAGTGTCGAAGTTATCCGGATTTCACAGAGTATAGTAGTTTTATAGATTTCTCTGCTGACTTCTGTACGATTAAGCGTATACCGGCGTTTAGGCCTTCACGCTCACTGCCTCCCTTGGTGTCTAAAAGATTGGGTATATAATCCCAAAATATTACCATGTAAAGATAGCTATTTTAATCGAATAAACAAAAATAATAGAACAAAAATATGATAAAAAAAGAGAATAAAATAATAGTAGTCGTTTCGCCTGATCCACAAGAGAGATTGGCCACGATGAAACACCTGGCAGTCAAATTAGGTTTTTGTGCAATACCATCGGATGCGCAAAAGATAATCCGTGCGGACATCTATTCCATTGACCTTCCGACATCCTATTTTGTATTTTGTAGCTATTATGATTTCAGGAAGTCTTCCATCACGACTCAGATCCTTTATGAGATGGCAGCAAGAGGTATAGCCGTCGTTCTTGGAGTCAAGCAACTCCCTAAGGATTATGAATTCATTTGCCAGGCCTTTTTCCCTTCAGACTTCAATCTAATCAGATACTGATGACTAACGGTACGAGTAAACACATTACGAAGCATTTCTTAAATGATCATTTTCAGTCAGCGCCCTACCGGGCGCTTTCTTTTTCCCCTCGCCTCCCCTTTTATTTCCTATTAAAAAAATATATTGGACAACTGTGCAGGCAAAGGCAAACGAATTTGCGGACATACATATATATTCTTTTATTTATTATTTTTACTTCTAAAAAAATACCCTTAAAATAATCATAAAAAAAACTGTGCTTTTGTACAAAACGAGTAAAATAATCATTTATTACATTAATAATCAGGGATTTATACAAAAATAAAATTAGTACAGAAATAGTACGAAACAGTACTTCTTGTACTTATTAGCCTAAAAACATATTTTGTACCAAAATTCTTTTTTTAGTACCCTGTTAGTACAAAAATAGTACGGACATAACAAGCTCATATACAGAACATTATCAATACAAACATGTACAAAAAGAACAATTGCACAAAAATGGCAGAATAGCGGGCTTGTTATTAGAATTATTCTAATACTTTTATTATATTTGCGTAAAACTCGACACTTATGGTAACCACTAAAATCAATCTTCAAGAACATCTTATCGAATACTGCACAGGAAAATTTAATCATTGCACACCAGGTCCGGTTCAATTTCCTGATCGTCTTGACATCTATCACGTTATATTCGATTTACTCGAACGTCGCCCTGCCAATTGTCCCATAGATTACGGCAACTTTGAAATAGTATTGCCGGCACGTGATGTAGGTAAGCGACCAGAAACTTACAATTATCTTGGTCAACGATCGGAACTAATCATCGCTAAGAGAATTGAACTGATGATGTGGGCCGAACTTCATGATTACCTTGACGAGCAGAAACATCAATATGGTTATTTGTATGTCACATCTGTACATTCGTTCATGCGCAAGTATGATATCCGTTCGCTTACTGAAGATGCTTTTCTTAAAAATTATTATCGCTGGCGCGACCGGGTCAGACACAAAGAAAAAAAAAGGGAATATGCGCGAAAATAATTCATACGTAAAGTGTAGTCATTTGTCCGTTTATGACGGTAAATTCTTCCAAATAGATTCCAATTAAGTTCCAATTTTCCGTAACTAATTGATAACCAGTAATTTATGAAAATAAAAAATAGCATTTCAGGCGTAAAAGCAGTAGGTTATATCTATCCTGACGAAGTATTCGCTTTTGGAATAATTTTAAATGAAGCTGCGGCAATAACATCAGCAGTAAACTTTAGAAAATTATCTCCAGTCAGAAATGGAATAACCGTTGATGTTTCAAGTCAAGACGAAGGAATTACGTTCAAGCATAGCTTCACTGCACGTTTAAAGGACCTATCACTTGCAGATAAGGTTTTGCTAAACAATATATCCAATCGTGGGTGTATTATCCAGTACGAGACTTTTTCAGGCGAAATAAGAATATTGGGAAGCCTTGAATCTCCTCTATTTGGTGTTTTACGCGAAATAACGGGAACAAAGACAACCGACTTTTCGGGATATGAGTTATCTCTATCTGCTACCTGTACACATCCTCAGTTGCGATATATTAGTCCTTCCTGACAACTATTATATCTTGTATCATTGCAAAAAATAAGTGCAATGAGTGACACTAGAAAAAGAGTTGTATTATCTGATTCGTCGTTAAATCGCTACGGCTACAGGGTACTTACATCAGGGCTTGACATCGAGGCCTTTAAAAAGAATCCTGTAATGCTTTGGGCGCACTTTCGCGACGAAGGCTCCCCTATATGGGGAAACTATTTACCTATCGGTCATTGGGAAGATATCCAAATCAACGACGATGAACTTTCTGCTATTCCTGTTTTTGACTTGGTCGATGAAACGTCTAAAATCATCGCAGCAAAATACGAAGCAGGGACTTTGTCGGCGGCATCAATTGGGATCAAGATCCTTGCCACTTCTTCAGAGAAAGAATTTCTGTTACCCGGTCAAACCCGAGAAACAGTTACTAAATCTGAATTAATGGAGGCAAGTATAGTTGATATTCCGGCTAATTCCAATGCGGTTAGACTTTATGATCGTTCTACATCAGCTATACTGGCGGCTGGGGTAGATACTCAAGTTGTGCCAGCCATTAAAATCGAAGAAAAAATGAAATTTAAGCCCACGTGGGAATCTATTCTTTCTTTTCTCAATATTGGAAAAGAGAAAGTTGATTCGACTGAGTTCACAGCTGATCACATTGAACAACTAAATGTTGAGCTGGGAAGATTAACTGCTTCAAACGAAACATTGTCAGGAGAAAAAACATCTCTTGAAAACAAAGTGAAGGAGATAAATACGACCTTGACAGAGAAAGACAATGAGATTAGTCAACTGAAACAGCAAATTGAGAATCTGAAAAAAAATCCGGATGCAAAATCAGCCGATATAGCTCCTAAAACTGAGCTAGGAGGCGAAGACGACTTTCAGAGCTTCTGCGATAAAAACGCAGGCGATCACATTGCCATCTCTAACGAGATGAAAAGGCTTGGGATGATTTAGTATTAATCTTTTTATTCAAATTAAAATGTCATTAAAACTAGTAGATGTTAGTAAGTTGCAAGATGCGGCAACTGTTTACGACAAAGCATTACGCTCTCTCCCGTACATTGCTATGGCAGAGTTAGCAGCTAAAATGAAGTTCAATGTAATGGAATTGCAAGGCAAACATGCGTTGATCAACGAAAGACGTAGAGCGGGTGGTACCCAATCGTATAAACCAGGAAAAAGCCTTAACTACATCTCTTCTCTATTAGGTTATGAGCCATCAACCATCGAACCTAAAGATGTTGTTTTTATCACTAAAGAAAACTCCAAGAAGTATACCGACAACGAACTTCTAGTAGTTGGCGGAACTCCTGTAGATAATAAGAACAAAAAACATCCTCTTGAGCAACGTGTAGTGTTTAATCTGGTACGTTCACATGTTGAAGATGTTGCCTGTTCGTTATTTCTTTCCGAACGTGATGATGACTCAAACTCTCCGGCAGGTTGTATGGACGGTATATTTACCCATGTTGATAAATTAATCGTCCTAGACGACATCAATGCGGCACGAGGCAATTATGCACCATCAGGCGCCTTCACAATGCCAACGTCTAACACCGATTATGCTGCATACGAAAATCTAGTCGAATGGATTGGCGGATCTCATAATTTCCTTCGTTCAGATGCGCATGGAATAAGTCAGCTAATCTGTTCTGAAACAGTTCTTATAGCAGCTCGTGCAGCTTTAAGAAATAAATTACAGATGCAGGAATATCCTAGTATGTCTCGTATGTTAGAATTATTGCGTGAGGATGCCATGTGCCCTAATTTGGTTATTAGTGCTGATTCCTGCGTCGGCAAGGGTTCGCGACTGATCCTGCAAAAGGTTGGCAATATAGATGTTGCTTTCAATTCAAAGTCTGCACAGCAATTCGTTCAGATTCGTGATATCTATGAAGATCCCAATGAATGGCAGTTTTGGTTGCAAGCTGGATACGACACTCGTCTTCGCGATTGGCATGAGAAGGTATTCCGTACTAATGAGCAGACAAATACATTGCTTGATCTATCAGGAGACTACTGCAACACCGGTGCAGTGATGGTTAACATAACCGGACCAGCTGGTGCCAAGTGGACGGTTGAAGGGAAGGTTAGTTCACGTATCAGCGGTCAATATATCTTAGGCCTCACGCCTGGAGATCATAAAATTGTCTTCACTCCTGTTGAAGGCTACACAACCCCGGCAGATATCACCTTTACAGTTGTAGCCGGTAAAGTCAACGAATTGACAGCCACATACACAGTTTCATAATACTAATCAGATTCAAGTGTAGCATTACCACTACACTTGAATCTAAATACTTTAGACATGAAAAAATATCTTATTCTATTATGTTGCTTTTTATTTGCCATGGCAATAATTAGCATTCCAGAAGTACATGACTTCGTTTTTTCGAGTTCATTAGCCGATGGGCTGTGTCTTGCTGCTCCAGGATTTGTTCCACTCAAATATGCATCGGGCAAAAACAACATGGGTGGTTACAAGGATCACGTTTTGTGGATTCCGGCGGATGCTGTTACAGCCGTCCCAGAAAAGCCTGACGTAGTAACTGCTAATACCGACTTGGTTACGGCTGTAGGATCTTTCTCGTTTCCCGTAGGTGGCCTGTCGAACCCGATATATATAAGATGTACTCGCGGCACGGTTAAATATGATGCTGAAGCTCAAGGTGAGGATGATGGCGTTTCTTTTTCACCTTCAGGAGAATTTTTCTACCCCGGAAATGAGACAGAGATGCACGCTTTCAACTCACTTGTAAAAAACACTCCTGGTTATCTTGTCATTGAAGACACAGACGGAAAACAGCAGCTGATTGGTCAACCGGGTTTGTTCTGCTATATCAAACCAGCATTCACCGGTGGGCAAAAGCGCGCTGACCTGAGAGGTACCAAATATACGTTCTCCGCCGATTCAAATGAGACCGCTTTGTTCCTTGCAACGCCAATTGATATCAACTCATTGGCCGGACTGGTCGTTGTAAATCCAGCAGGATAATTCTAATACAAGTGTTATGACGAGACATGAACAATTAATTAATTATTTAGCAAACCGTCAGCGAAAATACGCTGACGGGCTTGAGATCTTTGAAGCTTTAGCTCCAAAAAGTTACTTGGATAAATATCTGTCGTATTTTAAATCGGTAACAGAACCGTCTCAGTTTGATCAGCACTTTACGATGCTAATCAATAAATTGACTGATATTGAAAGAAACATCAAAACCTCTCCGGCTAATTATTCTCGTGCTTCAGAAGAAATAATTGTAACTCAAGTATTAGCTACGGATAAAGTGAAAGCCTTAGCTGATGACAAACAAGATACGATTGATAATCTTAGAGCGGAGATTGTAGATCTTGAAGAAACGATATCTGATCTAGAAGATTCAGACGAAGACAAATCAGCTGAAATTGAATCATTACAAGATATTCTGGAAGAAAAAGAGGCTCTTTTAAAGACATTACGCGATGAAGTTGAGCAACTTAATAAACCAGGAGTCAAAGTAATCACAGAAGCAACATTGCCTCCGGCTATGCAAGTGATCTACAAACGGATAAAGGATATTACTCCGTTGTACGCAAGTCTGCATGCTGATTTATCATCTGAAACGATAAGCGATGATGACCGTAAAAAGATAGCTGATAATCTCTGCAAACTGGACGATGAAAGACGAAGCCTCTGGCGTAAAATCGACTCTTATGCGGAAGGCGTAGATGTTGAGCTGGAAGAAAAACGACCTGATTACAGTGATAATCCCGTTGTTGTAGGCTATGAAATCGCTCGCAGGATAAAACGACTTAAAAATAACATCGTGAACAGTCAGAACTCCGTTAAACGAGCCGAGGAAGAAGGTAAAGAAGTTGTTAGACAGAATGCCCTTGCTCGCCTAGAAAAATACCAAATTGAATTGGCTGAACTCGAAAAGGTGATAAGTCAAAGTGAATAGACTTTCGGATCTGTTTCCAAAGGCATTGTGTCCCGGTTCAATAGAACCATTTATGCACAAGGGAGATTGGGCAATACACAATGTGTTGCCCTTTCTTCTTGAGCAGATAGGACCAGCTGACGTAGAGATTGCAACATTCAGTATCTCCGAAGACAGTATAAGACCTCTGTTTTTTCTTGCAGAGAATGGCCTAATAAACCGCCTTACACTCCTTCTTGATACTACAGTTAAACGTCACAAATTAGATATGCTATTGTTTGCCGCTAATATCACTGCAGATATTCGCATATCCGCTTGCCACGCAAAGGTGTTGCTAATTGAAAACAAAGACTATCAATTCGGCATTGTAGGTTCAGCCAATATGAACCTGAACCAGAGATGGGAGTCTGGTTTTTATTTCACATCCGGATCTCACTTTGATTATTTCAAGAACGCTTTTAAAGAGGCCTATAATCAATCTATTATATTCAACTTATGAAACTACCAGAAGATATTATAGAGAAAATACAGGAATACTCAGCAGCGCTTCTTTCTCCAAATGAGATCGCCGTTTTAGTTGACATAGTTCCATCCGAAATAAACCTTTTCTGCGATATCTGCAAGAATCATCAGAACTCGCCCATACATGTGGCTTATCAGAAAGGGCGACTGACAACTAAATATGAGTTGCGCTCTACAGTTATAAAACTGGCTAAAGCCGGGAGCCCTGCAGCCGAACCTCTTGCAGACAAATACCTTAAAGAACAACTTATAAACGAATAAAATGCCAAAGAAAGACTATGTATACGAACGGATAGAACAGGCTCTCTTCAGGGATCGTGAAGACGCTGTAAGTGTTTTATCTCCAAAAGAGATGGATATCAAAGAACGTATGATGTTGTGTGTCTCAAAAAAGATGGAAAACCCTCTGATTGAAGACAGTGAACTGGTTAGCTTTCTGATGAATGGCTGTGGAGGTTGCGCTACCAAGGTGTCTCGATCTCAGGCGTACAGAGACTTATCCATGATTAATCGTTTGGTTGGCAACATTAAACTAGCCGCCAAATCATGGTATCGATATATGATTGTAGAAGGCGCAAAAAAAGCTTATTCGATGGCCATTGAACAAAATGATGCCAAAGGAGCTGCAGCTGCACTTGATAAACTTGGTAAATATACTCGCAGCGATAAAGAAGATGAAGCCTTTGATTTTTCATTGTTGATTCCGCCAAGCTTTGAGCCATCAGACGATGTCACTCTCATTGAAGGCCTCGAGCCGATAGCTAATCTGGAGGAAGAAAGAAAACAGTTCCGTGCTCTGTTCAAGGGGCAAATGCAAAAACAAGCCGAAACAAAAGAAATTGAAGAAATAGAATAATGCCTGTTCAAGCCGCAAAAATACTCAGTGTAAATGACCTTCGAAAGCAACAAGATCACGTCATTCGAAAGTTTTTCAATAAGATGCAAAGAGAAGCTATGGCTATCGCTGCACACGATGAATACATTGTAGCCAGTCGTGGGACCGGTAAGTCTGAGGGAGTTGATGCTCGTTTCATTCTTCGCAATGTGTGGGCAATGCCCGGTTCTCTTGGTGCTCTTATATCACCCACATTTGCTAAAGCCTGGTGTAACACACTGCCTGCTATATGTAAGGCTCTTGCCGAATGGGGGTACATTCAAAACGTACATTATGTCGTTGGCCATAAAGCGCCTCCGTCAATGGGCTTTGCAGATCCTAAACGTCCCATTGTAGGGCGTGAAGGTTGGAATAATGCCTTTCACTTCTGGAATGGTACCGTTATGGTAGTGTTATCATTTAATCAGGGTATGTCGGCTAACTCCATGTCTCTTGACTGGGTTATAGGTCCTGAAGCTAAGTTTCTTGACTACGAAAAAATTAAATCGGAAGTAGAGCCGGCTAACCGTGGTAACAGACAGTATTTTGACAACTGCCCCTGGCACCATTCATCTTTGTATTCTACAGATATGCCTACCGCAAAAAAAGGCAAATGGATCCTCGACAAAATCGATGAAATGTCGTCCAAGCATATTCAGTTCATTCGGAACATATATAAAGAACTTATATACTATAAAACTCAGCCAATGACCGAATATGTGGTACGTAAAATTAAAGAATTGAAATCGGACCTTGATCTTGCCCGCAAATATCAAATCCCGCTGATACCTAAAAAAGGCAAGGATAGAGAATACACCGTCTTCTACGGCGAATATGATGTATTTGATAATATGGAAGTGCTGGGCAAGGACTTCATCTGGCAAATGCATAGAATCAGCCCTCCGTTAATTTGGCGGACTGCCTTTTGCAATGAACGAATCTTCAAAATAGCTAACGGTTTCTACTCAGCACTTGATGATGATATTCATTTCTATATTCCTTCAGACAACGGAAGACTCTCTGATCTCGGATGTAAATGGGATCGCCTAACAACATCAGGTTGCCTTGGTGACGGTGATCTTGATTTTAGTAGAGAGTTGCACATCGCTTTCGATGCCAATGCCTCTATTTGTTCCTGCTGCATCGGACAGATTGAAGGTAATAAGATGAAAACAATTAAATCATTCTACGTAAAGACGCCTTCAAAGCTTCAGGATCTTGTTCAGAAAGTAGCAGACTACTATCGCCCAAAACTTAATAAAGATATCGTTTTCTACTTCGATCACACATTCGTTTGGGAGACAGGTGCCAGTTCAGAATCCTATGCCGACATTATAATCAGGATTCTCAAAGAGAATAGATATAATGTTACGCCGGTATATGTTGGGCAAGCACCACGACACGACTGGAAGCATCAGAACATAGACCTTGCCCTCAAGGGCGAACCTACAATGCTTTTCCCGGTATTTAACCTGGAGCAAAACGAATTCCTAAAAGTCGCCATGGAACAAACTGGCATTCGCCAAGGTAAAAATGGAATGGAAAAAGATAAAACGCCTGAAGGTACACCTGACACGCCAGATAATCCGGATGAATATAAAACTCACATAACGGATGCCTGGGATACTCTGTGGTACGGAATGAACTTCCATTTTACATCTTGCTCATCGCATGACTCCGGAGGGGTCTTCTTCTTGAAAGCAGGATAACCTATCCTGTCGAACAATCGCCGATATAGGCGTGAAATCCCCGCTAGGCTACTTCAATCCCCTGGCGTAGCCAGGGCGCGCGAAAAAGCTTTCCAGCCTCATTTTCATGAGTTGGACAAGCCTTTTCTATGTTATTCTCTTACACTTCGATTAATCCGAATTCTTCGATAAGACAATTTATATTCGGGTTCTTCAGCTTCATTTGCGAAAGGAGTTCTGTTCCTTGATTCTTGGTTATCACTATTTTATGCTGTGAAATTTCAACCTTTACGAAGTCTCCTACTTCAAAACCATATTTTTTAAGGTATTCACCTTTCAAATTAAATCCCGCTGTGCGTTTACGTCCTGCCGGGAAAGAGACACATTTCAAAATTCTTTCCATAATTTCAAAAAGTATTGTTTGATTGACAAACATTACTTACCTTTGTTTCCGTTTAAAATGAGAATAATTTGATTATTTTCTTTTTTCTAAAGCGGTGAGGTTACGCCCCTCACCGCTTTGTTCTTATTTCAAAGCTTCAAACATATCTGTTTCAACTTCGTCTATAGCTGATTTGTAGCTTTCTCTCCAAATCTCAATCAAACGTCCTATACTGGTTGGGTTTGAACTCTCGAAACGTTCTCCTCTTGCATCCTGTATCGTCATTCTGGCTGTGTCGTTATCGCTTTTTATTGCGAACTTTTCTAGCATGATAAGCCTACCTGTTAATCGTGCATGTTTCTCTGACAGCAAATGCATCTTTTCAATTTTGGCTTTCAATTCGTTAATTGATTTTGGTTTTTCCTCTTGTTTTGCCTCTTGCTGATTTTCTTTGTTCTTCAATACAGCCATTGGTACATTGGCTAGCACTTCATTTGTGCCTGTTTTTGCAATTTGTTTCATAAATATAAATGTTTAAAATGTTAAATAATTAGGGGAATTATTACGCCTTTCCCCTTTTGATTACATATCAAAGATACAAATTTCTGCAACAAAAAACAAATGCAAAACACTGAATGGCAGAGCGTTACATACATACTGCTAAATTTCATCTTCACATAACAGATACGATGTATTCTGTCTACCAAACTTTTTTTTTCGATTTAAAAACTCGAAAAATAGAAAATAAGACTATAGTCGTCCGTAGATACAGCCGATAATCTCTCAAACGCAGATACACTAATAAAAGATGTTAATGCGCTTAACTTCTCATGCTTTTCCCACGATTTGAAAATTAGGAATCTGATTTTCAAATAGTTAGGGGTCTTAAAGGGGAAAAATTTCCCCTTTATCCCGACGGAGTCCACGCACCGCCCTAAAAAAAAGTTTCGCACCAAACATTTTTTTTTCTCTTATATGCTGGTGCCCTCCTCAAAACGCATCGCCTGCGCGATACCGATTCGTGTCCTTTAGTGATGCATCCGGATAAGATACATTTGTAACAAACTAAAACGATATGGCATACATAGATACAATCTTAGCATTTTTATTAGGCGGCGGTCTAATCGGTACCGTGACAGGTTTCGTCACGATGAAGTTCACAAAGAAAAAGGCAGAAGCTGATGCCATGATGTCTATTCAAGATATATATCAGGAGCTGATCAATGATCTTCGTGAAGATAAAGACGTCCTTAAAAAAGAGAAAGATGCCAACGAACAGAAAATGTCTGAAAAGATAGATTTAATGGATAAACGTATTGCAGCGATGTCTATCCAGATTGAAACGAACAACAGAGATATACGGGATCTGAAACCCCTTAAATGTTTAGTCATGAACTGTAAACTTAGAAAACAATGAGAACATATGGATTTACTACCTTTATTAGCATCCTTGCTATTACTTGGCTATGTGTTGGTTGTCGGACTTCTAGCCAGAGATCTACGTCATCTTCGACACAACATGTTTCAGCTGGAGTATTGGATACTCAGTCTGGATCCTCCTCAAGCAGTGACTCCACAATTACAGTCGAGTCCACAGAAGATACAGAGCGATACCGTATCAGGTATGAGTACGACACCAGTAGAACGGATAGTCTTGGGATATCCCCGCTATCGAGTGTCACGATTGAAGGGAGCAAAAAGAACCTTAATACGAAGAAAAACAGTGCTAACACTTCACGATCTGATACGCAATCGTCTTCGTCGTCTTCCGTCCAGGTTTCAGAAAACAAAACCAACTCAACCAATGAAGCACGACAAACAAAAGTGCTGAGCGGTATTGATACGGGCATACGCAATGGGCTAACTATCGGTATACCGATTGTACTCATAATCCTAATCATCTACTATTATGGGCACAAAAAGAATACACCAATCTAAGATTTGGGAATTGATGGATAGACGGGTTAATGGCCGTCCGGTTGAATTCTCCATTCAGTTCGTTAAGCGCAGCACTGGTGAGTTAATTACTTACCAAAGAGCTGTGCTTACTTCTTATCATTCTAAAGGCAGCACAATTAATATAATGGAAGCTGGTGCATCTACACCTAGGAAAATAAGGCGTTGCCTGGTAACGAGATATAATAACGTCAAAGTCTTTTTCTAATGAATAAAAAGAACAAACAACAACTCCCTCTCAAAAATTATGAGTCATACGCTGTACTTGATGGCGGAAAACAGCTTATTAAGTTCTCTGACAATACAGATATTGTTACTGATAGCAATACTACTGGCATTGACTGTACCGTCAAAGGCCAAACCTATAAATTCATTCCACGAGGTCGAAACAATGATTTAGCATACAACATAATTAAAAACATCGGCACTAATGTCACCGTAGGCAGCAACGTCGATTTCAAAACAAAGGTAGCCTATGGAGATGGTGTTTTAGTGTATCGCAAGTACCGGGACAAAGAAACAGGTAAGATTAAGAAAGATGAAGTTCTTCCGGAAGAGTATCCCGAAATATTTGAGTTTATTGAAAACAATAACTTTTCTTTTGTTCGGACAGAGATAGCTAATGACCTGATATGCTTCTATGACTCTTATGTTGAATATATCTTTAGCAAAGAAGATAAGCCCAAACTAGTACAGGTCAAAGCTAAAGAGACTACCTGCAGTCGAATTTCTGAAATTGATGAAAAAACATTCAAAAGTGAATGGCACGGATATTCAGCTAAATGGAAAGGTGGAAACCCTGAAGATCTCGTTGTGACTCCTCTATTAGATCGGCAGGCACCATTATACGATTTAAAAAAACGTATGGGAATTATTCCTGGAGACAATGGATCTGCAATAGTTGGTAAAGACAGACGATTTATACATAATATCCGTCTATCTACGCCAGGACGTTTTTACTATTCTCGTCCTTATTGGTGGTCTATCTTCGCTAGCGGCTGGTACGATTTTTCATCTGCTATCCCTATTTTCAAAAAATCACTGATAAAGAATCAAATGGTTCTCAAATATCAGATATTCATTCAAGAGAATTTTTGGGGTAAATTATACGAAAGCGAGGGCATCACGGATAAAGAAAAGCGTACTGCACGCAAAAAACAATTTCTAAACGAGATGAATGAATTCCTAGCTGGAGAAGAAAATGCAGGTCAAAGTTTTGTATCCACATTTCGATATGATCGCATTAAAGGATTCGAAGACAAAGACATCATCATAAAACCAATCGAAAGTTTTTTCAAAGGAGGCGAATACATTGAAGACTCTGAAGAAGTAAGTAACACATTGTGTTACGCTCAAGGCGTACATCCTAGTATCATAGGCGCGGCTCCTGGCAAAGGCAAGTCTATCAACGGAACAGAAGCTAGAGAGTTGTTTATTATAGAGCAAGCTCTCTCTAAAACGTTGCAAGATGCAACCTTAGAACCTCTTTATTTTGCTAAAGCATGTAACGGATGGCCACAGGATATATACTTCGCTATCACAAACGTGCAGTTAACTACTACCGATAAGGGCACCGGCGCTGTTAAGAATACCGGCATGCCACAAGAAACTGAATAACTAGAACTATTATGAATACTTTTTTTTCCAATATAGAAGACCTAAAGAAGGTTGTAAAAATCAACGCATCATTGCCGTGGGAGTCTATAGAACCATACCTCGATGATGCTCAAACAATATATCTTGAACACTACATCGGTCCTGAAATCATCAAAAAAGCCAGCGATTCAACATACGCCAATCTAGTTCCGTACATTTGTCGTGCTCTTGGTCCGCTTACTTTAATGCTTGCTACTCCTGAACTTGGTATCAGCATTGGTGACGCCGGCATCACCGTGAGCAACGAGCAAGGTAAAAGATCACCCGCTAACGAAGCTAAAATAGCAGCTGCTGCTGAGAGCTTTAAATTTCGTGGATTTCAAGCCCTTGACAGATTGTTATTGCATCTTCAAAGTAATGTTACTACTTATAAAGAATTCGAGCAATCACGTTACTGTAAGCTGATTAAGAACTCTCTTATCAAGTCTGCTGAGATGTTTCAAGATGTAGGCTTAGTGAACATTGAATACTCGATTATAACCTTTATTTCATTAATCCCAACGGCTATAAGTATTCAAGACAAATTGCCGGATCTGCTTGGCAATACTCTTACCGAATCTCTCTTAACCAAAGCTGAACTTACAGTCAAGGAAAAGGTACTTATTGATTTGATTATAAAGATGATAGCCAATAAAACAGCAGAGTTGTTTACTGCAGCTCCACCGCAAACATCCTCCTCGACTCCATATTTTACACCAAGCATTAGACCTATTTATAATGATTCAGGATCCACGGGCAATTATTTTGCAGCTCAGGCAGAATACTACCAAGCAAGAATTAATAAATTCATGCTTGAGAATAGTGCCGAACTAGGTTTAGCTGTTCCTGAAGCACTTAATTGGAACAAACCTGGCAATAGAATATTCGCTGGACTAACATAATATAATCTTGATCCCATGCATAAAATCGAAATTAATACCGACTTGTACATGTTACCCGAATGTTGGGATGAGCTAACGCTTGACCAGCTGCTTTATTTAGCCAGATTAACTTCGACTGAC
>RRZT011028230.1_pt1 | contig 18256 bp, 16 predicted proteins | sample 2165551 | NCBI WGS metagenome assembly RRZT01 (sample SAMN10456910, study PRJNA506462) | wastewater metagenome | biome: wastewater; feature: sludge; material: wastewater sludge; isolation source: wastewater sludge with Escherichia coli K12::gfp cells carrying plasmid... | place: USA: Moscow, Idaho...
TCGCCTTCGACGGTGAATTCGTCGTGGCGATAGGTCATCGGCCGTTCTTCGTGTTCGAACGCTTCGGCGGCAGCGGCCTCTTCCGGGCTGCGGATCTGCACCGTGGCCACGATCTGCGTCACTTCGCGCTTGATGCGGTCGAGCATCAGGCTGAACAGTTCAAACGCCTCACGCTTGTATTCCTGCTTCGGGTTCTTCTGCGCGTAACCGCGCAGGTGGATGCCCTGACGCAGGTGGTCGAGTGCGGCCAGGTGTTCGCGCCAGGCACCGTCAAAGTGCTGCAACAGCACCGCACGCTCGAACTGCTGCATGCTGGCGGCACCGACAGCAGCCACCTTTTCGTCGTACAGCGCCCGGGCCTGCTCGAGGATGCGGATCTTGAAGGTATCGAGCTCGGCATTCGGTTCGGCCTTGATCCAGTCGGCCAGCGGCACGCTGATCTGGTAGTCGGCCTCCAGCACCCGCATCAGGCCGGCCGCGTCCCACTGCTCCTCGATCGACTGCGGCGGCATCCAGGTATCGAACAGCTGCGACAGCACGTCGTCGCGCATGGCGGCGATCATGTCGCTAACTTCTTCGGATTCGAGGATTTCGTTGCGCTGCTGGTAGATCACGCGACGCTGGTCGTTGGCAACATCGTCGTATTCGAGCAGTTGCTTGCGGATGTCGAAGTTGCGGCCTTCGACCTTGCGCTGGGCGTTTTCGATCGCCCGGGTGACCCAGCTGTGCTCGATCGCCTCGCCCTCGGGCATGTTGAGGCGCTGCATGATGGCGCTGACGCGCTCGGAGGCGAAGATCCGCAGCAGCGGGTCTTCCAGCGACAGGTAGAAACGCGAGCTGCCCGGGTCGCCCTGGCGGCCGGAACGGCCACGCAGCTGGTTGTCGATCCGGCGCGATTCGTGGCGCTCGGTGCCGATGATGTGCAGGCCGCCGGCGGCCAGCACGGCATCGTGGCGGGCCTGCCATTCGGCCTTGAGGGCAGCGATGCGCTGCGCCTTGTCGTCTGCCGTCAGCGATTCGTCGCTTTCGATGGCCTTGATCTCGGGGGCGATGTTGCCGCCCAGCACGATGTCGGTACCGCGACCGGCCATGTTGGTGGCCACGGTGACCACGCCGGGTCGGCCGGCCTGGACGATGATATCGGCTTCGCGGGCGTGTTCCTTGGCGTTGAGCACGTTGTGCGGCAGTCCGGCCTGTTTCAGGAGTCCGGCCAGCAGTTCCGAGTTTTCGATGCTGGTGGTGCCGACCAGCACCGGCTGGCCGCGCTGGTGGCAGTCGGTGATGTCGGCGAGGATGGCGTTGTACTTTTCCTGCCCGGTGCGGTAGACGAGATCGAGGCTGTCCTTGCGCACCATCGGCCGGTTGGTCGGGATCACCACGGTTTCAAGGCCGTAGATCTGCTGGAATTCGTAGGCCTCGGTATCAGCCGTACCGGTCATGCCGGCGAGCTTCTTGTAGAGGCGGAAGTAGTTCTGGAAGGTGATCGAGGCGAGCGTCTGGTTCTCGCGGTTGATGTTGACGCCTTCCTTGGCCTCCACGGCCTGGTGCAGGCCTTCGCTCCAGCGGCGGCCGGCCATCAGGCGGCCGGTGAATTCGTCGACGATGACGATTTCACCATCCTGCACCACGTAATGCTGGTCGCGGTGGAAGAGCGCGTGGGCGCGCAGGGCGGCCATCAGGTGGTGCATCAGGGTGATGTTGGCCGCGGAGTAGAGGCTCTCGCCTTCCTTGAGCAGGTCGGCAGCCACCAGGGCGGCTTCGGCATGTTCGAAGCCGGCTTCGGACAACATGACGGTGTGGGCTTTTTCGTCCACCCAGTAGTCGCCTTCGCCGTCTTCGGCCTGCTGGCGCACCAAGAGGGCCGGGATGGCGTTCATGCGCCGGTACATGTCGACGTTGTCGTCGGCCGGGCCGGAGATGATCAGCGGCGTACGGGCCTCGTCGATCAGGATCGAGTCCACTTCGTCGACGATGGCAAACGACAGCGGCTTCTGTACGCGCTCGGCCGGGCTGTAGACCATGTTGTCGCGCAGGTAGTCAAAGCCGAACTCGTTGTTGGTGCCGTAGGTGATGTCGGCAGCGTAGGCGTCCTGCTTGGCATCGTGCGGCATCTGCGACAGGTTGACGCCGACGCTCAGGCCCAGGAAGTTGTAGAGCGGCGCCATGATGCCGGCGTCGCGGCTGGCCAGGTAATCGTTGACCGTGACCACGTGCACGCCCTTGCCGGCCAGGGCATTGAGGTAGGCCGGCAGGGTAGCGACCAAGGTCTTGCCTTCGCCGGTGCGCATTTCGGCGATCTTGCCGTCGTGCAGGACCATGCCACCAATCAGCTGGACGTCGAAGTGCCGCATGCCCATGACGCGGCGGCTGGCTTCGCGGCAGACCGCGAAGGCTTCGGGCAGCAGGCTGTCGAGCCGCTCGCCCTTCTCGACGCGGGCGCGGAACTCGGCCGTCTTGCCGGCCAGTGCTGCGTCATCCAGCGTTTGCAGACCGGATTCGAGAGCGTTGATGCGGTTGACCACCGCACGGTATTGCTTGAGCAGCCGGTCATTGCGGCTGCCAAATACTTTCTTGAGGATATTGGCAATCATGTCTGTACGGCAGGCCGAAAAAATGCCTCGGATACTAGCACGGGTAAGGCAGGCCCGCCTTGTTCTCGATGATGCCGGCCCCCGGGCAGAGTCAATAGTTGTAGCCCAGCTGCAAGCCGTGCAGGTTCATTCCGGAGTTTTCGGAAGCAATGCCGCCATTGGAAACATGGCGGAAACGATAGCCGGCCTGCCAGCGCTGGTCCCGGCCCCAGGCCAGACCGAAGCCAAGGCTGCTGCCGAACTGGAAGCTGCTGCCGTAGTGTTCGCTGTCGTTCAGCGCGGCATGGCTCAGCAGATAGCCACCGATGCCGGCTTCGGCGTAAAAACGGCTGTTGTCTCCCAACGGGCGCGAGATGCGCACCAGCGGCGCGATGCCGGCAATACCCAAAGAGCGGGCTCCCGGCTTGTCATGATCGGCCCTCCAGTAACCGATGCTGGCTTCCCACGGCACCGACCAGTCCCAGTTACCGGCCAGCGGCCGGGGTGCCATCAGGGTGCTGCGATAACCCAGTTCGGCAAAACGCGTACTGTCGTCACCGATGCCGCCAGTCAGCCTGATGCCCCCGGCCATGGCGACGCTGCCCAGCCCGAGTCCGCAGACGACCAGCCCGATACCTGTCCATGAACGCATGATCCTGTTTCCTTTTTGTCTTTGCCCCTCGCAACCGGGGGTGTCGGGCTACAATCATGCCCGACCCTAGACTAATTTTATCCAACGTCATGAGTGATTCGGCTACCCCGCTGGATGCCGCCGGTCATGCGCCCGGCCTGGCCGAACTGCTGGCCCGGCAGCAGCTGTACCGCCGGCTGGAGGCCGACCTGCGCCGCCAGTTGCCCGCAGCGCTGGCCGGGCGCATCGACGTGTCCTGCGTGCACGATGGTGGAGAGCTGGTGCTGTTTGCTCCGCACGGCGCGGCAGCGACCCGTCTGCGCGCCACCCAGCAGCGCCTGCTGACCGCCTTGCAGGCCCAGGGCTGGGCCGTCCGGCAACTGACGGTCAAGGTCCGGAGCACGCCACCGCCTCCCCTGCGTGACAAGCAGCTGGCCATCGGGCCGGCCGGCCAGGACGCCCTGCAACAGGCAGCCGGTCAGGTGGCACACCATCCGGCACTGGCACTGGCACTGGCCCGGCTCCTGGCCCGCCAAGGCGGAACCTGACCGGTCTTTTGCTTGACCCTGCCGCCCGCTGGTGATTCAATTTGCCCGGTTCATAAACGAGATTGATTCCCGCTATTGAATTGCGGCACAACGGTCGCAGCGGCAATCATGACCATATTCGCACGAAGGGTTTCAGGCATGGAGCTTGAGCATCTGGGGCAACTCAAACCGGGCGATCGCGCCACCGTCGCGGGCCTGGGAGAAGCGGCACGCCCCTTCCGCCGCAAACTGCTGGCCATGGGCATCACCCCGGGCTGCACGGTTGAAGTCGTACGCGTCGCGCCGCTCGGCGACCCGATCGAAGTTTCGCTGCGCGGCTTCCGTTTGTGCCTGCGCCACAGCGAAGCTGCCGTGGTATCCGTCCAGCGGGAGGCCGCATGAAGGCACGCACACTCGCACTGGTCGGTAATCCCAACTGCGGCAAGACCACCCTTTTCAACGCGCTGACCGGAGCCCACCAGCGCGTCGGCAACTGGCCCGGCATTACCGTCGAGCGCAAGCTCGGACACTTCAGCGTCGACGGCCAGCCTTACGACCTGGTCGACCTGCCCGGCACCTATGCCATCGACAGCCAGAATGCCGGCATTTCCGAAGACGAACGCATCGCCCGCGACTACGCCGTCAGCGGCGAAGCCGACCTGCTCATCAACGTCGTCGACGCCTCCAACCTGCAACGCAACCTGTACCTGACCCTGCAACTGCTGGAACTGGGCCGGCCGATGCTGGTCGTGCTCAACCTGATCGACGTCGTGCACGACCGGGGCGAGCAGCTCGACCTCGCCGCGCTGGAATCCGCCCTCGACTGCCCGGTCATCGCCGTCAGCGCCAGCAGCGGCACCGGCCTGTCAGCCCTGCGCCAGGCGATAGCCCGCGCCGCCGCCCGTGTTCCCCGTCCTGCTGCCACCCTCGGCGCCACACTGGAACAGTGGCTGGAGCAACAACAGGCCCGGCAGCCGGGACGCACCCGCCAGCAGTGGGTGGCCGACCTCGAATGCGGCCGCCTGCCTGCTGACCAATGGCCGGAACTGCACGGCGAAGACGTCGACATCGTGGTGGCCAGCTCGCGCTACGAGCAGATCGACAACCTGTGCCGCCAGGTCATCATCCGGCCCGGCAGCGCCAGCATCAGCACCACCGAGCGGCTTGACCGCATCGTGCTCTCGCGCGTGTTCGGCATCCCCATTTTCCTGCTGTCGATGTACCTGATGTTCCTGCTGGCCATCAACCTCGGCGCCGTGTTCATCGACTTTTTCGACGGCCTGACCGGCACCCTGCTGGTCGACGGCACGGCCCACCTGCTCGGGCTGGCCGGCGCACCGGAGTGGCTGACCGCCATCCTCGCCCACGGCGTCGGCGGCGGCATCCAGACCGTGTCCACCTTCATCCCGGTGGTCATGGCCATGTTCCTGTGCCTCGCCTTCCTTGAAGATTCCGGCTACCTCGCCCGCGCCGCCATGGTGATCGACCGGGCCATGCGCGCCATCGGCCTGCCGGGCAAGGCTTTCGTGCCGATGCTGGTCGGCTTCGGCTGCAACGTGCCGGCCATCATGGGCACCCGCACGCTCGACAGCACCCGCGACCGCCTGACCGCCATCATGATGGTGCCCTTCATGTCCTGCGGCGCCCGCCTGCCGGTCTACGCCCTGTTTGCCGCCGTGTTCTTCCCCAGCAACGGCCAGAACGTCGTGTTCGGCCTCTACCTGCTGGGCATCGCCATGGCGATCCTGACCGGGCTGGCCATGAAGCGCACCCTGCTGCCGGGCGAAGCCACGCCGTTCGTGATGGAACTGCCGCCCTACCGCCTGCCCAACCTGCGCGGCGTGCTCACCCACACCTGGATGCGCCTGCGCTCGTTCGTGGTCAACGCCGGCCGCGTCATCGTCTGCGTCGTGGTGGTACTGAGCCTGTTCAACTCGCTGGGTACCGACGGCAGCTTCGGCAACGAAAACAGCGACAAGTCCGTGCTGTCGGCCGTGGGCCGCTCCATTACCCCGGTGTTTACCCCGATGGGCATCCAGCCGGACAACTGGCCGGCCACCGTAGGCCTGTTTACCGGCATCTTTGCCAAGGAAGCCGTGGTCGGCACGCTGGACGCCCTCTACAGCCAGCTGGCCCGCAATGCCGGCGACGAGCACGCCAACGCCAAAGACGCCGGCTACGATCCGGTTGCCGGCATCGAGGCGGCATTCGCCACCATTCCGGCCAACCTGGCCGGCCTGTCGGATGCCGTGCTGGACCCGCTGGGCCTGAAGGTGGCCAGCGAAGACCAGGGCACGCTGGCCGAAGACAAGAACCTGCACGAAAGCACCTTTGGTCAGATGGCACAGCTGTTTGGCGGCGCCAGCGCCGGCCTTGCCTACCTCGTGTTCGTGCTGCTCTACACCCCGTGCGTAGCCGCCATGGGGGCGGTCTGGCGCGAAGCCGGACCACGCTGGGCCGTCATCGTCGCTGGCTGGACCTTCGCGCTGGCATGGGGTACGGCCACGCTGACCTACCAGACCAGCCGCCTCGCCACGCATCCGGGCGAAGCCGGAGGCTGGATGGCCGCCGTGTTTGTCTGCGCCGCACTGGCCTTGCTGGTATTGCGCCAGATCGGCCAGCGCGGCATGGCACCGGAACTGGCCACCGCCGAAGGTTGCGGTGGCTGCGGCTGCGGCAAGTGCTCATGCTGATTGCCCTGCGCGAAGCCTTGCAGGCCCGCAGGCTGGCTTCGCTGGACGAGCTGGCCGGTACGCTGGGCGTGCCGGCCGCCACGGTCGAGGCCCTGCTGGCGCACTGGCAGCGCAAGGGCCGCATCGCCGTCGAGCCGGCGCCTTGCCAGGGCGGCAGTTGCGGTGGTTGCAGCGCCCGTGCCTGTCATTACTACCGCTGGCTCGATACGCCTGCCGCGCCGTTCATTGCCATCCGTTCCGACAGTTCCCCTCCCCCGGCCTGAGGCAACGGCAGGCCGTGTCTGCCGTAACGCTCTGGGCAAAACGCGCGGCGCCGGCAGCCGGTACGTGCTGCACCAGACATGCAGATGCCCACAGGTCAGCACAACTGAAGAAACCGGCAGCACGGAAAAACGCCTCTGGAAGCTGCGGTGACACACGACAAGACCTCCGGGACAACGCTGCCGAGAGGCTCTCCTGCGTTTTGCACCGCTCCCGGTCACGGCCGGCATTCCCGCACGCGGCCGACGCCGGATCAAACCGGCGGCACATCGGCAGCAGACACAACAAAGCCCGTCACTGACGGGCTTTTGCCTGTTGCGTACCTGCGCCGGTCATTCCTGTGCAGCAGTCCAGTGGCCGGACTTGCCGCCGGCTTTTTCCAGCAGTCGCACGCCCTCCATGACCATGCCGCGGTCGACCGCCTTGCACATGTCGTAGATGGTCAGGAGCGCCACGTTGACCGCCGTCAGCGCCTCCATTTCGACGCCGGTCTTGCCGACCGTTTCGGCCGTGACCTGGCAGCGGACACTGCTGGCCTGGCGATCAAGGTCAAACGTTACCGCAACACGGGTCAGGGCAATCGGGTGGCACAGCGGAATCAGTGCCGGCGTCTGTTTGGCCCCCATGATGGCGGCAACGCGGGCAATGCCCAGCACGTCGCCTTTCTTGTGCCCGCCGGATTCGACCAGGGCAAAAGTGGCCGGCTGCATGCGGATGCACCCTTCGGCCACGGCGACACGGGCGGATTCGGGTTTGCTGCCGACATCCACCATGTGGGCCTGTCCGGCCGGATCGAAATGCGTCAGGGGAGAGCTCATGCGTTTACCACCAGTTGTAGTGCTGTTGCAGCCAGACGAGGCCGGCCAGGCCACCGGCCAGCAAGGCCGAGAGCATGACGATGCGTCCGAGCAGGCCAAGGTAATGGCGGTTGCGCGTCAGCAGGAAGGTCACCAGTGCCCAGCCACCACCAAGGATGGTACCCAGCAGCCACAGGCGGAAGAACATCATGGTGCGCGCTACGCCAGATGAGGAATGCGGTGAAAACTCGACGGCACATCCTCGGAATGGCTGAAGGTCACGTATTCCCATGCGGACGGCCGGGCCAGCAGCTGGCGCAACAACTGGTTGTTCATGGCGTGGCCGGATTTGTAGCCGCTGAAGGCCGCAATCAGCGGATGGCCGATGATGTAAAGGTCGCCGATGGCGTCGAGGATCTTGTGCCGGACGAACTCGTCCGGAAAACGCAACCCGTCCCGGTTAAGGACGAATTCGTCATCGATCACGATGGCGTTGTCGAGACTGCCGCCGCGCCCCAGGCCCATCCTGGCCATGGTTTCGACTTCGTACATGAAGCCGAAAGTGCGGGCACGGGCAATTTCGTCGATGTAGCTGGTACGGGCAAAGTCGATGTCGATTTTTTGTGGTGCCAGCCGGAAGGCCGGATGGTCAAACGAGATCTCCAGCGAGACCTGGAAGCCGTCGTACGGCTCCAGCCGGACCCATTTGTCACCTTCGGCCACGCCGACCGGCTCCAGCACCCGGATAAAGCGCTTTTTCGCCGGTTGTTCGACGATGCCGGCCGTTTGCAGCAGATAGATGAAAGGTGCGGCACTGCCGTCCATGATTGGCGTTTCCTGCGCCGTCATCTCCACGTACAGGTTGTCGATACCCAGCCCGGCCAGCGCACTCATGAGGTGCTCGATGGTTCCGACACGCACGCCGTCGGGCGTGACCAGCGTTGAGGAGAGGCGCGTGTCGTTGACCAGTTCGGGCGAACACAGGATGTCCGCGGCTTCGGGCAGGTCGGTCCGCCGGAAGACGATTCCGGTGTCGGGCGGTGCCGGCCGGAGCGTCAGCCGGATACGGTCACCCGAGTGCAACCCGACTCCGCTGGCAGTGACCGGAGCCTTGAGAGTGCGCTGATGGATCATGGAAAAGACAACCTGACTTCAGGCAGACAACAGGACGATCAAGGGTATCACGGACGCGGACGAGCGCCGATTGATTCCCCTGCCCTTCCTGATAGGCCGCGCCAATCAGTCCGCCTGCTTGCGCAGGAATGCCGGAATATCATAGTTTTCCATCACCGACGGATTGGCAAAGTCAGCCGTCGACGTCACCCGGCGACCGGAGCGCAGGGCCTGCGGCGGCGCTTCGCTGTTGCCGATTTCCAGCGGCACATCGTCCGTACCGGTACGGACTACCTCCAGACGGGTATTGCGTTCTTCGCGGCCCTTCTTGTTCGGCGCCAGACCGGTGGCGATCAGCGTCACCCGGATTTCTTCTTCCGGCATGCCTTCGACTTCGGCCGTACCGAACTTCATGTCGGCTTCGGCATCGGCAAGCTGGGTGATGATCTCCATGATTTCGCTGTATTCCTTCATCTTCAGGCAGCCCGGCGCGGTCGAAATGTTGACCAGCAGCCCGCGGGCGCCCACCAGCGTAATATCGTCCAGCAGCGGGCTGGCCACGGCCTCTTCGGCTGCCACGCGGGCACGGTCAATGCCGGAGGCCGAGGCAGTACCCATCATGGCCATGCCGTTCAGGCTCATCACCGTGCGCACGTCGGCAAAGTCGACGTTCACGAAACCCGGCGTGGTGATCACTTCCGCCACCCCGGCCACGGCGCCCTTGAGCACGTCGTCGGCGGCCCGGAAGGCGTCGCGCATGGTGACATCGTCACCCAGCACGTCCATCAGCTTCTGGTTCGGAATGACGATCAGCGAATCGACGTTCTTCTTCAGCTCGTCAATGCCCTGGGTCGCCACACCGACCCGCTTGGCACCTTCGAACACGAAGGGACGGGTCACCACGGCAACGGTCAGCACGCCGATTTCCTTGGCCACTTCAGCCACCACCGGGGCCGCACCGGTCCCGGTTCCGCCGCCCATGCCGGCCGCGATGAACACCATGTCGGTGCCGTGCAGGGCGTCCGCGATGCGCTCGCGGTCTTCCAGGGCCGAATTGCGGCCGACTTCCGGCTTGGAGCCGGCACCCAGGCCCTTGGTCAGGGTCTGGCCCAGCTGGATGCGGGTCGGCGCCCGGTTTTGCGCCAGCGAGTCAGCATCGGTATTGGCGGCAATGAACTCCACGCCGCGCACACCGGCAATGATCATGTTGTTGACGGCATTGCAACCACCGCCCCCCACACCGATGACCTTGATGACGGCCTGCTGGGCCGGTGCATCGTCCTGCACCATCTCGTAAATCATCATGCTCATAACACTGCTCTCCTCAAATCTGCCAATCCTGCGATCTGTCATCGCCCCGCCGGCAACGCCCTGCCGGCTTCAGGGGACGATACCCCTCACTGCTCAGAAATTGCTGCCAAACCACGATTTCATGCGTTCGAAAATCGAGCCGATGCCGCCGGACTCCACCTTGACCGGAGCCTGCCGCACCATTTGTTCCTTGCCGAGCAGCAGCAGCCCGACTGCCGTGGAGTACGAAGGCTTGCGCACCACCTCGGCCAGCCCGGCGTAATACTGCGGCACGCCGACCCGGACGGGCAGGTGGAAAACCTCTTCGGCCAGTTCGCACATGCCCGGCAACTGGCTTGAACCACCGGTCAGCACGATGCCGGATGCCAGCATGCCGTCAAAACCGGCCCGCTTGAGTTCCTGCTGCACCAGCACAAACAGCTCTTCAACCCGCGGCTCGATCACTTCGGCCAGCGTGGCGCGCGACAGCTGGCGCGGCCCGCGTTCGCCCACCCCGGGCACGTCGATCATCTGTGCCGGATCGGTCAGCCGGCTCAGGGCCACGCCATGGGCAATCTTGATTTCCTCGGCTTCCTTGGTCGGTGTCCGCAGGGCCATGGCAATGTCGTTGGTGATCTGGTCGCCGGCGATCGGAATCACCGCGGTATGCCGGACCGCACCGCCACGCAGCACGGCGATGTCGGTGGTACCGCCGCCGATGTCGATCAGGCACACGCCCAGATCGCGTTCGTCTTCAGTCAGTACCGCTTCGGCACTGGCCAGCGGTTGCAGGATCAGGTCATTGGCCTCCAGCCCGCAGCGGCGCACGCACTTGGTAATGTTCTGTGCGGCACTGACTGCGCCGGTCACGATGTGCACGCGCGCTTCCAGCCGCACGCCGGACATGCCCAGCGGCTCGCGCACGTCTTCCTGGCCGTCGATGCAGAATTCCTGCGGCAATACGTGCAGGGTCTGGTGATCTGACGGGATGCTCACCGCCCGGGCGGTGTCGATCACGCGGTCGATGTCGGCCTGCGTGACCTCGCGGTCACGGATGGCCACCATGCCGTGCGAATTGACACTCTTGATGTGGCTGCCGGCGATGCCGGTATAGACCTCGTTTATCTTGCAGTCGGCCATCAGTTCAGCCTCGCGCACGGCGGCCTCGATGGCTTTGACGGTTGCTTCGATGTTGACGACCATGCCCTTGCGCAGGCCGCGCGACGGCGTGTCGCCCATGCCGACGATGTTGATGGTGCCCTCGTCGGTCACCTCGGCAACGATGGCGACGATTTTCGAGGTGCCGATGTCGAGCCCCACGAGCATCTGTTGCGTATCCCTATGCTTGCTCACCTGTTCGCTCCACCCGCTCTGTCTCTGTGTCCTGTCTCTCATGCCGCCGGCCGGGCCGGCTGCCTGCCCGGTACGTAATCGGGCATTTTGACCGCGAATCCGTTGGGATAGCGCAGGTCGACGTATTCCATCCTGTACGGCAGCCTGGACAGCTCTTGCCGCCAGATCGCCACAAACCTGTCCAGACGGGGCCCGACTTCGTCGCGCCCCAGTTCCAGCTCCAGCCCGTTGTCGAGCTTCATGCGCCAGGCCCGCCGGTCAGACAGCACCAGCTCGGCAATTTTCAGTCCGGCCGGCTGCAGGGTCTGGCCAAACCGCTCCAGCGCCTGCGCCAGATCCGGCTCGCTGCCGCCGGGCCCGTCCACTACCGGCATGGATTCGCTGGTAGCGGCATCAAACCATTCACCCTGTGTCGAAAGCAGGCCCGCATGTTTCCAGCGTGCAGCAGCCTCGTATTCCTCAATGACTATGTCAAGACGGTCAGGCCATTGTCTCCGTACCACTGCCTGCCGTACCCAGGGCAGTTTTTCGAAGGTTTCGCGCGTCGCGTCGAGGTTCAGGGTGAAAAACGTTCCTCTCAGTTCACTTTCGGCCACCAGCTTGAGCTGTTCGGGCGTCACGTGTTTCAGCGTGCCGTCGATCCGGATCACCCGCACCGGAAACCAGGGCGAATGAGCCAGCCAGTAGCCTCCGGCCACCAGACCCATCAGCAGGGCAAGCCCGGTCAGGAAGCTTGCCAGACTGCCGAGTGCCCGGTGGTTATCCCACATGTGCCGCTTCCAGCACCTTGAGGCACAGGGCTTCGTAAGTCAGCCCGGCCTCGCGTGCGGCCATCGGCACCAGGCTGTGGGTCGTCATGCCCGGTGCAGTATTGATCTCCAGCAGATACGGCTGCCCCGCCTCGTCGACGAGAAAGTCGATCCGCCCCCAGCCGCTACCACCGAGCACGGCAAAGCCCTGCTCGGCCAGGCGGCGCATGGCCAGCTCGTGTTCGTCATCCATTCCGGCCGGACAACGGTACACGGTGTCATCACGAAAATACTTGGCGTCGTAATCGTAAAACTCGGTGGCCGGTTCGATCTTGATCGCCGGCAGGGCCCGGCCTTCCAGCAGGGCCACGGTGTATTCGCCCCCTCCGACAAACTGCTCGGCCAGCACCAAGGGATCGAACTTGCGTGCTTCGGCGTAGGCCTGTGCCAGTTCGCCGGCCTTGCGGACCTTGGTCACGCCGAGGCTGGAGCCTTCGCAGGCCGGCTTGACGAACATGGGCAGGCCCAGCTCCGCCTCAATCGCGGCAAAATCACTGTCATCGGCCAGCAGGCGGAAATCCGGCACCGGCAATCCGGCAGCCTTCCACACCAGCTTGGAGCGCCATTTGTCCATGCCGATGGCCGAGGCCATCACGCCGCAGCCGGTGTAGGGAATTCCCATGGTTTCCAGCGCCCCTTGCAGGGTACCGTCTTCACCAAACGCCCCGTGCAGGGCGATGAACACGCGCTCAAAGCCTTCCGACTGCAAGGCGGCCAGCGGCTTTTCGGCCGGATCAAAGGCATGGGCGTCCACGCCCTGCCCGCGCAGGGCGGTCAGCACCCCCTGCCCGCTCATCAACGAGATTTCGCGCTCGCAGGAGTTGCCTCCCATCATCACGGCGACTTTGCCAAATCTGGACTTCATTGTTTCATTCATGCTGCTTGGGTTCCTGCCAAGGTCACGAGCCGGCCCGGAGTCTGGCCGATCGAGCCCGCCCCCATGGTCAGGACCACGTCCCCGTCCTGCAGTTGATCCAGAAGCGTGGCCGGCAGGTCGGCGATACGCTCCACAAAAACCGGTTCCACTTTGCCGGCCACGCGCACTGCACGTGCCAGCGCACGGCCGTCGGCCGCCACGATCGGTGCCTCACCGGCCGGATACACCTCGGCCAGCAACAAGGCATCCACGGTGGACAGCACGCCAACGAAATCCTCGAACAGGTCACGCGTCCGGGTATAGCGGTGCGGCTGGAAAGCCAGCACCAGCCGCCGCTCCGGAAACGCCCCGCGGGCAGCGGCCAGCGTGGCTGCCATTTCCACCGGATGGTGGCCGTAGTCATCAACCACCGTCGCCTGTCCTCCGGCGGGCAGGGCAATGTCGCCATAGCGCTGGAAGCGCCGTCCCACACCGGAAAACTCTGTCAGCCCGGCCGCAATCGCACCGATGTCGGCTCCGCATTCCAGGCCGATGGCAATGGCCGCCAGGGCATTGAGCACGTTGTGGCGTCCGGGCAGGTTGAGCGTGACCGGGTGGCGCTGTTCTTCGCCCTGCTGCTGCCAGACCACGTCAAACAGCATCTGGCCGGCCACCGGACGGATGTTGTCCGCCCGGACGTCGGCATCAGGCGTCAGGCCGTAGGTCGTCAGCGGCCGGGTGACAAATGGCAGGATTTCACGTACGTGTTTGTCGTCAATGCACAACACTGCCCGGCCATAGAACGGCAGCCGCTGCAAGAAATCGATGAATGCCTGCTTGAGCCGCTCGAAATCATGGCCGTAGGTATCCATGTGGTCGGCGTCGATGTTGGTCACGACGGCCATGACCGGCGACAGGCACAGGAAGCTGGCGTCCGATTCGTCGGCCTCGGCGACCAGATAGTCTCCCGAGCCCAGGCGGGCATTGCTGCCGGCGGCCGTCAGGCGGCCGCCGATCACGAAGGTCGGGTCCAGTCCGGCGCGTCCCAGCGCACTGGCGACCAGGCTGGTCGTGGTCGTCTTGCCGTGCGTACCGGCAATGGCGATGCCCTGCTTGAAGCGCATCAGTTCGGCCAGCATCTGCGCACGCGGCACGATGGGAATGCCGGCTGCGCGGGCAGCCATCACTTCCGGGTTGTCAGCCTGCACGGCCGTTGAAGTCACCACGACATTGGCGCCGTGCACATGCCCTTCGGCATGGCCGACATGAATCTGCGCTCCCGCTGCCGCCAGCCGCTCGGTCGTGGCACTGGCAGCCAGATCGGAGCCGGACACGGTATACCCCAGCGTCAGCAGGACTTCGGCGATGCCGCTCATGCCGACGCCGCCGATGCCGACGAAGTGAATGTGTCTGACTTTGTGTTTCATGCTCTGAATCCGCTTGCTGGCGCAAAACTCGTAAGGATACTGATTTTTCCGGTACTGCTGTTTTGCGCCCAGTCATTTCCCGTGTTCGTCATTCGGCCAGCTCCTCGCAGACATCCGCCACCCGGCTGGCCGCATCGGTACGCGCCTGCCGGCGTGCCGCCACCGCCATCTCCAGACAGCGGTCGCGCGTCATGTCCGCCAGCAGGGCCGCCAGAGACTCGGCCGTCAGCCCGGACTGCGGCAGCAGGATGCCGGCTCCGGCGTCCGCCAGAAAAGCGGCATTGCCGGTCTGGTGGTCATCCACGGCATGCGGAAACGGCACCAGCACGCTGGCTACGCCAGCCGCGGCCAGTTCGGCCACGGTCAGTGCACCGGCCCGGCACAGCACCAGATCAGCGGCGGCATATTCGGCGGCCATGTCGTCGATAAAGGCCCGGCAGTCAGCCGTCACGCCAGCGCGGGCATAGTTGTCACGCAATGCGTCCAGCTGCTTTGCTCCGGCCTGCTGCACCACCACCGGGCGTTCCGCCGCCGGCAGGCGGACCAGTGCCTCGGGCACCACCTCGTTAAACACCCGGGCACCCAGGCTGCCGCCTACCACCAGCAGGCGCAACGGTCCGCTGCGTCCGGCAAAGCGGCTTTCCGGCGCCGGCAGCGCTGCGATGTCCGCCCGCACCGGGTTGCCGACCAGACCGGCCTTGCCGGCAAACGCGCCGGGAAAGGCAAACAGGGTGCGTGTCGCAATGTGCGACAGCACGCGGTTGGTCAGCCCGGCGACCGAATTCTGTTCGTGGATCACCAGGGGTTTCCACAGCAGGCGCGCAGCCAGCCCGCCCGGCGCACCGGTATAGCCGCCGAATCCCACCACCACGTCCGGCCGCACGCCAAACTGCAAGGCCAGTGACTTGAGCACGGCCCGCGCCAGCATGAGGGGCATCAGCAACCAGCGCCGTACGCCATTGCCACGCACGCCGCGGATGGCCAGCGTTTTCAGCGGATAGCCACGGTCCGGCACCAGACGGGTTTCCATACCGCCCTCGGCGCCGAGGAACACCACGGTCCAGCCGCGCTGGCGCAATTCATCCGCCACCGCCAGCGCCGGGAAAATGTGCCCCCCGGTTCCACCCGTCATGATCAAGGCTGTCCGATTCATTTCAATTCGCCAATTCCTGCTTTACGCCAAAAACCAACAGTTGATAACACACGGCAATTTTACCGGCTTGATCTGGATTCCATACATTGAAATCCTTTTCTGGACTCTGCCATCCATGGTCGTTTTTCCGTTTGCCGGCGGAAAAACACAAATGGACTACACCTTGTAACCCCGCATCAGCAACCGGTTTTCCCAATCAATCCGCAGCAGGATTGCCAAAGCCATGCAATTTGCAAGAATTGCACTTCCACCATAGGACAAAAGCGGCAAGGTCAAACCTTTTGTCGGTAGCAAACCCAGATTCACGCCGATATTGATGAAACACTGCCAGCCAATCCAGATTCCGATGGCCTGAGCCGCCAGCGCCTGGAAATGCCTTTCGAGTTTTCTGGATTCGCGTCCGATATGAAACGCGCGCCAGACCAGCCAGGCAAACAATCCGACCACGGTAGCAATGCCGGCAAATCCGAATTCCTCGCCGATCACCGCCATCAAAAAGTCCGTGTGCGCCTCGGGCAGGTAAAAAAGTTTTTCCACGCTTTGCCCCAGTCCGACGCCAAACCACTCGCCACGGCCAAAGGCAATCAGCGAATGCGACAGCTGGTAACCCTTGCCGTACGGATCCTGCCACGGGTCCAGAAATCCGACCACGCGCTCCATCCGGTACGGAGAACTCACCACCAGCCCCACCGCCGCCACCGCCCCGATGATCAGCAGGCCGAAAAAGATCCGCCCGTTGATGCCGCCGAGAAACAGGGTGGCCATGGCAATCACCGCCACCACGGCAAAGGCACCGAAGTCCGGCTCGGCCAGCAGCAGTCCGCCGACCAGCACGATGGCACCCGCCATCGGCACAAAGCCCTTCCACAGGCTTTCAAGAAAGAATCCCTGCAAGTACACGGCCTTGCGCGAAGTAAAGTCGGCGGCATACACCACCACCGCCAGCTTCATCAGCTCGGACGGTTGCAGGTTCATGAAGCCCAGCGAAATCCAGCGGCGCGAACCGTTCACCACCTTGCCGATCCCCGGCACCAGCACCAGCGCCAGCAGCACGATCGCCAGCAGGAAAATCTTTGGCGCCCAGCGCTGCCAGATCCGCGTCGGCACCCGGAACACGCACCAGCCCACCCCCAGCGCCACGCCCAGCGACAGCGCATGCCGGATCAGGTAATAAAACCGGCTGTGGGTGGCGCGGTCGGCATCGGCATAGGCAATCGAGGCGGAATACACCATCACCAGCCCGATGGTCAGCAGGGCCACGATGACCCAGGCCAGCGGTTCGTCAAAGGTGCGAAAACGCGGCTCACCCAGCCCGGCCGGCGAACGCACCGGCCCTTGCAGGCTGCGCGCCACCACCCGCCCCCGTCGCCACCAGCCTTGCCAGACGGCTTTCACGGCTGCGCTCCTGCCAGTTCACGGGCGCTGGCAATGAACACTTCTGCCCGGTGGGCATAGCCACGGAACATGTCAAAGCTGGCACAGGCCGGCGACAGCAGCACCACATCCCCCGGCTGCGCCAGCTCGAACCCGCGCCAGGTCGCTTCTTCCAGCGTGGCGCAGTCGATCAGCGGCAGCGCCAGTCCGGCCAGCGCCTGGCGCACGACCGGCGCATCCCGGCCGATCAGCAGCACGGCCCGGCCGATGCGCGCCAGCGCCGGTGCCAGCGGGCTGAAATCCTGCCCCTTGCCATCACCACCGGCGATCAGCACCACCGGCCGGGTCATGCCCTTGAGGGCCGCTTCGGTGGCACCGACATTGGTGCCCTTGGAATCGTCGATGAAGTCCACGCCCTCGTGGGTAAGGACGTGCTCGACCCGGTGCGCCAGCCCCTTGAAGGTGGTCAGCCCGGCCAGCAATCCGGCCCGTGGCAGTCCGGCGGCTTCGCACAGCGCCAGCGCCGCCAGCGCATTGGCCGCATTGTGCAGACCGACCAGCTGCATGGCGTCAAACGGCAACAGCGCCTCGCCACCGGCACACAGCCAGTGACGGCCGTCACGCTCGGCCAGTGCGTAATCCGCCCCGGCATCCTCCAGCGAAAACCACACATGCCGACGCTGCGGCCGCGCCATGGCCCGCACGAACAGGTCGTCACGGTTGAGCACCTGCACACCGCCGCCGTTGAACACCGCCGCCTTGCTGTCAGCGTACGCGAGCAGGTCGCGGTAACGATCGAGGTGATCCTCGGAAATGTTCAGCGTCGTGGCGGCGATGGCGTTGAGGCTCGTGGTGGTTTCCAGCTGGAAGCTGGACAGTTCCAGCACGAAACATTCGGGCAGTTCGCCACCGGCTTCGATGTCGGCCAGCGCATCCAGCACCGCCAGTCCGATATTGCCGGCCACCACCACGCGGCGCCCGCAGGCCGCCACCAGATGACCGGCCAGTGACGTCACCGTGGTCTTGCCGTTGGAGCCGGTAATGGCGATCACCGGGATGGCCAGCGGGGCAATCGCCCGCGCGAACACCTCCACGTCACCGATCACCTCGCCGGCAAAGGCGGCCACCGCCGGCGTCGCCAGCGGCACGCCGGGGCTCAGCACCAGCACGTCGCAACCGGCAAACGTCGTGGCAGAGAACGCGCCGGCGCGCAGCTCTGCGCCCGCGGCCACTCCGGCCAGCTGGCCGGCATTGGGCGGTGCCTCGCGGCTGTCGGCCACCACCAGCCGGCCCACACGCGGAGCCAGGAAACGCGCCGCTGCCAGGCCACTGCCGCCCAGCCCGACCACGCACACGGTTTTGTTGGCGAATCCCAGATCGGCGTACATGGCGGTTTATCTCA
>RRZT011051933.1_pt1 | contig 18252 bp, 21 predicted proteins | sample 2165551 | NCBI WGS metagenome assembly RRZT01 (sample SAMN10456910, study PRJNA506462) | wastewater metagenome | biome: wastewater; feature: sludge; material: wastewater sludge; isolation source: wastewater sludge with Escherichia coli K12::gfp cells carrying plasmid... | place: USA: Moscow, Idaho...
AGCCCGCCGCACGGGCCCGGGCACTGATCAGCTTCCTAGCCATGTCCGGAATGAGGATGTTCCCGGGGGACTGCACCTCGTAAACGAGTTTTTTTTTTTTTTTGTCCTGACGGAGAAGTCCGCCAAGATTCGTGTAAATAGCCTTGACCTTGACCGGCTTGAGCAGTCTGGACAGCAGGGTTTCCTGTTCTTCCAGGGACAGGGCCCGCCCTTTGGCTTGTTGCTGGGCCTCGATCTCGCGCTTGAACGCCATCGTCAGCTCGAGCTTTTGATCCCGCTCATGGCTGAGCAACTGGGCCTGTGGTCGGGTCAGTTTGTCCAGCCCGGCATTGATCAAGCCCTGGTTGAACACCGTTGCGTCGTAGTTGGCCTTGCGGATTTTCTCGTCAGCCCCCGGGCCGTTGCCTTTGGTGTAATAGCTCCGGTAATCGGCCTCGGACAGCTGATAGCGGAACTGTTCGATCTTTCCGGATACCCACAGGTCCGGGCGGTTTTCGAGCAACAGCAGGATGTCCGGACTGGATGTTTTGGGAACGCCCCCCTGAAGTTTGGCCCGGTCCTCATGGGTCAGCCCTCCCCAGTCGACCGGAGCGATGTCCATCCAGCCACCGGGCTTGGCATAGGCAATCTCCTGGGCGCGCAGGAACAGGGCGTCGTATTCCTCTTTCTTTTTGGCCTGCCCGAACGAATACAGCTCCTTGACATGCTGCGTTGCCGCCTTGCGCTGATCCTCGTCGGCAATCCGGCTTGCCTTGTCCAGCATGCCCGTCAGGCTCATGGACGTGCCGTTCTCGCTGTTGGCCAGATACTGACGCAGCGTGGCAATCCGGTTGGCCCATGCCTGCTGTACGTTTTCTCCAAACCGGCCAGGTTCCTTGCTGGCCAGTTGTGCGTAGCGCGCCTCCCGCAGGTTCAGCAGCCTGGCCGGATCACCGCCCGATTCGGCAATCAGCTTGTTGGCGGCACCCGGCCCCATGTTGACCGCCGTGTCGAAGGCGATCATGCGGATTGCCGGGGGCAGGTCATCTGCACCAATGGCATTCCAGTAGCGCTCCTTGTAGAGCGCTGCGGCCTTGGCTGGTGTCAGGTTCCTGATGTCGACATCGGGATTGGCCGTCTTGTTGATCCCGTAGTTTGTTTCACCCCTTCCGGCATCATCCCCGGTGTACCCGCCCTCGAATTTCAGCACCATGCTGACCGCGTCATCGAACGATGTCGGCAGCAGGCTGCCTTCGGAGAAGATGGCCTCTCCGAGCTTCAGACCTTCCGACCGGGCCAGCGCCGGGCGAATGAAGCGGTTCAGCCGGTCAACATCCCCCGCCGTCATGTCTGCCTGATGGGCCTCCAGATAACGGTTTGCCTCGGCCGGATCATCGTCCAGCAGCCGGCTGGCTACGCCTGTATGGGCTTGGCTGACGGCTTTGCGCCGCTGCTGCAAATGCGTGGGTTCATCCCAGCCATTCAGCCGGGCCAGCTCGGCCACCGCCTGCACGATACCCTTTTGCTGTACCTCGCCCTTGTCGTCGACCTGGCCGTGAATGGCCTGCTGGACCGCCATGCCGTCCCGGTATCCCTGGGTGGCAATTTCCACCTGGTTATCAATGATCGACTGGTTGGTCTGGATCTGGGTCGTCCGCTTTTCAGACAGGACATGATGCTGGATGGAGCCGGTCAGCCCGGCCCGCAGGTGAGCCGCGGCCACGCTAAAGCGCTGCCGCTGGACATCGTTACCAAGCCCTCCGGCAATCGCCTGCAGCTCGGAATCAAAGCGCTCTCCGTATTCGTCCCACAACGATTTGCCATCGGGCCGGTCAAGGGCATTGCGCCCCTTGATTGACTGGAAACCGGACTCCGGGTCATACGTCAGCTTCGTCAGTACTTCGCGGGCCTGAATCTGTGCCTCGTCCAGCCGCAGCTGGTTGGCCTCTTCCTGCATGTGCATGGCCATCCGGCTCATCTGCACACCGACTCCCTGCATCGAGCGGCCAAACGATTCAGCCTGGCGGGCAGCCATGTTCTCCATCTGGGGGGCAGCCAACTGGCCAGCAGGCGCAACGGCCGGCATGACCTGGAATCCGTCATGGGCGGGTACTTTCATGGTCAGTTCCTCACCCTTGAGCCAGGGCGTTCTGGTTCATCATCCACTGGCCTGCGGATGAATCGCCTCCGCCAAATGCCCCGACCTTGCTCAGGCCATACCAGCTATTGGCTACCTGTCCCGCGCCTCCCAGCAGCGAAGAGGCAGCGGCGCCAAACGGGCTGATGCTCCGTGCCTGCGCACGGGCCATCAGCGCCTGGTTTTTGGAATTGACGCCCTGCATGCGGTAACCCCAAGCGGCCTGCAGGGCATTCAGTTCTGCCGTGCCAGCGTCTGCGGCTTTCATGATGTCGGTCGAGGCTTGCAGCTCGGCCGCACTGCCAGTCCCAAGGTCCACGCCATTGGCCGCCAGCGCGGCCCGCTGGGCGCTCTTGAGTTGACCGGCCTTCAGCGTGATGGCTGCGACCTGCCGCTGCCCCTGCTGCAAGGCGGATTGCGCCTGCTGTTCGGACTGGCGGGCGTTCAGCTCGGCCATGGCGGCATTGAACCCGGCGGCGCTTTTCTGGGATTTTGCCGAGTAGTACCCGCCTGCCGTAGAGGCAGCCACACCACCGATCTGGGATATAAGCGAGGCTTGGGCAAGTGCCCCGCTCGAAGCGGAAAAAGTCATACGGCCATACTCCGGGAATATGGCCGTACGGTAGATCAGTGCCTTCAAGATACGCGCACGGGCCCAATGCCAGCCTGTGCATTTGACTTCGTAAACTGTTGCTATACACTACACGAATGATTACTTCGTTCTGTCACAAGGGACTCGAGTCGTTCTTCCTGACGGGCAGCAAGGCGGGTATCCGGCCTGACCACGCAGGAAAACTTCAAAAGCAGCTGACCGCACTCGACTCGGCCAGACAACCAGACGATATGGCGGTTCCAAGCTGGAGACTCCACCTGCTGAAAGGTGATCTGGCCGGACACTACGCTGTTACCGTCAATGCTAACTGGCGACTGACCTTCAGGTTTTTGCCTACTGGCGATGTGGAGTTGGTTGACTATCAGGATTATCACTAGGAGTACGCTATGAGCCGCATGCACAACCCGGCACACCCTGGAACCGTGCTGGCTGACTGGCTGGATGGAATCAGCGTTACCGACGCAGCCAGGAAACTCGGTATTACACGGACTGCTTTGTCCCGCATTCTGCATGGCCATGCCGGCATCAGTGCAGACATGGCCATTCGTCTCTCGGAGGCACTGGGTACAACGCCAGAACTATGGCTTGGCATGCAGTCAGCCTACGATTTGTGGCAGGCCGGACAGCGCCCGCGCCCACACGTCGAACGGATGTTCTTTGCATCACAGGCAGCCTGACAGAAAAACCCGCACAGTTCTTGACCGTGCGGGTTTTCGAATCATGACTACTCAACGATGACCGGTCTGAAATCGACGCGCATGCCAAGTCGCCGCGTGCCATCGGTCTCCCGCGCAATGCGTTCAAGGCACGATTCAAACGACTCAAGTGCGTGATACAGACCGTTGTACTCGACCTTCATCGCAGCAGTGTCATACCCTCGCTCGCCCAGCAGCCGCAGCAACTTGCCGATGGGGGATGCCCCTCCATGGCGCATACCGATCAGGTTGCCCGCGGTCATGAATCCGATACTGCCGATCATGCCCGGCAAGTGCGGAAACTCGATGGATGGCAAATCAAGCGGCTGCGTCACCTTGGCAGCCGGCAGGACTTCGCCTTCCAGCACCAAACGATGCACATACTCAACAGCCTGAGTTGTCTGCTCGGGAGTGAGCTGGTCAATATGCTCGACGGAGAACCGCTGATGGACCAGAGCATAGGCTTCCGGATACATCAGCGAGCGCTTGCCAACCAGCAGGCTGACGGCGGCACGGAGCGGGCTGCGTTCGTCAGCGGTTGTCTTGGAAGCAGAGGAGGTGCCAAACAGTTGCGCCGCCATCCAGTTGAAGGCGTTGATATACGCTTCCTTGATCTGTGCGGCCTTTTTGCCAGTGAAGCCCATGACCAAGAACATGAACCCGTCTTTGGTCATCTCGTAGTACTTGAATTCTCGCTGTGCACCGCTGCCAATTTGCTCCGTGCGAGCATTGGCGTAAAAATGCGCCGATGCAAATTCTTCAGAACAATCAAGGCCTTCGATCTTACGTAGCACATCCTTGTGCAGCTTGCCGAACGCCTCGGCCACCTTGAGCGAGGTGGTGCGCGGCTCGTTGTGAACGATGCTGATGACGTCTTGCGGGGTGATAAGGGCAGCGGCCATAAGTAGCCTCCATTGTATTTAGGAATTCCACCCAATCAGGGGTGGGGGCTGTCCTACGCCACAATGCAGCGCCGGGCCCTTACGGGTACCCGCAGCCCCCATCGACCGGTATGGCCGCGCGCAGACGCACGCATGCCGAAATGAGGGGCAACAAAAAGCCGACTTCCCACTGGATAGTGGACGCGCCGGCCGGCGCATTGTGTTTAGGAACCGGCAGAGTAGCGACGATTACAGCGTACGTCAATAAGCCACCTAGAGAAGAATTTTTGCAAAAACATGAAACAACTTGACTCAGAATAATTGCCTGGCATGATTTTTTTGATAAAAAAACAAACGCTAAAATAAAAAGCAGGCGCCTTAAATGTTAGATTTTGAAGATTTGCTAACGGTTGTTTTTGTTACTTCATTTATAGCCATAGCCATAATTTACTTTAAGGGAAAGTCACTACTTTACAAAAAAGACAACATAATCAGAAGTTACCATCATGAGCTATATAACTTAAATCAATCAATGGCAAAATTTCTGAATTGCGAAACAATCTACATCAATAATGATGTAGATACATTGGAAACATCAAAACTACTGATAAACAGCACAGCGGAAATGTGTACCACATTAGCCAAACGCTCTATAAGTCTCCAAGAAAAAAATCAAATAATTCAGAGGGAGCTAAACAAAGCGCAATCCAGAATAAGCCATCTAGAACCATTATTAAAAGCAAAAATAAAATCTCAAGAAGAATTCAATAGAATAACAAACGACCGGGACAAACTAGAAGAATTTAATAATGAAGTATTATCAAAAATAAAAGCCGAATGCGCACTACTGCCATCAGTTATAAATTGGCTAGATAAAATTCAGGAAATGATGGATAACAGGAACAGTGCATATTTACTAGAAAAAAAGAATCCTGCACCGAAAGCATACGAGGCGGTAAGAGCAGCAAAAGAAGAATCACGCACTTGGACAAAGAAAGCGCTAACACTCCAAAACTGCATAAATCTCTATGAAGCACAAGCACCTTGGCTAACAGAATCACTTGATTATACGGTTGAAGATGTGATTGAAGGGCTGCGAGTAATGGAGCAAGAATCGCATGAACTATTAAAATACGAAGACCCGGTTCAAAGATACATTACATCATCTGAATGGCATTCATTATCACCAACAGAAAGAAATCAAATCGCCCTAGATAGATATTTTGAATATAGACAAAAATCCGCATGGCTCGCAGGGATCGCTTATGAAAGATATATAGGGTATCTATATGAGAAACAAGGATTCAAAGTAGAATACCAAGGCGCCACCCTTGGCTTAGATGATTTAGGTATAGACTTAATTTGTCACAATAAAGAAAAAACATTATTAATTCAATGCAAAAGGCTGTCCAAGTCAAAAAAATACCCGTAAGGGAGAAAACCATTGCCCAGCTTTATGGGGCCGCACTGGTTTTTTCAAGCACAAGAAATATTTCGGTTGAAAAAATTCAACCTATAGTCGTGACAAGCTATCAGTTATCAGATGAAGCAAAAAACTTTGCAGAAATACTTAATGTAAAATACAAAGAACAAATCGAATTTGATCGTTATCCATGCATAAAATGCAACATATCCAAAAATGGCGAACGCATATATCACCTTCCGTTTGATCAGCAATACGATTCAACAGTAATAGAACCAAACAAAGGTGAACAATATGCATTCACTACTGTTGAAGCTGAAAGAGCTGGGTTTCGCCGTGCATTTCGATGGAAAGGAAATTAGCCCCCCATCACGATTTCGGCCGTCATCGACACCACGGTCAAAGGCAGCGGGTCGACCTGACGTACGTACACCTGCCCGCTGTCGGCCCATGAGGGCGTGATGTTCAGCGGAATTTCTTCGCTCTTGAGGGCCGGAGGCGTGCCGGCCGGCTCGCTCTTGCGTTGCTTGGCCTCGGTCAACCGGTCCACATCAGGCCCGGACCAGATGCCGCTGGAGCGGTGAACACGCAGCCAGACCTTGTTGACGTTCTTGAACCGGCCCTGACCGAACGCCCCGTCGACCTGGGCCGCAATCGGCAAGGTTTGCAGGTCGGCCGTAATCGGCAGTCCGATCTGTACCGTGCGGGCTTCGACATCCAGCGTGACAGCCCCGTCAGTCACCACGCGCTGGGGATGCACCGCACCATCGGCCAGGATGCTGACGGTCTTGCCCTCAAGATGATGCAGCCCGCTGATGCGGTCTGCCGGCTCACCTGAATAGGTCGCTCCACAGTCCACGAAGAAGGCATCATCCTGACGGGTGAATTTCCTCGATGCCATGCGTTCGACGTAGCGCACCCGGGCACCGTCGACCGTGCGGCGGATCACGCAATAGAGGATGTCCTCGCTGCCTTCGGCCACGACGGCGCAAGACTCGAACACGCCGTCCGTGTCATGCCAGTGCCACGCCCCGACCTGCTGTTCAGGCACGTACGTCAGACCGATCAGGCGCCCGGAGCTGGACACGAACCAGACCACCGGCTGGGGAGCCTTGATAAAGGCCATGTCGGCAATCTCGAAGTCATCGAACAGGTGTGGCGCGCGGATGGACAGGTCTCCGGTCACAAAGCCGCTGGCCTGCCAGTTGTAGGCCAGTTCACGCACATGCCCGCCCCGGGCTGAAGCGTAGATCAGCGTGTTGTTGATGATGACCGGCTGGACATTGGAAGCCCCGATATAGGATTGTGGCCGCACACTGATGGTGCTCGGCGTGATGGCATCGCTGTTGACCGATGCAACGCGCCATTCCGCCGAACTGGTCAGCAGCAGCAACTGGGCCAGCGGCACGATGTGGCGGATGGTGTTGGCTTCACGCGCAGATACCCGGAAGGCAATCCGGTCATCGTCACGCACAGGCAGTGAATAGCCCATGTTCGACTCGGTACCGGATTTGGTCATCCAGATGTTCTGGGGCTTGCGCGTGGTACCGGCAAAGCAGCGTCGCTGCTCGAAATAGCTCACGGCACCGGGATAGTCGCCTGCCGACTTCACGACCGGCTGGCCAAATACCGCACCACTTCCGCCCCCGGCGTAGGAAACGGAAACCACAGGGGCAAAGTAGCCTGAGCCACCATTGATGACATTCACCCCGGCAATGGCACCCTCGACAATCACCGGCTCCAGGGCAGCACCGCTGCCGCCACCGGAGTCCGTGACGGCAAGCTGGACGGTATTGGGTGACGTGGACACGCTGTAGGTTGCATGAATCGGCCCCCACCCCGTTATGGGCCGCCCTTCCTCTTTCACCACCGTGACAATCTTGGGCGAGGTATATCCCTTGCCGCCGTCGATTACCGTGACTGTCTTGATTGCCGTGACCGAGTATCCATCGCACGCAACAGGTCCAACGGTGGCAGACAACCGGGCGCCTGATCCCGTCGGATCGGAAACGGACAGCTCGATCGTGATCTTTCCTGCCGCAACAGCGCCTTCAAACGAAATGTACTTGAACAGCACACCGTTCAGGACGGTCACGGACTGGATAATCCCGGTATGCGTGCCATAAAACGAACCGCCCGCGGTCACCGGTACCGACTCGATCTGCCCGGCTACCGAAAACACGTTGTCGTAAATCGGCGGCGTCTTGCTCAGGTCCGGGCTGATGTTGTCATCGACCAGCGACAGCCCGGCCGTCTGCCCGATGTAGCCATACACGCCGCCTTCCTTCTTGTAGACGTTGTAGCGGTAGGCTCCGGCCGATGCATTCCACGTCACGGTATTGGTGCATCCGGTCTCATACACGTTGCTGCGGACAGTGGCCACGTTGGAGGCGGCCGATTCGTTCACCAGATCGACCATGACCGCAGTCACGACATATTCGTAGTCATACTTGGCCGCCGTGCAGCCTGCCGTGGACGCAGCAGCATTCCCTGGCGGGGCAATGACGGGTTGCAGGGAAAGCTGCTTCAGCTCCCAGTTCGTCGCTCCAAGCCGGCGCAGTTCCTGCGGTGGATGATTGGGATGAACCAGCGTCATGACGTCTGCGGACTGGACGTAGTGCAGGTCGAACAGCTCGTCCTCCCGATACGGATTGCCGACCTCATAGGGCGAGTCCGGCGCATCGGGCTGCATCAGGGTGGCACCCTGGGTATGGAAGCGGAAGTAGCCGGCGCCCAGCTCGATGACCATCGTTTGCGTCGTGGAGTACGTGAAAGGAATCAGCCTCACCCTGAGGTTGGAGTCCTTCACCTCGCGTACGAATGCAAAGCCTGCACGGTTCATGGCCGGGCCATGTGGTGCCGGGACAAAATTCCGGCACACGGCCAGACCGGACTGGTATTTGGCATCGTCGATCCGGCCAAAAAATTCCGGCGTGACTTCACCCCCTGCAAAGGAGCGTTGCAGCAGCTTGACCGTAGCCATCAGCGTGCCCCCATCCAGTCAGGAACATGGCCCGGCTCAACGTGGCGCTGGTTCGCATTCGACACCACGGCCTGCGAGAACACCGTGCGGAAATTGGCATAGCACTGCTGCGCCATCTTGGCCCCCTCCGTCCCCTTGATCAGCGGCCCGGCCAGATGCGAGGCCAACAGCCACGCCAGGGCGTCAACGAACAAGGGCGAGAAGCGCGATGCATCCGTGACGCGGGCGGTATACCGCAGCGTTGCCGATGCCTGGTCGGTGCGGATCAGGATGGCCCCGGAGTCATCGCTCTCGGTCTCGAATGACTCGGTTTCGTCATCACTGGCCGCGGCTTCAGGCAACACCCCAAGCAACTGCAGGGCGTTGTTGGGTGCGGCATAGACATGGCGCCAGTTCCACGTCGGCAGGCTCAACCGGGCGAGCCTGACGCGGCGAACTGCAAATTGCCACGGATGGGATTCCAGCAGGGCGTCCCGCGCAACCGGATAGAACCGGGCGCATTGCTCTGCCTGCGGAGAGCCTTCGGGTGGGTCAATGCTGGCCACCGTGGCGTCATCCCCCAGCCGGGCCAGCGCAAGATTGCAAATATCAACGACAGAAGCCACGGGTACCTCCTGAAAAAACAGGGGCACAAGGCCCCTGCAAGCTACCACTCACTCACCACCCTGGAGAAAATCAGATCAGGTCGTCGGCCGGCACGCCCGGCGGGAGGGTGTCCGCATCACTCCGGGCAATTTCACCCAGGGTTTCCGGATCAGCCTGGTCTTTGCGTCCGCCTTTTTTCGGCGGGGCAGGCGTCTTGCCGGGCGCGGCATCTACAAACCAGCCGCCCTTCTCGTCATCCGGCACGGAAAATGTCTCTCCGGTCCGGATCCGGCATCCACCATGAAAGCCGGGGGCCGTGGCAATCACGTTCTTCATGTTTCACCCCCGGTCAGGCTTGCGAAGGAGAGTCATACGCCTTCCAGCGGGCCACATCTGGCGTCAGGAATGCATTGATCTTGCCGGCCGTCACGGCGGCCGTGCCGGTGACCTGCTGCACCCCCACGAAACGCTCGTAGGGCTTGCTGCCTTCCATCGGCAACTGGACCGCTGCCAGTACCGTGCCGGCCGGAATCCCCGCTCCGACTGCCCGGGCACCGGTGCTGAAATGCACGGACTGCGAACCATCCGTGGCCAGCGTGTCGCCTGCATCAGACACCAGCTGGAATGCCACCGTGCCGGAGGCCCCGGCCGTGATGGTGCTGTCAGCCTGGATGACCAGATAGAGCGCACCATCGCCCCCGAGGTCATGGGCAACCGACAGGTCGATCACGTCCCCCACGTTGTAAGTGCCAGCTGCTCCGGTATTCAGTGCCGTAGCCGAGGCAAATTCATTGCGCTTGTCGATAATCATGACGGCTCCTTGATTCAGGCGACACGCGCCTCAGAGTTGAGAAGGGCGTCCACGCGGCGCACCGGAATGTCGTCAAACGTCATGACGCGCTTGCCGGATACGGTTTCCCACGACAGGTTGCTGGCGGTTTTTTCCAGGATGCCCAGACGAAGTGCCTCGCGGATCGTGCGGTTGACGTACCAGACAGCCCGCCCCTTGCCGAAACTCGGAATCCGCTCGGTGGCCTGCACCATCAGCTGGATCAGCTTTTTCTGGGCTGCCGGGCCGTTGGCGGAATCCTTCAGTTCGGATACATCGATGTTCGGGATGCGCACGAAGTAGCGCCAGTCACGGATGCTCAGGCCCATGTCCCAGCGGTAATGGGTGCGGTAGCCTTCCATGCGCCCGCCCTGGCCATCCACGTTTTCGATGGTCACCTGTCCTTTGTCCTCCATGGACAGGCCCGCCCTGGAACCCTTCGGATAGATGCCATGGCCGGTATTGGTGCCCCAGACACAAAGCCAGATCGACGTGTTGTCGGTCTGCCCGGCAACCGAGCCACCACTGATGATGTTGTCCGCGTTTTCTGCCGTCAGGCTGTTGAAGCGCGGAGCCAGGCCGGTAAAGGCCGCCGGCTCGGCACTCTCATTGCCGTAGAACAGCGTCGACGCCATTTCCTGCGACATGCCTTCGATGTGGGCAGAATCCTCCGACAACCGGAAAGCTGCGGTATTGCCGTTGAGGTCGGCCAGCGCCTTGTCGATTTCGGCATAGGCTTCGAGCATGCCGCACGAATCGGTTACCTGCGTGGTCTTGCTCTTGGTCGGCTGCACACCGCCGTAGAGCTTGCGCCACGTCGGCACCGGCAGGCCCACGCGCACCGTGGTCTTGTGGCCGGTCGGCAGATTGCCTTCGACAAAGGTCAGATCGTCGAGGACTTCATTGGTCTGGTTCAGCAGCTCGACAATCGTGTCGATCTTGCCGTTCGGGTCCAGCCGCTTGGCCACATCCAGCAAAGTCGGATGGGTGGTTGCGAGAACGGTCATGGGTGAAACTCCTTGCTGTTACGCATGATTGGGAAAGAGGCGTTTGGCGGGGTCATCCCCCGGCCCGGATGCGCCACGGGTACCGGCCACGAAACGGTCCTCGCTGATGGCCTTGCCGGCCCGGACCATGAAGCGGATGACTTCGGGGTGATTGCCCAGGCCGGAATCGTTCAACAGGCTTTTCAGCTCGGCCGTCCCGAACTGGTCAAGTGCGCGCTTGGCGAGCCCGAGGTTTTCAGCCAGCTGCTCGCCACCAAATTCCTGATCGGCTTTGGCGGCAGTAATCCATTGCTCACTGGCCGCTGCCAGCTGTTCGCTCTGGCGGGCCTGCAGCGCCGGGGCCATCCTGTCGAGCATCTTCTGTGCGGCGTCCTGCGGCAGGTTCAGCTCACGGGCAATACCTGAAAACTGCTCAATCACCGCCGCATCGAACTGCATGCCTTCGGGTGCCTTGAAGTCGTAGCGCTCGGGAGCCCCGGTCGTTTTCTGTTCCTGCTGCTGCCCGTCTGCCACCTGGGCGGCATCAGCCTGCTGGCCCTGGCCCTGGCTGCCCTGTGCGTCAGGCACTTGCTGCTGCCCGCCATCAGCCCCGCCAGTCTGCTGCTGGCTCTGGTCGCCGGCATCCGCATTGGCCTGCTGGCCAGCGGATTCATCAGTCATCAGGGTGTCCATCGCTTTGCTCCTTGATCATCGTTGGGTATTTCTCCGGGCAATGGGCATGAACCAGTGCCAGAACGCGGTTGCCAAAATTCCGGTTGCCTTCGTTGAACGCCATCTGCAGCGGGTCGGTGCTGAACGAGAGCCGGAACACCCCGGAATCCTCCAGCAGCCGCCATGCAATCCGCCGCCCGCGCTTGCTGCCCATCAGCCATTTGAAATCCTCGGCTTCGGCATCCCGATCAAGCTGCTTGCGCGCTTTCCTTTCGGCGTCGTCCAGCAACTGGCGGTCAATGTCGGTCGGGTCGTATGTGCTCATGGAGCAAATCTACGCAGTGGCAATCCGGATACGCGCACTCGGTCAGCTCACGACCATCCAGTCGTCTGCCAACTTGGTCCGCAGCTCGTAGCCCATCAGCGGCCAGATTTTGGCAACAGCGTTCTGCCTGGCGATCTTGCGGCCGATTTCTGCGTCGAAGTTTTCCGGGCTTGCGCATGCTGATTCGCCGGTCACGGTGAATCCGTTGCGCAGTACGAGGACGCAGAAGGTCAGCAGTTCCAGCGGCGCGGGCGGATCGATGACACGTTCGCTTTCGGGCCGCTCGTTGAATTCGTCGCTGACGCTCAGGGCACCGACAAAGCCGTCGCCGGCAGTGAAGTAGTACTCGCCGGTAATGTTCGCTTCGATGTCGGACGGTGTGATGCGCGGCGCGGTCAGTCCCTTGGCTACGATTTCTTCATCAATTCCCATTTTTCATTCCTCCTGGATAGTGAAGTTTCATGAGCCGTTCAAGCCCACGCCAACAGCCTATTCATGGCTGGATTGGATACGCGCACGGCTCAGGTGTAGCCACTGAAAGCGCGGGTCACATCGGTCAAGGCACTGGGCTGGCTGGTATCAACGCTGCCCAGCTTTTGCACGGCATCCGCCCCCATCTGGAGCATTGCGGCCTGCTGTTGTGCCTGTTGTGCCTGCGCCCGCTGCTGACGGATCAGCGCAACCTGGTCTCCGGGGACAATCAGCTCAGGGTCGATCCCCAGCATGTCGGCGTAGGCATCGGCCCAGCGGTCGGCATCGAACTTGTCGAGCACTTCCGGCTTGATGCCGGCGACCGCCCCCAGGTTGCCGACAAACCGGTCCACGGAATTGGTGGCGATGGCGCGCTGGGCCTGGGCAAGCATGCTGACAAACTCGACATTCAGATCCACACCCTGCAGCTCCTCCGGAGGCGGCGGCACGATGCCGGCCTCGACCATGCGGGAAAACGTCATCTCGATCAGGGGATCAAGGATTTCGTTGTGCAGGCGCTCCAGCACCGGGCCCAGCATCAGCAGCTTTTCTTCGTGCCGCTCGGCCACCTCGGTTGCCGTCATTTGCGGATTGGAGCCATTGGCCAGCATCAGGAACAGGTCGGCATAGAAACTGCCCTTGATGCGCTCGCGCACGTCCTGGATGTCGGCCAGCAGGTGGGACAGGTCGAGCCCCACCTCGAAAGCCGAGCGGATGCCGCCATTGGGCGTTCCGGCATCCACAAAGCTCACGCCACCCGGCAACGTATCGATGTCACGCGCACGCATGCTGGACGGCACCTGCAAGGGCGGCTTGGTCTTGTAGTCAATGACCTGTCCCTTGCGCAGCTGTTCGTGCTGTAGCTGCTTGATGTCACCCAATGACTCCATGGCCGGGCTGTTGCCATAGATGTCACCGCCAGAAGTCGACCAGCGCGGGCACAAGGCCGGAAACTCGCGGAAACCGGACTCGCGCAACACATGCCCTTCGCGGTTGCCGGGCTCGAAATACACGGAGCGCCAGGCCATGTTGCGGGCGTCCTGCCGGCCTTTATGGCGGTCGGTGCGCGGTTCGATGGCATGAATGACGGTAATCCACTCATCCAGACACCAACGCTCATGCAGCCGCTGGACCGTGGCACTGCAAGCCGACAGGCCGAATTCCCCGACCATCTGCCCGACCGTCATCTGGAATTCGCGGTACAGGGTCTTCACCTGGCCCCGATGGTCGGCCGCCATGGCAAATTCACCAGCCGTCAGAACGTGATGGTGAATGACCCCGTTGAAATCCGGCAGGACAATGGTGCCGGCCGTACCGAATGCGCCCAGTTCCTCATAGCAGGAATGCAGGGCACGGTAGGTATTGGACTTGGCAAACACCATCTGCATGATGCGTGTCACGTCAGCGAGCCACGCCTTGACGGCTGCGGACTCATCCAGCTGCGGATCGGACGTGGTAAGGCGAAACCACGGCCGGGCCGGACTGGTCATGCCCGCCATCATGCCGGCCGCCAGCACCCGCAATGCACGGGTACCGGTATTGTCGTAGATGTTCTTGTGCCGCTTGTTGCCCTTGTTGCGGTCATCGACGAAAAAGCGGCCGGAGCGCGGCAACAGATAGTCACTGATCTCGGACCAGTGCGACATCCAGCTTGAGCGCTCTTTCTTCAACGCCTCCCAGCGCGCACTGACCTGCTTATGAATGGACGGACCGCCCATATCAGCCACCCAGCAAGGTGTTCTTGCCCAGGGTCAGGGCAGACGGGTCAATGCCTTCCGGTCCTGTCAGCATGGTTCCGGATGCACCGGATTTACCGGCCTGGGCTGCGGCATCAAGCGCGGCGCCGGGATCGGCCCGCTTCTGGTTGGCACGGTTATTCGCTTCGTCTGCGGCCTTTTCCTGCTTTCTGGCGTTGGCCTCGGCCTGCCTTTGGGCATTGGCCTGGGATTTTGCTTGTTGTTTGCCGGAGTAAATAGAGCTGGCCGTACCCAATGCACCGACAGCAGCCACCACAGCAGATACGGGATCACACATGATTCAGGTCCTTGCGGTAAACGATTTCCTCAACCTCATATCCAAGCCGGTCAAGCAGGGAAAAGAACGTCGAATGCGGCTTGGCATACCAGACGATCCTCACGGCGCCCCGCCGCGTGGCCTCTTGCTCTGCCGCCTTGATCAAATCCAGTCCCAAACGGCCTCGGCGGTACTCGGGGCATAGATACACGGCGTCGTGGTGGGCATAGAGATAGCCGTAGTGCAGATGAGGGGTCAGGATCAGCACGGAGTAACCAACGAGGCTGTCGTTGTCGAATGCCCCAAACGCAACGACGCAACCATTCCTGTCCAGCTCAAGGTAAATATCCGTGAGTAAATGCGGACCATCCTCTGACAGGTGCGCTTCAATCTCGGACTGGTGTGCCTGCATCAGCCCGGCAGCCGTATCCAGATAGTCCGCTATCGAAATGGGACGAATCTCAGGCATGAAAAACCCTCCAGGCAACGAATGCATGGAGGGTAGGGAAAACCGGCATCGATACGCGCACGGCTCAGGCGTAGGGATCGTACTCCCGCCGCTCACGGTGATTGCGCAAGGCGTCGAGAGGGTCGCGCCGGGTCACCGGATAGGCAAACGACAGGATCAGCGCATCAGCCCGGTTCGGGGACGGCACGCCGCGCGCCTTCATTTCCTTTTTCGACTCGATCTGGATCTTGCCATCCAGGCGCGGCACGATTTCCGGGGCCTGCAGCTCGTCACGCAATACCGGATCATCCGGAATCGCCCCGCCGCTCTTGAGCCAGTCGCGCGCGTCACGCCACATTTCTGCCCGCTTGTTGAGACAACCTGCATCCATGCTGTTCCCGGCAAACCAGACCAGCGTCCAGTCCCGCCCCATGCCCTTGCCGGCCGACACGATCCCGGTACCGAAACCGGCATCCACAAAGACGGCATCAGCGCCTTCCTCATCCTCGTACCGGGCAATGACCTGTGCAGCGACCAGATCGTTGTCGTTCTTGGCCATGGTGTGCATGACACGGAACAAGAGCCCTTGCCGCAGGCCAATTACAAATTCATCGTCACCTTCCCATGCCGGATCAACGGTCAGGATCTTCGGCGCGTACTGGTACTGCTCGGGCCTTAATGCGCGACCATAGGCAGCACTCACGTCCGTTTCGCTGATGAACTGGCGAGCCGACATTGACGGGAACATGCCGCGCACCCGCACTTTGAAAAAGTCCGATTCCTCGCCGTAGTCCTCCGCCCACTTGGCAATCTGCTCCTTGTTGGTGCCTTCAACGGTCCGGCTGTCGATCTGGCGGGCAACCCAGCGATGGCGGAAGCGTCTGAAGCACTCGCGGAACCGGCCAATGTTCCGGGTCGGGTTACCGAAGGCAATCCAGATGATCTCCGTGCCCTCATCGGTCAGCGCGCCCTCGGCCACTTCCCACACCTTGTCGGCAATGGCTGAGGCCTCATCGAAGATCAGGACGATGCGCTTGCCCTTGTTGTGCAGGCCGGCAAATGCCTCGGTATTGTGTTCAGACCACGGAACGAAATCCGCACGCCATGTTTTGGCATGCTCCTTGTCCCGCGCGGCAATGCTGGCTGATTGCGGGTCAAACCAGTGAGAGGTAATCGACAACCGCTGCCATTTCCCGACCTCAGGGCTGGTCTTGGTGCGCAGCTGGGTATCCGTGTTTGCGGTAATCACGACCTTGCAGTCATCGCAGGTCGAAAGCGCCCAGTTCACGATCATGCCGATCTCGGCCGACTTGCCGATGCCGTGCCCCGAGGCCACGGCCAGCATCAACGGCTGAAAGCGTGTGGCCGGATTCTTGAGGTGACTGCCGATGTCCGACATGACTTCACGCTGCCAGGAACGCGGGCCGGTCACCCCCTCCAGCTCGCCGCGCCCCCAGTCATAGGCATGCAGTGCCCAGCGAAGCGGATCAGCGGCACACGCGGCAGCCAGGTCGATCAGCTCATCATCAAAATCAGCCATTGCGCGCCCTTGCCCGTGCCAGGCGTTCAGCCAGCGGACCGGTCACGTTCACTTCCAGCTTGTCGTTGAACATGCCAAGGTGACGCGCCACGTTTTCCAGTGCCTTTTCCCGATCTGCCATCAGCACCTGAAGCCCGTCCTTGCTTTACTTCAGACCGGCATAGAGGCGGCGCGCGGCACCTTGCAGGCGTCGGGTGTCATGCACATGCATCGTGCCCACGCCCTCGCCGTGGCATTCCGGGCAATCCGGATTGGGCGCTCTTGTCGATGAATAGCCAAAGCCACCGGCACAATCCGGCTCCTCATCGCCTTTTTCCAGCGCCTGATTCCGGGCGGCCTCAAATTCATGCTCGGTCCACTGGTAGCCGTGGTCCATGCCCCAGCAATGGCGGCAGTTGTTGCGCCGGTATTCAACCAGATCATTGGCATCGGCATTCGCCAGTTCCCACCAGCGTTCCAGCACCATGTCCTGGGTGATTTCGGTACGCTGAGAGCGCCGGGTGATGCGCTCATTCACCTTGTCGGCAATGTGAGTTTTTGTGAGTAGTTGTGTCCCGATCCACGCAGCCGTTCTGGCACTGTAGCCTGCCCGGATGGCGGCTTGGGTCGCATTCAGGTCAATCAGGTACTCGTCAACGAACCGCTGCTGCTTGGGCGTCAGTTTCTTCATTCAGAACAATCTCATCTGCCGCATGGAAAACTTCAGGTATTCCAGTGTCTGCGGGGTAAAACAGGGTTCGGCCGGTCTGGCACGACGCTTGCGCGCTGTCACCGGCTTCCATCTGGCTACGGTCTGGGCACGCCGCTTGTACTGGCAAATGGCCGCAATGGTGGATTTGGGCACCTCGAACTTGTATGCCAAAGCCGTATAACTCAGGCCATCCCGCTCATGCAGGATCCGGATCAGCTCTACATCTGCGTCGGTCAGGCCAGCCCGGTGATGGTGCTGGCCGATCCGATAGCCGCGGTCATTGACCGGAACAGAGACCTGTGTCATCGCGGAAATACTCCGGATAGTCACGCCGTACCTCCGTAATCGCTGCGGCAACCGCAAGGCTCCTGGCGTCAGAACAGGCATCGTCCGGCTCAATCTGCGATGCCCGGATCAGCTTCGTAATGGCAGCCTCCGGCAACAAGGAATGGGGTGCGCTCATTCAAATACCTCCCTTGACCACCCGCCACCGTCCTTTTTTGCCTGGACTTTGACCGCGATGAAACGGAACGGATACATGTCGGCGGCGATCTTGATCTTGGCGCGGGCATCGTCCTGCCAGAAGCCTTTGACCTCGTGTGCTTCCATCACGCCGCTGGCCAGCATGACAGCGAAGTCAGGGGTGTAGAACGTATTGTCGGCAAGCCTGAATTTCAGCCCTTCGAACTTGAACCACGCCACCTCACCAGCATGGCGCCGTTGCTCAAGATGCTTGGCATATGCCTCTTCGGTCTTGTTCATCTGGCCGGTTTTCAGACGGCCGAGCGCCTGTATGCGCGGCTTCATTTCACCTTCTCCCACCACTGAACCCGCGCTACCAGCTTGTCAGCGTCGACGGCAGCATGGTCACGGCAGCGACGCTCATACTCGACGGACACGTAATGCCCGGCCGGCAGCATGTCGCAAGCCCAAAATCCGCTCTTTGCCAGTGCCCCGGCCTTCCGGGCGCTGGCGTGGGCG
>RRZT012395731.1_pt1 | contig 18239 bp, 14 predicted proteins | sample 2165551 | NCBI WGS metagenome assembly RRZT01 (sample SAMN10456910, study PRJNA506462) | wastewater metagenome | biome: wastewater; feature: sludge; material: wastewater sludge; isolation source: wastewater sludge with Escherichia coli K12::gfp cells carrying plasmid... | place: USA: Moscow, Idaho...
TGTTGATGATCACCGGCCCCAAAGACTCGAACTCGGGCACGTAGTCCGGCCCCACGCCCTCAATCGGAATGATGAAGCCTTCGGTCTGTGGCCAGCGGGCCAAGGTTGCCACCCCATAGAGCGGGGTAAACCGTGCGATATCCAACATCACGCCGGAGAGCGGCACAAACAGGTTGCCAAAGAAGGCCAGGATGACAAGGATTCCCGACGCCGCTGAGACCGCCGTCTCCGAGCGGAAAAGAAGCGCGATACCCAAGCCATAGAAAGCGAACGGCAGCGCCACCAGCAGACACAAGCCGCCCACGGCGAACCAGCGTCCAACGCCATCCAACTCCGCCCCAGTCGCCACACCAACAACGAACACTGTGACAATCGGGATCACTGCCATTGCCACACTGGCGAGCATCTTGCCTAGGAGGTAGCCAGCGTCGGTCAAGCTCGTCATCGACAGCTGGCGTCCCCACCCGTAGCTGCGCTCGACAGCCGCGGAACCCGCCATCGCCGTCGTTGCAATGACGGCACCGTACACGGCCATGGACGTCATGATGTAGGCGGCCACGTTACCGTAGCCGGATCGCAGCGAGCCCTCGTTCATACCCACCCCAAACATGAGATACATGGCGGCGGGCAGCACGATGACGAAGAACGTCGATTCGACCATCCGGAGGTTGCGCCATAGTTCCCAGCCGGTGTAGCGGGCAACGATCCGGGCACTCAGCGCCGTGCGCGCCGTCGTCACGGGTGGGGCGGGGGTTGCGGGGTTCGCTGCGGTATGTGCGTGCGGTGAAGTCTCGGCATTCATTGCCGTACTCCTTCCTGCTCAGGTTCCGTGAGCTCGAAGAACACAGATTCCATGGAGGGGCGGCTGATCTCCAGATCGCGCGCCAGGTTGTCGGTAAGCAGGAGCCGCGCGAGCGCGTCGGAATCGGCGGTGGTGAATCGCACCCGTTTTCCGTCGCGGGACCAGTCACGTACGTTCATACGTGCAACGACGACAGCCGGATCTACATCCGTCCGCAGCCACTCGGCTTGGACTATGCGGTCCTGGGTGGCGGTCATGTCGGCGACGGTACCATCTGCAACCACAAGGCCTTGGCGCATGAGGATAACGCGGTCCGCGTAGTCGTCGGCTTCCTGCAGGTAGTGGGTGGCAAAAACAACGGTGCGGCCGCGCTCGGCCTCAGTGTGCATCGTCTGCCAGAAGTCTCGGCGGGCTGAGGCGTCCATGCCAGCGGTCGGCTCGTCAAGGATGAGGAGCTGGGGGTCGGTGAGGAGGGCGAGCGCGAAGCGCAACCGTTGAACCTGGCCGCCAGAGCATTTTCCCACCTTAGTTTTAGCAAACTCTGTGACGCCAGCACGCTCCATGACGTCAGCAATCGGGAGGTGTTGGCGGTGGCAGGAAGCCACCATGCGGAGGGTTTCGGAGGCTGTGAGATCGTCGAGGAGGCCGCGTGTTTGCAGCACCGCGCCGACGGCACCGCTGGTGGCGGCCCCGCGGGGCATCTGGCCCATCACGGAGATACTTCCGGCGGCAGGCTCTGTGAATCCGAGAACCATATCGAGAAGGGTGGTCTTTCCTGCGCCGTTCGGGCCGAGAAGTGCCACGATCTCCCCAACGGGGACGGTGAGACTGACATTGTCCACCGCCGTCAGGGTACCGAAGCGCTTCGTCACTCCCGTGACCACCAGCGCGTTTCCGTTCTGCTTCATGTTTCAATCCTTGTCGATTGCGCTAGGCGGCGGAACTGTTGGCAGTCACGTTGGAATCATGACAGATGTCATGGGCGGGGTACGGCGGGATGCCGGTGCGGATGGGCCCCAGCGAACCCCGGCAGGCCCCGGCGAGGGCTTGGGGCGGGCGAACCCGCGTGCAAGCGGGCGAAGTTTGGAAGTAGTGGCTACGTGGCGGGGCTTGGTGCCTTATTTGGCACCACCATCGCTGTGGTAGCCACCAATCTCAAAGAATGGAGGTAGAGCCAGCTCTACCGATTCTTGAGAGCCAGCCCCATAGGCGGCGCGTCCGAAATCAGGTGGAATAGTGGACATGAACGAACACACTGATCGCACGCTTGTTGGGCAGGGACTTACCAAGGATTTTGGCAACGTCCGCGCCCTCGCCGGGGTAGACATCACGATCCCTTCGGGCCAGACGATGGCCATCATGGGACCTTCGGGTTCCGGCAAGTCCACTCTGCTGCACTGCCTCTCGGGCATCCTCGCGCCCAGCAGCGGTCAGGTGACGCTCGGTTCTTCGCAGGTCTCGGGCCTCTCCGACGCGGGGCGCTCGAAGCTGCGTCTGCGCGACTTCGGCTTCGTATTCCAGGACGGTCAGCTCATCCCGGAGCTCTCAGCCCGCGAGAACGTGGCCATTCCGCTCATGCTGCGCGGCGAGTCCCGCCGCAGAGCTCTGGCCAGCGCTGACGAATGGCTGAACCGCCTCGGCCTACAGAGTGAGGCGCAGCGCCGCCCCGGTTCTATGTCTGGCGGGCAGGCCCAGCGTGTCGCGATTGCCCGCGCCCTCGCTGGCCAGCCAGCAGTTATCTTCGCCGACGAGCCCACCGGTGCCCTCGATCAGGCCACCGGTCACGAGGTGATGCAGGTTTTGACGACGACGGCGCGCATGACCCAGTCCACTTTCATCGTCGTCACTCACGACCCCCAGGTCGCCGCCTGGTGTGACCGCCTCGTCGAGATCCGCGACGGCCGCATCCACGCTGACTCTATGAAACACCAGGTCGCAACAGCTGCCGCAGCGCCCCAGAGCCCAGCCGTGGCACAGAATTCGCAGGCTTCTCAGGGCTCGCCTATTGGTAGCGCCGGCTTCGGTCAGCCCGCCTATACCACTGCCGCACCATCCCAGGCGCCCGCCTACCCCGCGGCACCGACTACCCCGGCTCAGCCCGGAGCTCCCGTTGCGCCGTCCTATCCGGCCGCGACATCACACCCGCAAACACCCACATACCCGTCAGCGGCAACATATCCGACCCAGGGTCACCACCAGTTCGGAGGCCAGCGATGAAGGAAGCACTTCAACTCGCCCCAACGCTGACGGCGGCTCGCCTTAAGGCCCGCACCGGCGACGCCTGGCTTGACCTACTTGCCGTCCTCTCCTTTGCACTGTCTGCGCTCATGGCTCTGACAGTCGCGGGAGGTATCTGGATGTTCTCGCAGTGGTTGAACGATCCCTCGCTCATCATGCCCGCACTTATTGAAAAATCAGGACAGGAGGCTGCCGACTTCGCCTCAAGCTTCCTGGAGATGTATTTCTCGATGGCTTTGGCCGCGGGCGCCCTGCTTATTATCCCGATCTTCTCCCTTGGTGCCTCGGCTGCACGGCTTGGTGCCAGAGGGCGTGCACAGCGTCTATCTTCCTTGCGCCTTGTTGGGGTGACCGGCGGCCAGACGGTGGCGATGTCCGTCGTCGAAACTCTCGTGCAGTGGGCAATAGGAACAACTGTGGGCGTCATCGCCTACTACGCCACCGTTCCGCTCTGGCACTACGTCAACTTCCTGGCCCAGCCGATCAACACATCACTTATGCGGCTTCCGATCGGCATGATGCTTGCCGTTTTGGCGCTGCTTCTTGTCATTTCTCTATTGTCGACGGCGATCGGCCTTCAGCGCGTCCGAATCTCGCCTCTCGGGGTGGCCCGGCGCGAAGCGAACCCCGCGCTCAAGCGCTGGCGGCCGCTGGCGTTCCTCATCGCAGTCATCGCGTTCATCGCATGGACCCGCACAGAGTATTCCTTCCAGGAAGCCGGCACCTACTCGGTTTTGGCCATCATGTTGCTCGTCATGGTTGGAGCTATCGCGCTTGTTGGACCATGGATCCTACAGATCCTTGCTGCACCCGCAACGCGGACTCGCTCAGTACCGCGGCTGTTGGCCATGCGACGCATTCTTGATGACCCCCGTTCCGCGTGGCGCACCGTCAATGCCATCGCTCTTCTGAGTTTCATCGCAGGATTTCTCGCCCCGGTACCCATGGAAGTAGGGCAATCTGATTTCATCTTTATGGAGGACATCGGAACCGGTGTGCTTATCACGTTAGGCTTCGGATTCAGTGTGGCAGCCCTGTCCACCCTGATGAATCAAGCCTCGACAGTTTTCGATCGTGCACCCCAGACCTACGCTCTGTCACAACTTGGATTCCCGCGCCGAGTCTTCGGTCAGACCCGTTTCATCCAGATCATGGCGCCCCTCTTCCTCGCTACGGTCGCTTCCGCGTGCCTCGGTCTGGGACTGGGACTCCTCGCCTCGGCCATGAACATGTCTGTCTCTGGAATCATCCGGCTTGGAATCATCCTGTTGCTCGGCATCGGCCTCTCGGCCGCGGCCCTCGCGGCTTGTGAGCCCCTGGAGCGCCACGTTCTGGCCACCAAGCGCCGCGAGAATGACTGATCTAGAGCGAGCAAGCAGAGATAAGTCAGCAACCAACAAACGCGATCTTTATCTACACCAGAAGACCCGATCTGTACCTTATGCACAGATCGGGTCTTCTGAGAGAGGTGAACTTTTGCGAGCCCGCGCCTCGCCTTACCACCCATCCTCTTACCGCATCCCACAACAGCAGACGACGCCGTCACCCAGCCCACACTCACAGAATCAGCTCACGCCACAAGAATCGGTGAAATTTCAACAAAAGCGCATTCCACCCTTAGTGAGGTAGGACTGAAGTATTCGCCCAGTACCGCTAGCAGCGCTTAGAGTGGAACCATGATCATTGCAACTCCCGTCACAGCAGACGGACTGGTAGATCCCCGCTGGGGAAAGGCTCACAACGTAGCCCTCGCTGAAATTCTCGACGGCGAACTCATGTCGTGGGATGAGCACGAGGTCAAGTGGGACGTGCTCCACGATGAAGGAACCGAAGGTTCCCATCACGCACGTATCGTCAAGTTCTTGCGTGAGAATCAGGTCGACGCCGTCATTATCAGGGGCTGCGGCGAGTCCATGCTCAATACGATGCAGAAGATGGGTTTGATCATCGCTCTTGACGCCGAAGGCGTGGCTCAGGATATCGCGCTCAACACCTCCCCGAAGATCCAGGAGATCATCGAGATGGAGATGGGTGGCGGCTGCTGCGGCGGGGGCAACGGCGGTGGATGTGGCTGCGGTAGTAGCCTGCCCGAGCCGGAGCCTGTTGCACAGGGTGCGGGCGGTTGCGGTGGTGGCGGCTGCGGCTGCGGCGGCCACTGAGTTCATTCCGCGAAAGATTCAGCCAACGTTAGGGTGGGTCGGTGCCAAACCAAGCGCCAAACCGCGTTCAGCTGACTCGTGTGCCGCGTCGCAATACAAACCGCGAGCCAAGCTGAACCACGACCCACGCCACCTCTGGGCTGATACAGCAAAACAAACCAAACGAGGGGTTCCTGCCACTACGGCAGGAACCCCTCGTTTCGCGTGCAAATTCAATAGCGAGCCTCAATAACAGAGCTCATCGAGATCAGACGTTAGCATCTGACATCAACGTTATAACGTCGAAATCAGCCACTAACGTCCACTGTCGGTGAGCACGCGCAAACAAGCAGCGGCGAGCAACCAGTATCTCAGAGCAGGTGCTTGCGCAGCTCCACCGGATCAATCGGCGAGAGCTTCGCGGGTGGAACATCGAAGATAGTGATGGCGCCACGAACGCCGTCCTGGGCCATCCGCGCAACCGCACGGGCCGACGCTGCCGCGACCGAGCCGGTGAACTCCGGGTTGGAGTCGAGAGCCAGACGGAACGAGACCACCTGGGTGACGCCCTCGCTCGTCTCGCCCTGGCGCACCACGATACCGCCGTGCGGCATGCCAGCGTGGTCACGAGCAAGCTCCTCGGCGGAGATGAAGTTGACGGTGGTGTCGTAGTCAGCAAAGTAGTTGGGCATGGAGACGATCTGCTCGCGGATGGCCTCAGCGTCCGCACCCTCTTCCAGCACAACCCAGCACTCGCGGGTGTGCTTTTCGCGGGTGCTGAGCTCAAGGCGCTCACCAGCCTGAATGCGCTCCAGAACCTCTTCTACAGGCTTGGTGTACTGTACGGCATCTACGACGCCGTCGATGCGGCGGAGGGCGTCTGAATGGCCCTGGGAGAGGCCTGGGCCCCAGAAGGTGTACGTTTCACCAGCGGGGAGAACCGATTCGCCGATGAGCCGGTTGAGGGAGAAAAGCCCCGGATCCCATCCAGTCGAGATCATGACGAGGTGATCGTGGTCGCGTGCCACCGAATCGACGATCGCGAAGTGCTCGGGGATGCGAGCATGCGTGTCGAATGTGTCCACCACGTTGAACAGCGTGGCCGCTTCCGGCGTCTGCTCGATGAGGTCCGTGGCCGACCCTCCACAGTTGACGCACACATCGACCTTGCCGACCCACGCGGCCATCTCACTACCGGCCACCGCGCGGCCGGTGACCGTCTTGAGCGTAGAGGGGTCACGGCGAGTGAAGATAGCAACCACTTCCATGTCCTCGCTACGTTCCACAGCCAGTTCAACCGCGCGCCCAAGATTTCCGTATCCGTTAATCGCTACTCGAATCTTCTCTGCCATCGCAATACCCTCTCGTTGTTTATGAGTTGTGTATGAAACGTCCTGGCCGGTGATTCGTGGCCTCGGCGGACCATGCCACGGCATTCTCTGTGCCGCGAACGAATACATCGGGAGAACCCCTAGGACAAACTATCCCCTTGAAGTGTTCACGAGCTAGGCGTTTCACATGAGAGACGCGCAGCTTGGGTGAGAGCCAGCACCGATGCCCTCAGATGCTTCTCCAGTTCGTCCATCTCAATACCGCGCTCAGACATCTTGAAACTCTCGAAGATGAGGGCGTTTGTGTATCCCGCCCACACTCGCGCATTGTCCACTCCAATTGCCGCCCAGCAGTCGCGCATGAAGGCAACAATCCGGGTATGAACATCCTGAATGTCCCCCTCTGTTTGTTTCCTCACCGGCGAGCCTTGTGGTCTGCGTGCTCCGGTGCGCATGATACTCATCAGCCATCCATGCGAGGATTCGCGCGTTTGCCTTAGTGAAGCGACGGCGAAATCCGCCAACTGCTGCGCTGGTTCCGCATCCCGGTCCACTTGCGAGAAAATCAGCTGGATCCATCGCGGGACGTACTGTTCGAGTGCCAGGAACTTCAAATCGTCGACCGAATCAACGTAACGATAGATTGAGTTGCGGGCAATTCCCGCCCGCCTCGCCACCGCACCCGCCGAGAGCCCCTCAGGTCCATTTTCATGCAGAATCTCTTCTGTCGCCGCGATGAGTTTCGCTTTGACCATTGCATGATGTTCCCGCACAGTTGGAGCATCAATCTTGGGCATGGTTCTCCTTTACACTCGTCTTCCTCTATCATCCCCGATGTCATATATCTTTAGGAAGTTCTCGCTCTATCCCAAGATAGGGGTGCGACGACAACCTGGAAAAATTTCAGAGATGACGACGACGCCGCCACACCCCTACTATTCCCCTCCCAGCTCTGGTTTTATGTCTCCGGCGGAAGAATGAGGGCAATCGGTAGGAAACCGTCTCAGGCCCCCGTGGCGGAGAGGAAAAATTTAGTGGGGCCTGGATGTTCACGCTTCATCCTGGCCCCACTCGGTGAGTCAAGTCCGTGACCCTCGGAGACTGTCGACACTCTGGAAAAGGTGTTCAAGCTCTTCCATGACCGGTAACGAATCACCGGTAACACGTACCAACACGTCTATTCAGTTATGCGTACCCTCAAGGTGCTGAAAGCACTAGAGGCTGTAGGTTAGGAAACCACATTCGCAGAAACTCCGGCTGATTCTCCGACTCTTCGATCAAAACAGGAGACGATGATCGAAAAGTTGAAGTAGCTCTTAGGTGACTGCATAGCCTACTTCGCTAGTTCGCCAACACCATGCGAACTTTAGCGACCAGACCCGCGGTCTTCGCCATTGAACTTCCTCCTTTTTCCTACGCCTTAACTATATTCAATTGGCCCACCTCAGTCCCTCCCCCAAAAGTATGGAAATTACCCCCGCCAAAAGTATGGAAAGACAACTCAACCAAAGTTGGACGAACATAAGGAAATCGTTGATTTCGCACCACTTCCACCCCCTCAAAAGCTCAGTTCAAGAGGCCAAAGTCCTAGAATCCAGCAATCACCCCATCGTGATTCGCAACACATGCAGAGCCATTCGGTGCAGCGGATAAAATTTAGCGAGGTCCGGATGTTCACGCTTCACCCAGACCTCGCTATGTGGGTCAAATCCGTGACCCCCGGAGGCAGTCGGTGAACCCACGAAAGGTGTTCAAGCTTTCCCGCGGCCAGTACATAGTTACTAGCCCTGTTACCAACATGCCTATTTAGTTATTAGTTATATATGCTCAGAATGCCCTGTAGCACAGGGGACGTAGGTAAGGGAACCATGAGCACAGGAACTCTGCCTGGCTATCGTCCGTCCCCTGAATCAGCACGGGAGCTGACGGATCAAGGGGCGGAAGTGGTTCATCATTACCTGCTATTGTCGGTCCCACTGCGCTCGCCAGCACCATACCTGCTACAGCTACCAGACCCGCGGTCTTCCCCATTGAACTTCCTCCTATTTGTTCCTACGCTCTAACTATAGGCAGTTAGCACACCTATGTCTCTCCTCCGAAAGTTGGGAATAGTGTTCCAACAAAAGTAGGAGACTCTAGGTAATTACTTGGTTTTCTAAGGGTTTTAATGTCATGAACAAAAAAGTTGTTCAGGTCTCAAACAGGACCACTAGGACCTTAATCCTACTGACATATGTACCGAAATTTACATTCCATAACATGACTTATGTAATGACAGATATTTAAATTGTCGAGACACGTGCCGCGACATATTGACTAATGGCGTACTAGCCCAAGTTCATATGCCCTGACAACAATCTTGAGACGCGTGTTCACTTCCAGCTTCGTCATGATTGACGAAACGTGACTCTTGACTGTCGATTCACGAACAAAAAGCTTCTCGGCAATCTCTTGGTTAGAGTAGGCCTGGCACAGCAACTCCAGAACTTCATGCTCCCGGGGAGACAACTGCAACTCGGGCATCTCCGTCGGAGCTGGCTGCACCAAGTAGTCCCTCACCAAACGTGATGTTGGTCCGGGCGACACAATGGTTCCACCATCCACTACCTGACGTAGGCCATTGATGAGCTCTTCTGGTGACGTGCTCTTCAGAAGGAACCCTGCGGCACCCGCACGCAAACCCGCAAGCATCACTTCGTCGTCGTCAAAGGTCGTCAAAAGAACAACGCGAGTGTTCGGGGAATGGAAACGGACCTGCTCCGCGGCCGTCACACCATCCATGACGGGCATGCGGATATCGCTCATAAGGATGTCCGGTTTAAGATCGGCGGCAAGTCGAATTGCCTCAAAACCCGTTGCTCCCATACCCACGATCTCAAACTCGGGAGCGTGAGCCAAATACTCCACAAGGTTCTTGCGGACAATTTCGTCGTCATCAACAACAACGATTCGAACGCGATCCTGTCCTGACGTATCGGTTGTCATTTTGTTCCCCTTTAGCGTCGTGCCGGGAGTGAGACCCGGACAATCCATCGCGATTCAGTTGCCGAAACTTCGACCGAGCCACCCAACGACTCAGCTCTTTCACGCATTCCTACTAATCCCAATCCTTCATGGCGTACCGAGTCCTTCAGGGGACTCCCACTCGCCGAAAGTCCATTCACAAAAGCTGCCTCGAGGAAATCATCTTGAACATCAATCATCACCGTCGCGGCAGTCTCTCTCGACGCATGCTTCACCATGTTCGAACAGACCTCCGTCACAATCTTCGTAAAGGCGGCGTTCGTCTCGTCGGAGATCGAAGCCAGATCACCCTCAACAGCAGTCTGGACTTCAACTCCCGCAGCACGAAGCTTATTTGTTTCTTCAAGCAGGATATCCCGTAAAGGCAAAGTCGGAATAGTGAAGCGTTCCGCAGAGGTTAGCGATTCTACATCTGCCACCCTGTCAGATGCACGTAGCACAGACAGCATGGCCCTGAGATCGGCGGTAGCACGTCGCCCAGTTCGCGCGATGAAGTCAAGATCATTACTCAAGTGCGCTTGATACTCTTCCACCATCTGCCACAGACGCAGCTCGTCAGGCGAGTATCGGTCACCTGGCACATCTTCCACGTCCTTCAGAGACTCCTGAGTCCCCTTAACCTCCAGAAGCTTCAGCTTCATCGCCTCGGCGCGCATGACAACCATGGTGGTCGAATAGACGGCGGTATCGTGTAGCTCACGGGCGATCGCGCGGCGCTGTTCCGAAAGTTCCTCCCACCGACGCTCGTCAAGTTTCTTATTGGCATCGCTCTGTCGCCCTAAAAGTTCACCGACGGTGGCAAACGACAGCATCAGCGCGCCAAACAAAAATATCCCGTTGACCAACTCTTCAGCCGACGAATAAGGAACCATCTGGCTAATCAAGGTTCCCAGATACCAGAGGCCGAAGATCAGTGCTTCCCGCACGTGACGCCGCCACAGCAATAAGAGGACCATAAAGAACCCGGATAAAGACGCTGTCTGCAGAGCTTTTTCCGGGGTGAACCACACAAGGATGACAACAACGGCAAGGGCCACTGCCGCCGGGACCACCCATTTACTTGCCGCCATGACACAGAGGCAAGAAATCACCATGAGAGTCACGGCGAACGGGCTAAAGCGTGCATCTCGAATCGTCACAAGAGTAACGACAAGAAGTGATCCTCCCAGACCTACAGCAGAAACTGGGAGGAGGTCGTCGAGATCAACGCGAGATCGACGAGTCCATAACGACCTCGCTTTGTCGCGCACATTCATCACTTTCCTCTTCTCACAGCCCGATATACCTCACAGTTTGGGAATAGTACCTTCTCGCAAAAGTCTTACCATATTTTCCCCGAAGATATGGTAGAGATGTCAGAGGTCTCACGTGAGATACCAAACTTCACACGACATGGCACTCAAAGACCAGGACAACAGACGGCCACTTTCCCGGCAAATCACTCACAACTATTCCTACGGTGCTGAGCTTATCGCGCAATTGAAGCACACAAATGCAGCGTTACATCCAACGAAGACGAGATGCAACCCTACGTCATCGACAAAAGCCATAGTAGACCAACGAAAATTAGCGTTCATATAGGTGCCTAACCACTGACGATGCGGACACCAACCCCTAACAAGTGGTAGAAAACTCAGCACGTTAGGTAATTCGATACCCGAAGTACCTTCTATTTAGGGCGACGACGACGTCGATCCAGTCCATCAAATAGCAGGTAGAAAGGGCAGAAAGACAGGTCAGATAATTCCATGTCAGATGATTCTCCGGGCGGCCGCCCAGCGCGCCAACTCATGACGATTAGAAAGCTGGAGCTTACGGAGTACAGACGAAACATGCGTTTCCACTGTCTTGACCGAAATAAAGAGATCAGATGCCACTTCTTTATAAGAAAGGCCACGCGCGATGAGGCGCATAACCTCCTGTTCACGAGCAGAAAGGCGGTTAAGTTCGTCGTCGTTCTCGGCGATGTCGGCACGTCCAGCACCGAAAGCATCCAGCACAAACCCGGCGAGCCGTGCGGAGAAAGCAGCGTCGCCCTCGGCCACCCGGGTGATGGAGTCGACGAGCTTTTCGCCGGTCACATCCTTCGTCACATACCCACGGGCACCTGCACGCACCACGCCGACGACGTCCTGAGCTGAGTCCGATACGGAAATCGCAAGGATCTTGGTGGCCGGGTAGAGGTCCTGACAACGTGAAACCACCTCGGCTCCCCCGCCTCCACTTCCACCTGGAAGATGGACATCGAGGAGAACCACGTCTGGACGCAATACGTGAGCTGCGGAAACCGCAGAATCAACGTCGTGGGCTTCACCCACAACCTCGACAGCGCGGGAAGGACTGGGGCCTGTGAAGGCGGACGCTGTGGTGACAGCTGCGGCGGCTGGGGTGGTTGCTGGTGTAGCAGTTGGTGTGACAGTTGGTGCAGTGGTTGCAGCGCCGACTCGCCGAATCTCGCCAATCATTCCGGCACGGGCCAACGGATGATCGTCCACCACAAGTACTCGAATCACGCTTCCTCCTTTGTGAGACCTCACCGATAGTCCAAGCCATCACGAGCAATTCTCAGCCCACTCGTACCTCACAACTGCCTGGCAACTGTCTGGCACAACCATCTGAGCGATCTCCACAACCACCGTACCAACGAATCCACAACCAGAATGGGAGGTTGAGGGATGTCAATGCGGTGAGATGCAACGTTTGTACACGACATCCCGGCAAATATTGACGACTGTATGTACAAGCCTTTACTTGACGAAACTTCGTGCCTAGCCCCTTACTCGCGAGGGTGTCACGGCACCGCTGTCAGCGGCATGTTCAGGTGCACCTCGGTGCCGGGATCGCGGCGGCGGAACGTTGCCGCGCCGCCGCGGCGCTCAACCCGCTCGATAATCGAATCGCGTACACCGTGCCTATCCTCAGGGACATCCGCCACGTCAAAGCCCCCGCCGTGGTCACGGACATACACATCCACCTTGCCATCAGAGATCTCCGCATAGAGGGAAACGGGCGGTGCCCCATGGCGCACCGCATTGGCCAAAGCCTCCTTCATCGCAGCGAGTAACATTGGCGAATTCGCATCAAGGTTTCCCTCACCCACCACCACGGATTCCACGTCCACACCGTACAGGTCCTCGACCTCCTCAGCAGTCATTTTGATTGACTCACTGAGTGACACATTTTCTTCCTTGGGATCCGCATAGAGCCACGAGCGCAGTTGCCGCTCTTGTACTCGGGCAAGGCGCTGGACCGCCTCAGGATCGTGGGCTTGATTGCGAATGAGAGTAAGGGTCTGGAGAACGGAATCGTGAAGGTGGGCTGCCATATCGGCGCGCTCGGCCGCGCGAGCGCTCTCCTCCCGCGCATTCTGGAGATCGCGGAGCAGGCGCTGAACCACAGGCCACAGTGCGAGGCCCGCAGCGGCAAGCACCCCAACACCGAGCATCACCGAGCTGACGAGCCGCGTCAGAGGTTCGTCGCGCACAATCAATGCAAGTACACCAATGACCAAGAGCGCGATACCACCGCCTAGTCGAAACAACGCCTCACGCACGGGTAGGGTGCCCGAGAAGTTCGACCACGCCAGCCCCGCCCCAGCAATCATGCAGACCACCGCCAAGACGGTGCCCCACGGCAGATCAACGAGGGAAAGGAGCAGCACCGCGAGCGCCGCCAACAGGGCGCCCGCCGCATAAAGCAGCAACTGCTGGCGGCGTCCCAGGGTTTTGCGTGGGGCAGAGGCCAACTTGACCGATGAGGGCCGTTTATCCGAGGTAGGAATCGATATGGAGAGCCAGAGATAGAGGAACAGCCCCGAGCCAAAGAGGAACGAAGATGCCACAAAGATCAGCCGAACCATGCGTACCGGCACAGCGAGATGGTCCGCTATACCTTGGCATACGCCTAGCGCAATCCGCCCGCTACGCGGGCGGCGCAGCGGGTAGCGCTCGGGGAACGCCTGTTTCTCCGGCTGTGGGGTGGCACTTTCCTGCATGCTCCGATCATCGCACGAGCCACGCCCACATCCCCGGCATCCCGCAAAATCTCAGGGTCCAATCAGGGTCATCCCCAATAGCCCCGGCGCTGCCAAACCCGAAGAATAAAAGCATGTCAGTTACATCCTTCTTCGCCACCGTTCGCTCGTGGGGTTTCGAACGCCGCAGTGATGCCCCCATTGCGGGCGTCGCCAGCGGGCTCGCAGACGCCTGGCGAGTCGACCCAATTCTCGTACGAGCTGGCTTCCTTGCCCTCACTTTTGTGGGCGGGGCCGGCCCCATGCTGTACGCGCTGTGCTGGGCTGTTCTCCCGGACGCGCATACCAAGGAGATCCACCTCGAGGAAGCGATCAACGGACGTTTTCCCATCGGCCTCGTGGGTGCGATGTCTCTCTTCCTCATTACCCTCGCAACGTTCACGAGCATGAGTTTCTTCAGCGCCCTGGGACTCATCATCACGGCGATCATCGCCCTGTTGGTTTACACCTCGATGTCCGGCAAGGATCCCTCTCGGCAGCCGCCAGTCTCCCCCGTGTGGGACGAGGCAACACAGTCCTGGACAGCGCCGACGACGGCGTCCTCCACTGGCTCCTCTAGCCCTTCCGGCTCCTATAACTCCACCTCCAGCACGGACTCCCCCTATTCCTTCGACAATCTTGGGAGCGACCCCATGAACACACACACGGAGCCAGACTTCTCCGGCCAGCCCGGAACCTCTACGCCCCCCGGCCCAACCTGGCAGCCTCCCGAGCCGCCCCATGCCCCGCGCCCACCCCGCTCGGCCGCCACGGACCCCGCAGCGGCTCGCCGCAAGGCTGAGCAGAGAGCCCGCGCCGACATCGAAGCCGCACGCACCCGAGCAGCTCGCGAGCACGCCCACGCCCTGCGTGTAGAGGAGCGCAATCGCCGTAACCTTTCTGGGCGCCTCCTAGCCGGTCTGCTTGGCTTCGCTCTCCTCGCGCTAGCGGCATTCATCATCGTCGTCGACTCCGGCAATCCCCTCTTCACTAATGTCTCCCCGGTCGCTGCAGGCATTGGCTTCTTCGCCGCTCTGCTTGGACTGATTGTCATGGTGGTGGGCGTCTTCGGGCGACGCGGTGGCTTCCTGTCCTTCCTCGCCGTCGTCGTCGCTCTCATAGCGGTGCCCCCGGTGGTGACCAATACGACGGTCTACTCAAACTCCACATTCACCTCGACTCGGATGTGGTCGCCGCGCACCTCGGCGGATATCGGGACCGGCTACTCCGTCCACATGGGCGACGCCACCCTCGACTTCGCTAACTTCATCCCGGACAATCCGCCGGAGCATATCAATGTGGTGAGCTCAATGTCCGCCCTTGACATGCAGTTCGCGACGGACCAGAAGGTAGCCATTATCAGCCGCGTCACCCTGGGATCGCTGGAAGCCAGGTCGCCCGGCGTCCGGTTAGCTAGTGGCCAGCCATTGGATGAGATCGACGTCGGCGGGATTTCCCGCGACACCATCTTCATTGGTGGCATCACGTCCGTTAGCGACGCCGACATCATCATCGAAGCCGACATCTCGATGTCCGGCGCCCACATTGAGATCGTGCGCTGAGAGGAACTAGGAACATCATGAAAAACTATCGTCCCGCCTTCGGAACCATCTTCATTGGACTATTCGCTGTCCTGCTTGGCACCGGCGCACTGCTCTCCGCCTTCGGTTTCAACGTCTTTTTCTCGCCGCGCTTGGACTTCACGTGGCTGGTAGCTGGCGTCCTTATCCTGTGTGCGATCCTGCTGCTCACGGCCGCATTATGGCCACAACGCAACAAAGATGCCTCGGTTGGAGCTGCTGGTTCGTCCGCCGCATTTTCGACGACGACGCCCGTCAACCTCCCGCCCTCGCCGGTCACCTCGGCTGGCTCCGGATCAGCGGCCTCTGCGGCGTCGGCCACGTCAAGCGTTTCGGATCTCTTTGATTCCCAGCCCGCCACCGAATCCTTCGCCACGTCGCAGACGCAGCAGTTCTCCACCCAACCCACACAAAGCTTCGCGACCCACCCCACGCAGGAGTTCAGTTCCACAACGTTCGGGACCCCTGTCGCAGATCAGGAGCGCCGATTCGTTCCCGTAACCGACGACGACGCCCGCAAGGGCGCCTCCTCCTCGGGCGGCAACGTGTGGGCTGATCTTCGCTGGCTCGAACCGACCGGTGAGCAGGTCATGGTGCCACTGTATGCGCACGAGGGGAACATCAATCTCCTCATCAATGCGGATTCCCCTGTCGCCATTCATCTCGCCATGGGAACCGGTAGCGTCACCCTTGATCCGACTCTCGGGTTGCACCGCGTGGGCGAGGAGGCGCTGGAAGAAACAGCGTTCGTTCCCTCGGCGGGCGGAGAGTTTCTTGTTGGTCGCACCCTCGACAAGGCCGATGAGGCCCTGCTGGTGGTGAACATCGAATCACCAAGCGCCGACCTGAATATCGCGGCGGTGTAGCACCGCGCTGGCCCTCGCTAGCACCGCGCTAAACCCGCGGACTGAAGGGCTTGTACACGATATCCCGGCTGAAAACGGCGACTTTGTGTACAAGCCCTTCACGTTGTGGAGAGCGACTCAGAGCCACGACCGGCCTCAACCTACAGCAGCAACTTCTATCGGTCACGATTAGCTGACGTGCCTGAAACCTAGCTGACGTGCCCGAATCCGCGGAGTTCCAGAGCAATCTGCTCCGCGTCCAGCACGTCAAGAGCGTGGCTCAGCAAAGCGGCGTCAAAAATGCCATCATCGCGGGCATTAAGCAGCGCTGTCCGCTTCGCCTCAACTGAACCAAGCTTGGCGCCCAGGGTACCTATCTCGTCCTCATCAAGCACCGAAGCAAATTCCGCTGCGGCCTCATCCAGCATGTCGTTGAGCGCCCGGCGCTCCTCGTCCTGCGCTTCTTGGGAGGGAGCCGGAGTGGGCTTTACCAGTGCAACAAACCCACGTAGCGTGCCTCCCTGAATGAGCAGTGAGAAACCAGCCACGAGGAAGGCGACAAGGATGAGGAAAGAACGTTGCGGGGCATCGAGCGGCAGTGTTTGGGCCGCGGCCACGGTGATCGCACCGCGCATTCCCGCCCACACAACGACGGTTCCATCCCGCCACGTCAACGGTGAGGCGAGGAAGTAGTCGATGTCCGCGAGGGAGCGTCGCAAACGTGTGAGCGTTTCCTCGCGGTCAGGAATGCGACCAAACCAGTGGCGTCGCCTCCTTTGTAAGCGCTTCATCTCACGCTCTTTGCGCCGCGCTATCTCGTGTGCCGCACGCTCTTCGCGCTTCCTTACCTCGTGAGCTTCACGCTTCTCCTCGCGCGGCCCACCTATCGATCCACGCAGTCCATCATCGTGACCAGCTGCCGAGCCACCAGCTGCCGTCAGCGCCCCATCATGCCCCGTTGGCAAACCTAAGTGCCCTTCGGCCGCCCTCCGCTTACTCGCTCGGTACTCCTCGAGGCGGTCGTAGCGTTCCTGGATTGCAGCGCGTGTCTTCTCATCGGTAATGCTCTCGGGCACCTCGCCCGTTTTGCGCATCTGCTCGATCACGTCGTCGAGATCGTCAAGCGACAGCACCGCCTGCACTCGCTCTAGCTTGGGCTTGAGCCCTTGACGACGCACAGATCGACGATGCAACCACTCCAGTAATGGGGCAACGAAAAGCGCCCGCACCACGATTGAACCCACGAGGGCAACAAGAGCAATCCCGCCCGCGGAGAGGAGGACGGCCCCGCTATGATCGGGAAGATCCTCAATCAACGTGTGGAACTGAAGTCCCATCGTGAGGAAGATGGCCCCTTCGAGGACGAACTCAACCGTCGCCCAGTTTTGCGAATCAGAAATCCGCTGTATGGGGGAGAAATGTTTGGCGGCGCCCTGCCCAGTGATAAGACCGGCGACGACGGCGGCCACCAGGCCCGAAGCTTCCAGCGCCTCCGCCGGAACCATCGCGACGAAAGGAACGGCGAAGGAGAGCGCCGTCGTCGCCGTCGGTGAAGAAAAGCGCCCTCGAATCCACAGATTCAACTTACCCACAATCAAACCGATAACGGCGGCAACAAGGACCGAATAGGCAACCGACCCGGCAACCTCCCAGAGGCTCACCGAAGCGGCGGTCGCTGCAATTGCAGTGCGCAGCATGACGAGTGCCGTGGCATCGTTGAGCAGCCCCTCGCCCTCCAAGATGGCAGTGATACGCGGAGATACTCCTGCCCCTTTGGCAATGGAGACGGCCACCGCATCTGTCGGACTCAGGACGGCACCCAAGGCTATCGACCACGGAAGGCTAAGATCCGGGATCAGCGCATACATCACGACGCCCAGAAGCACCGATGAGAAAATGACCAGCAGAATCGAGAGGCCCGCAATGGGTGCAAACTCGCGGCGAAACTCCATGACCGGCATAGACGCGGCCGCCGAGTACAGCAGTGGCGGCAGCACTCCCGCCAAAATCCACTCGGGCTCAATGTAAATCATGGGAATCCCGGGAATAAACCCCACAATGATTCCCACCGCCACCAGGAGCAGCGGTGCCGCCACGTTGAGGCGGGGCCCCAACAGCGAGCTCACACAGATGGCAATCAGTCCTAGGGCAATGATGCTCTCCATAGTGCGCTCCTTCTATCACCGGTTAGACCCGAGGTTACAATTTTTTCCTACAAGGCCACGGACTGCCTAGTCCAATGACCATTTCGTGACGAAAAAGCGACGAA
>RRZT011691813.1_pt1 | contig 18238 bp, 15 predicted proteins | sample 2165551 | NCBI WGS metagenome assembly RRZT01 (sample SAMN10456910, study PRJNA506462) | wastewater metagenome | biome: wastewater; feature: sludge; material: wastewater sludge; isolation source: wastewater sludge with Escherichia coli K12::gfp cells carrying plasmid... | place: USA: Moscow, Idaho...
CCCTAACAGGGAGGCGGTTATCCGAGGCGCTGCTGGCCCGGGGCGCGGCGGGGAGCTTCTGGCATACCCCGCAGCCCTGGCTCTGTCTGGCGCGGCAACCACCCCAGGACGCAACGACGCCCGCGACGGCACCCGGGGCGGGGCGGCTCGCGCTGCGAACGAGCGTTATCTAACCGTTATCATCAAACAACCCAAAAAGACGGAGTTGATGCTCCCATAAAGGATGGGATGTTCTATAATAGGGGGTATGGAACAAGCCTCGCTCAACACAGCTCGGGAAGCCGCTCACCGGCTCGTCGGTGCCGAGCATGGGCGTCGTCGGGCGGAGGCTGAGAAGGTCGAGGCGTTGTGTGACCTGGCCGCCGCGTATGACTTGGATGATGAGGAACTGTTCCTCGAAGTTCTGATCGATCAGCACATCCAGGTCGGCGGCACGGGAACACCCCTGGTGTCGGAGATGGTGTCGTTGGAGATCGCCGGGTTGTTGAAGATTCCCGTAGCGCATGCCGCGGCTGAGTTGTCTGCTGCTTTGGATTTGAAGTACCGCCACCCCCGCCTCTACGAGGCCGTGATCAACCTGGAAATTGAGGTTGATCGGGCGCAGATGATGACCACCCGGTGCCGCGACCTCCACCCGATGCTGTTGGAGGAGATCACCGCCGTATGGCTCGCCCGCCAAGACAAGTTGTCCTGGGGTCAAGCGAAGAAGCTTGTTGACAAGTTGGTCGTTCAGGCCGATCCCGAGTTGGCGGCGAAGAAGGAGCGTGTCGCGCGGGAGGATCGTGGGGTGTGGTTGTGGGGTTTGAACGAGGGTGTGATGAACCTCACCGGCGCCCTGGATGTCCTCGACGCGAAGTTCTTGGACGCCCGCTTGTCGGAGATGGCTGGTCTGATCGCTCCCCAGTTCCCGAGGCTGACGAAAGCGCAACGCCGCGCCAAAGCCATCGGAGTGCTCGCGAACCCGGCCTACGCGTTGGCGTTGTTGCAGGAGGCTGCGCAGCCGGAACTTCTCACCGACGACGCCATCGCGTTCATGGCGAAACTCCTCGACGGCGTACCCCGCGAGTTCTACCAACCCACCACAGCGCAAAACGTTGGGTCGACGGCCCCGTCCGAAGGGGACGAACCTGTCGGTGGGGCTTGTGTTCCCGTGGACCCTGACGGCGATCAATGGCAGCTCACCGAGCCTGATCTCCACCGTCGAGGTGTCGGGACACCTCCACCGGCGCATCACCACGGCCGAGCCGGTGACCTCCCGCGACGACTGGTCCACCCCGACGGCACGCCATGCTCCGGGTTGCTGAGCTGCTCACACGAACCCGTCGACGAAGCAGATGCCTCGGCTCCCGGGGAGGACTCTGCCCCGACACCTGGCGATTGCTGCATGGGCGAGGGATGCTCCGACCCGGACGTACCCCGCAGCCGCAGGTTTGACCCCCACGAGTGTGCCGGGCATCACTGCGGCACCATCCAGGTGCCGGTGACGAAGCTGCGCCCGACGTTGGGGATCGCGGTCCATATCCATGCTGACGCTCTCGGCCAGTTGGGCCCCGCGGCGCGGGTCGAGAAGGCCGGGACCATCACCACGGCCTTGCTTGCGGAGTTGTTGGGTGAGGGCAACGGCTACAACATCCGTGTGCAGCCGGTGATTGATCTGGCGAACCTGGAACCTGCCGACAACTACGTGCCCTCCAAGCGGCTGCGGTGTGGGATGGTGCTCGCGTTTCCGAACGAACCGTTCCCGTTCTCCCAGCGCGACAGCGTCGGTTTGGACCTGGACCACACCGTGCCGTACCAGCCCGGCAGGCCCGGGCAGACCAGGGTCGGGAACCTGGCGCCGTTGACGCGGCGGGTGCATCGGGCGAAGACTGCGGGGTATTGGGTGATGCATCAGCCTGAGCCGGGTCGGATCGAGTGGCGTTCTCCGCTTGGGTACCGCTACGACGTGACCCCGTTCGGGACCGAGCGCTGCCATCCGGTCCACTACAACCCCAACCACGACAACGGCGCTGGCTCGATGCCAGCCACGCCGCCGCCTCGTCTCGTCAGTGGTGCTGCGTAGATTCGCGAGCTTCGGGCGACCAAGCACGTCGGCTACCTCGTGCACCAGGTGCGGCGTCACGACTCGATAACCATGGCGAACGAGGCACGCCTATGACTAGTTTGCTAGGCATAACAGCTAGGTCCGGCTGCTAAGCTATTCATAGATCGAGGAGGTCGCGATGGCCGGATACAAGATCGACCGACAGCTCGCCGAGTTCGGCGAACACCTGCGCGGCTGGCGCATGGTGCTGGGCCTGACGGCGCAGCAGGTCTCCGAGCGCGCCGGGATCACCCGGGACACCCTGCGCAAGATCGAGGCGGGCAACCCGAGCGCGGGCTTCGGCAACGTCGCGCAGGTCCTGCGCGCCCTCGGCGTGCTCGACCAGGTCGTCGGTGCCGTGGACCCGCTCGGCAGCGACATCGGGCGCCTGCGCGCCGGCCACCTCGCGAAGAAGCGTGCGCGATGACCACCGTGGAAGTCTTCGCCGACCGGGCGGGAGCCCCCGCTCTTGTGGGCCAGGCGCACTTCACCAGGCAACGGGGCCAGATCTCCACCACGTTTCTCTACGATCCGGGATACCTGGCAAGCAACGGGACGAGCATCGACCCGGCCCTGCCGCTGGTCTCGGGCGCGCAGCACCAAGCGGGTCTGGTGCGGGCCTTCGCCGACAGCGTTCCCGATCGCTGGGGCCGCAACCTCGTCGAGAAGGCGGAGCGGGTCCAGGCGCGCGACGAGGGCAGGACTCCGCGCCGAGTGGACGACCTCGACTTCCTCCTGGGCGTCAGCGACGATACGCGCCAGGGCGCGCTGCGGTACCGGCTCGCCGGAAGTACGGCGTTCCTCGGGAAGCCCGCGACCGTGCCTCGGCTCGTCTCCCTGCCGGAGCTGCTGCGCGCCTCAGACCAGCTCGCCTCCGACGAGGACCCGAGCCGGGCCGTCAAACAGCTGCTGGACACGGGCACGACCGGCCTGGGCGGCGCGCGCCCGAAAGCCTCCGTGCGGCTCGAGGATGGCTCCCTTGCGATCGCGAAGTTCCCGCACGGTAGCGACCAGTGGGACGTCATGGCCTGGGAGGCGACGGCGCTCGACGTGCTGGAAGCCGCGGGGATCAAGACGCCACAGCGCCGCCTCGCCCGCGTGGGCGAGCGTAGCGTGCTGATCCTGCGCAGATTCGACCGAGGGAAGGAGGGGCGCAGGATCGGTTACATCAGCGCGATGACGGCGCTGGGTGCCGTCGACGGAGAGCACCGCGACTACGCCGAGATTGCCGAGGCGATGCGAGACCTGTCCTGGTCGCCCAAGGCTGACCATCACGAACTCTTCGATCGTGTCGTGGCATTCGTCGCTCTGGGCGACACGGACGACCATCTGCGCAACCACGGCTTCCTCGCCGATCGCGGCTCGTGGGCGCTGAGCCCGGTGTTCGACGTCAATCCGCAACCCGACCCGCATCGGTCCCGATCGACCTCGATCATGGGGGCAGACGCGCTGCCCGACGAGGGCGAGGCGCTGCTCGCCCTGGCGGAGGAGTGCAGCCTTTCGCCGGCCGAGGCTCGCGAGCGGACGGCGCGCGTGGTCGGAGCGGTCGCTGGGTGGCGCGACGCCGCTCGGAGAAACGGCATTCGCGAGCAGGAGATCACGATGATGGCCGACTCGATCGTGCCGCGCGTGGACGCGGTGATCGCCGCCGCGAGAAAGGCGTGAGCCTCGGTCGCCGACGTTCCTGCCGTCCCCAGAATTAGGGGAGTCTCGGCTCCGCTGAGCCACGCGGAACCGCGCGGCACTAGGGTGAGCGCAACGAACCGAAGGGATCACCGTGGACGACGTGCGGCTTCGCCGACTGGGCAGGAGCGCCTGGGCGCTCCTCGGGATCATCGCGGTCGTCGTGGTTGCCGCGACGGCGATCGGGGCGATCCGCGGGATCGTCGTCCCGCTCGTGATCGCCGTGATCCTCGGAACCGTGCTCGAACCCCTCGTCGAGTGGTTGGAACGGCGCGGGTTACCGCGGACGCTCGCCACCGTCGTCTCGCTCCTGACGGCGGTCGCGGCGGGCATCGGCATGGTCTTCATCGTGGTGTGGGGGTTCCTCAAGCAGTTGCCGGAGATCTCCGCGCAGCTGGCGCTGGGCTGGGACTCCTTCGTGCAGTGGGGCAGAAGCCTGGACATCGACGCGATCTGGCTCGAGCGCGCCCGGGAGACGGTCCAGGAGTACGCGCCGCGCGTCAGCCAGGGCATCCTCGGCGCGGTGTCCAGCACGTTCTCGGGTGCCGTCTCGTTCGGCATTGGCGCGTTCTTCGCGATCTTCTTCCTCTTCTTCGTGCTGCGCGACGCGCGCACGTTCCCCGAGTGGCTCGCGAACGTGACCAACCTCGACGCGCGCGCGGTTGCCGAGGTGGCGTCGGCGGCGAAGGAGTCGATCCGCGGCTACTTCAAGGGCATCGGCATTACCGCGCTGATCACCGCCCCGATCTTCATGATCCCGCTGCTCCTGCTGAAGGTGCCGCTGGCGGTGCCGATCTTCATCCTGTACTTCTTCCTCTCGTTCATCCCGTTCATCGGCGCGTGGTTGACCGGAGCGTTCGCCGTCCTGATCGCGTTCAGCACGGGAGGCGCATCGGTGGCGCTGATCGTCTCGCTGTCGCTGCTGGTGTCCAACGGCACCATCCAGAGTGCTGTCAGCTCGTGGGCGCTGGGCTCGTCGCTCAAGATCCACCCTGTCGCGGTGCTGCTTGCGACCCTGGTCGGCGGCACCATCGCCGGCATCCTCGGCATGATCCTCGGCGCCCCGCTCGTGGCGGCCGCCAAACGCTCGGTGGAGGCCCTTCGCGAGATTCGGGAGAGCCCTGAGTGAGGATGCACCACGGCTGAACCAAGTCACGACCCTTTTCAGCTACGTCCTGCAGGCCGATACGGGATTCGCGCGATTGGCCTAGCCGCGGCGCCCTACGCGCTCAGCGAAGGCGTCGAGCGCGTCGATGACATCCGACGCGATCCACACGCGGTTGCGTCGGTTGCCGCCCGTACGGGCGAGAATGTCAGCGTTCTCCAACTGCTCCACGGCGTGCTGGGCCGCTGAGAGTGCGACACCAGTCGCGGTCTCTACCGAGCTGACGGTGATTGCGGGCTGATTCAGCAGGTGGGGGAGCAGCCGGCGCGCCGCGGAGCCCCGCCGCGCGCTCAGCCGTTCGCCCCACTCGCCGTAGATCCGCTCCAGATCGTCGACCAGAGCTCGACCGTTGCCGATCGCCCGGAACGAGGCACCCACGAACTGATGGATGATCGGGTCGAGGTACCCCTCGCGGTAGTCGGACAGCGCCCGAAAGTAGCCGGAGGTGTCGGTCAGCAGACCCGCCGAGACCGGAATCGTCAGCGCGTGGGTGACCCCCGAACGCCGCAGCATCGCGTGCACGAGCGTCCGCCCCACGCGGCCGTTGCCGTCGTTGAACGGGTGGATTGTCTCGAACTGCGCGTGCGCGATCGCGACCTGCGTCAACACGGGAAGGTCGGCCCGATGCACGAAGCCGAACAGGTCGTTCAGGGCTTCCGGGACGCGGGTGTGGTGCGGTGGCACGAACGACGCCGTATGCGGGCTGAGCGCGTTCCTTCCGATCCAGACCTGTTGGTCGCGCAGCCTGCCCGGCGCAGCGTATTCGTGGCGGTCGAGCAGAGCGTGGTGGACGGCCAGGATTGTGCCGATATCGATGTCGTCGGCTAGGTCCATCGCCCGCCGCATTGCGGTGACATTCGCCGTCACCAGCTCCGCATTGGGGCCCGCCTTCGCCTCGACGGCCGCCATTGCCAAGGCGCGGGCGCCCGCAGTAACGCCCTCGATCTCCGACGACGAGGCCGACTCGGTGCGTAGCAGGACCGACGCCAGCGGCGCCAGTTCCGTGGGCGAACCCTCACCTTGGTGCGCGGTCCGACGCACTGCAGCCGCCGTGACCTCGGCGTCGAACCGAGCGATCTCGCGAATGGCGTCCTCGGCCTCGGCTTGGAGACCCGCATCGATCTCTACCGTCGCGTTGGCGATGTCGGCGGGTATCGCGGCCCGATACGGGCCCCTCGCTGCGAGCTGCGCGCGGCGGGACGCACCGCGATCTGGCTCGCGGTCCCAGGGATGGGCCTCCCAAGCGACCGCGAACCCGGGATGCCGCCGCCCGCGTTCCTGGTCCACGAAGCCACGGTACACCACCTTATTGCCATAAAGTGGTGTAAGGAGTTCTAGGACATACCTGAAAGCAGCATCGGCGGCGCGCGAGCGGTGATTCGGCAGGCGCGGCGCCTCCCCGATACCATGGCCGTCGCGAGCTGCACCGTCTATGCAGCCGACGACGAAAGGAATATGCCGTGATCCGCACCCATGACGCCGGAACGCTCCGCTCAGCCAACGTTGGCCAGGAGGTCGTCCTCGCCGGATGGGTGGCCAAGCGGCGAGATCATGGCGGCGTCGCCTTCATCGACCTGCGCGACGCCTCGGGCATCTGCCAGATCGTCGTCCGCGACGAGTACCTCGAGTCGGCGGGCATCCAGGATCTGCGCAACGAGTTCTGCATCACCGTCACCGGCGTCGTCGACGCCCGCACCCCCGAGAACGTGAACCCGAACATCCCCACCGGCGAGGTCGAGGTCGCGATCCGCGAGCTGGAGGTGCTCAACCCGGCCGCGCCGCTGCCGTTCCAGATCGACGAGCGCACGCACGTCGGCGAGGACGCGCGCCTGCGCCACCGCTACCTTGACCTGCGCCGCCCGCGCCAGCACGAGGCGCTCGTGCTGCGCTCGCGCGTCACCCACACCATCCGCGAGGTGCTCGCCCAGCGCGACTTCTACGACATCGAGACCCCGACGCTGACCCGCTCGACGCCCGAGGGTGCCCGCGACTTCATCGTGCCCGCGCGCCTGCACCCGGGCAAGTGGTACGCGCTGCCGCAGAGCCCGCAGCTGTTCAAGCAGCTGCTCATGGTGGCAGGCATGGAGCGCTACTACCAGATCGCGCGCTGCTACCGCGACGAGGACTTCCGCGCCGACCGCCAGCCGGAGTTCACCCAGCTCGACATCGAGATGAGCTTCGTGGACCAGGACGACGTCATCGCGCTGGCCGAAGAGGTCATGGCCGCCTGCTGGCGCCTGATCGGCGTCGAGATGCAGACGCCGCTGCCGCGGATGACCTGGCACGACGCCATGGACGACTACGGCTCCGACAAGCCCGACCTCCGCTTCGACCTCAAGATCCGCGAGCTCACCGCGTTCTTCGCCGACACCCCGTTCCGGGTGTTCCAGGCCGCCTACGTCGGCGGCGTCGTCATGCCCGGCGGGGCCTCGCTGCCGCGCCGCCAGTTCGACGCGTGGCAGGAGTGGGCGAAGCAGCGCGGCGCCCGCGGGCTGGCCTACATCACCGTCGGCGAGGACGGCGAGCTGGGCGGCCCCGTCGCCAAGAACATCTCGGAGGCCGAGCGCGCCGGGATCGCCGAGGCCATGGGCGCCAACCCCGGCGATGCGATCTTCTTCGCCGCCGGAGCGCGCGAGTCCTCGCAGGAGCTGCTGGGCGCGGCCCGTCTGGAGATCGGCCGCCGCTGCAACCTCATCCCCGAGGACGCGTGGAGCTTCCTCTGGATCGTGGACGCGCCGATGTTCAAGTCGACCACAGACGCCGAGAAGGCCGGCGACGTCGCCGTCGGTGGCGGGAAGTGGACGGCGGTGCACCACGCGTTCACCTCGCCGAAGCCGGAGTCCGAGGCCACCTTCGACACCGACCCCGGGTCGGCGCTCAGCTACGGCTACGACTTCGTCTGCAACGGCAACGAGGTGGGCGGCGGCTCCATCCGTATCCACCGCCGCGACGTGCAGGAGCGCGTGTTCGACGTCATGGGCATCGGCGCGGAGGAGGCGCAGGAGAAGTTCGGCTTCCTCCTCGACGCGTTCTCGTTCGGCGCCCCGCCGCACGGCGGCATCGCCTTCGGCCTCGACCGGCTCGTGATGCTGCTCGGCGGCTTCGACTCGATCCGCGACGTCATCGCCTTCCCGAAGAGCGGCGGCGGGTTCGACCCGCTGACCGAGGCCCCGGCGCCGATCACCGCGCAGCAGCGCAAGGAAGCCGGCGTCGACGCGAAGCCGGAGCCGAAGAAGGACTAGCGAGCGGCGAACCGATGCGGGCGTAGCACCAGCCAGAGGGCGGCGCCCGCCAGCGCGGCGCAGATCAGCATTGCGGCGCCCATCGGGGTGGCGTCCGTCATCTCGAAGGACCCGATGATCGGGCCGACGAGGCTGCCGGCCAGCATGCTCGACGAGCCCATCAGCGAGGCCGCGACGCCCGAGGCCGTGCGGTGGCGCTGCAGCGCGAGCACGTTGTTGTTCGGTGCGCAGAAGCCGAAGCCCAGCGTGTAGGCGAACATGCAGGGCACCAGAGCGAGCAGCGGGCCGTCGAGGATCCCGACGGCCAGCACGCCGGCCGCGGCGAGGATCATCAGCGCGTTGCCGCACGCGATCATCCAGTGCGACCCCACGCGAAGGGCGAGCCGCGCGCCCGTCTGGATGCCCACGAAGATGCCGACGGAGCAGGTGGCGAACACGGCGCCGAAGCCCTGCGCGGACAGGCCGTAGACCTCTTGCAGCAGGACCGACGACGTGGACACGTAGCTGAAGAGGCCCGCGAACCCGAACGAGGCGACCAACAGCGCGCCGAGGAAGATGCGGTCGGAGACGACCGTGCGGTAGGACGCGAGCAGCGGCCCGATCCCGCCCCGGGTGCGTTCGGCGGGCGGCCGGGTCTCGACGGTGAACCGGAGTACGAGCGCGATGATGACTGCGCCGTAGAGGGCGAGGCCCCAGAAGATGCCGCGCCAGCTCATCACGGTCACCATCCATGACCCGAGGATGGGTGCCAGGATGGGGGCGAGGCCGGAGATCAGCGAGAGCCGGGCCAGCGTCTTCACCAGGGCGCGGCCGTCGAACAGGTCGCGCGCCATGGCCATGGCGACGACGGCGCCGCCGGCCGCGCCGATGCCCTGCAGGGCGCGCATCGCCGTCAGGAACTCGACGTTGGGGGCGACGGCGACCAGCACGGAGGCCGCGACGTGCAGGCTGCTGGCGACCATCAGCGGAACGCGTCGGCCGATCCGGTCGCTCCACGGGCCGATCACCAACTGCCCGATCGCGAAGCCCAGTGTTGTCGCCGACAGCGTGACCTGGACCTGGGCGTCGGTGATGCCCAGGTCGCCCTTCAGCGAGGGGAACGCCGGAAGGTACAGGTCGATCGTGAACGGGCCCAGGCCGGTGAGCAGGCCGAGGGTCACGATGATTGCGATGCGGCGCCGCTTGGAGAAGCGGCTGCCAAGGTCAGACGACATCAAAGCCTTCGTACGAGGAGTGGGTGGACGGCGGCCCTCGGGCAGCCTCCCGGGGCGGCCCGGCGCTGCGCGCTCGGATCCGGCGGGGGAGGGGGCTGGGGTCACCGTGTGACGCCCGAGAACTCTACTCTCCGTTGCGCGGGGAGACTAATCGGAGATCAGCGGCTAGATTGCCGAGGATGAGCATGGACCTGTTCGGCAACCTCGACCCGCAGCCCGCGCAGCGCGGTGGGTCGCTCAGCGACGCCGCGAACCCGCAGGCGCCGCTCGCCGTGCGGCTGCGCCCGCGAACGCTCGACGAGATCGTCGGCCAGCAGCACCTGCTGGCCCCGGGGTCCCCGCTGCGGCGGTTGGCCGACGGCCAGCCGATGTCGGTCTTCCTCTGGGGGCCGCCGGGCGTCGGCAAGACGACCATCGCCTCGGTCGTCTCGCGCGCCACGAAGCGCCGGTTCGTCGAGCTCTCGGCCGTCACGGCCGGGGTGCGCGAGGTGCGCGCGGAGCTCGACGAGGCGCGCCGCGAGCTGGCCCGTGGCAACGCGACCGTCCTCTTCGTCGACGAGGTGCACCGCTTCTCCAAGGCGCAGCAGGACGTGCTGCTGCCCGCCGTCGAGAACCGGCTCGTCACCCTGATCGCCGCCACCACCGAGAACCCGTCCTTCTCCGTGATCTCCCCGCTGCTCTCGCGGTCCCTGCTGCTGCGGCTCCAGCCGCTGACCACCGAGGACCTCGTCGCGCTGGTAGACCGGGCCCTCGAGGACGAGCGAGGGCTCCGGACGGCGGCGGGGGAGAGGTACTCCCTCGACGACGACGCCCGCGACCAGATGCTGCGCCTGGCCGGCGGCGACGCCCGGCGGGTCCTGACCTACCTCGAGGAGTCCGCCGCGGCGGCCGAGGCGCGGGGGACGAGCACCATCGACCAGGCCGCCGTCGAGTCGTCGGCCGACCGCGCCGCGGTGCGCTACGACCGCGACGGCGACCAGCACTACGACGTCATCAGCGCGTTCATCAAGTCGATCCGCGGCTCCGACGTCGACGCCGCGCTTCACTACCTGGCGCGCATGCTGGAGGCGGGCGAGGACCCGCGCTTCATCGCGCGGCGGCTCATGATCTCCGCGTCCGAGGACATCGGGATGGCAGCCAGCGGCGTGCTGCAGACCTGCGTCGCCGCGGCCCAGGCGGTGCAGCTGCTCGGCATGCCCGAGGCGCGGATCACGCTCGCGCACGCCACGGTCGCCGCCGCGACCGCGCCGAAGTCGAACGCCGCCTACATGGGCCTGAACGAGGCCACGGCCGACCTGCGCGCCGGGAAGGGCGGGCTCGTCCCGCCGCACCTGCGCGACGCGCACTACTCGGGCGCGGCGAAGCTCGGCCACGGCGAGGGCTACAAGTACCCGCACGACTACCCGCACGGCGTCGTCGCCCAGACCTACCTGCCGGAGGACCTGCTGGGCGCCCGGTACTACCAACCGACGGAGAACGGTCAGGAGGCGGTCATTTCCGAGCGCGTCGCCGCGCTCCGCCAACTGCTCAACCCCTAACCCGGTCGGCTACAGTAACGCCCATGTCTGTTGGAGAAGTTGCCGGCCTGATCGCCGCGATCGCCCTGTGCGTCCTCGTGGCGCTCGCCGCCGTGCCGCTGCTGAAGCTCGGCCGCGTGCTGGACGAGACGCGGATCGCCGTCCGCGACCTCGGCAACCACAGCGTGCCTATCCTCCAGGAGCTGAAGGGCACCGTCGTCGCCACCAACGACGAGCTGGCCAAGCTCGGCGTCGTCACCACCGACGCCGCCCGTGTCTCCGCCAACGCCACCGTCGTCACCGAGAACGCCGCCCAGCTGTCGACGCTGTTCGCCGCGACGCTCGGCGGCCCCCTGGTCAAGACGGCCGCCTTCACCTACGGCATCCGCAAGGCCGTCAAGGGGAGGAAGGCCTCGTGAGGAACCTCTTCTGGTTGCTCGTCGGGGTCGGGCTCACCGTCTTCGTCGTCCTCAAGGGCAAGGCGCTCTACCGCAAGCTGACGCCCGCGGGCGTCGCCGAGCAGGTCGAGCAGCAGGGCAAGAAGGCCGCCGCGAGCTTCGGCGACTTCGTCGGCACCTTCCGTGCCGCCATGGCCGAGCGGGAGGCCGAGCTCCGCACCGAGTTGAACATCCCCGCCACCAACGACTGACACAAGGACACCCACACATGTTGACCTCCGAAGTCCGGAGCCGGTTCATCGACTTCTTCGCGCGCCACGACCACACCGTGGTGCCCAGCGCGTCGCTGCTGTACAACGACCCGACGCTGCTGTTCGTCAACGCCGGCATGGTGCCGTTCAAGCCCTACTTCCTCGGCGACGAGCCCGCGCCGTTCCCGCGCGCCGCCTCGGTGCAGAAGTGCGTCCGCACGCTCGACATCGACGACGTCGGCAAGACCACGCGCCACGGCACGTTCTTCCAGATGCTCGGCAACTTCTCGTTCGGCGACTACTTCAAGGAGGGCGCGATCTCGCTCGCCTGGGACCTCGTCACCGGCAGTGAGGCCGACGGCGGCTGGGGCTTCGACCCCGAGAAGGTCTGGGTGACCGCGCTGTACGGAGACCAGGAGACCATCGATCTCTGGCAGAAGGCCGGCATCCCGCGCGAACGGATCCAGGAGCGCGGGCTGAAGGACAACTACTGGCACATGGGCGTCCCCGGCCCCGGCGGCCCCTGCTCGGAGATCTACATCGACCGCGGCCCCGAGTTCGGCGCCGACGGCGGACCCGAGGCCGACGAGGACCGCTTCCTCGAGATCTGGAACCTCGTCTTCCAGCAGGAGGAGCTGTCCGCCGTGCGCGCCAAGGACGACTTCGACGTCCTGCGCCCGCTGCCGAGCAAGAACATCGACACCGGCTCGGGCCTCGAGCGCGTCGCGCTGCTGAAGCAGGGCGTGGCCAACATGTATGAGATCGACGAGGTGTTCCCCGTCATCGCGAAGGCCGCCGAGCTCTCCGGCAAGCGCTACGGCGCCGACCCGGCCGACGACGTGCGCTTCCGCGTCATCGCCGATCACGTCCGCTCCGGCCTGATGCTGATGACCGACGGCGTGACCCCGGGCAACGAGGCCCGCGGCTACGTGCTGCGCCGCCTGCTGCGCCGCGTCATCCGCGCCATGCGCCTGCTGGGCGTCGGCGACCCGGTGCTCGGCGAGCTGCTTCCCGTCTCGCGCGACCTCATGCGCGTCTCCTACCCGGACATCGACGACGCGTGGTCGCGCGTCTCGCAGGCCGCGGAGGCGGAGGAGGAGACCTTCCGCCGCACGCTCCAGTCGGGCACCGTGATGTTCGACACCGCGGTCGGAAAGGCGCGCGGCGAGAAGGCGTCCGAACTGCCGGGCGACAAGGCGTTCCAGCTGCACGACACGTACGGCTTCCCCATCGATCTCACCATGGAGATGGCGGCCGAGCAGGGCCTCACCGTCGACCGCGCGAAGTTCGACGCGCTCATGAAGGAGCAGAAGGACCGCGCCCGCGCCGACGCGAAGGCGAAGAAGGGCGGCCTGCAGAGCACTGAGGCCTACCGCGAGCTGCGCGAGTCCGGCGAAGTGCCGTTCCTGGGCTACACCGACCTCGACGTCGCGACCCGCGTGCGGGGCATCGTCGCCGACGGCAAGGTCGTCGACCGGGCGCTCGACGGCTCCACCGTCGAGATCGTGCTGGCCGAGACCCCGTTCTACGCGGAGGCCGGCGGCCAGGACGCGGACCGCGGCACCATCGTCGGCGACGGCTTCAGCCTCGACGTGATCGACGTCCAGCGCCCCGTCCCCGGGCTCGTCGTGCACCGGGTCGAGGTGCTGGGCGAGCTGCCGGTCGGCGCGCTCGTCGACGCGAGGGTCGACGCCGAGGCCCGCCACGGATCGTGCCAGGCGCACACCGCGACGCACATCGTGCACGCCGCGCTGCGCCAGCTCGTCGGGCGGAACGCCACCCAGGCGGGCTCGTACAACAAGCCCGGCTACATGCGCTTCGACTTCTCCTCCACGCAGGGCCTCTCGGACCAGCTCAAGGCCGAGGTCGAGGCGGTCTCGAACGAGGCCATCACGGCCAACTACGCGGTCACGGCGCAGCAGATGCCGCTGGAGGAGGCCAAGGCACTGGGCGCCATGGCCATGTTCGGCGAGAAGTACCCGCCGATCGTGCGGATGGTCGAGCTGGCCGGCCCCTGGTCGCGCGAGCTGTGCGGCGGCACGCACGTCGCCACCACCGCCGAGATCGGCGTGCTGAACCTGCTGAGCGAGTCGTCGATCGGCTCGGGCGTGCGCCGCGTCGAGGCCCTCGTCTCCACCGACGCGTTCGCCAAGTTCGCCGCGGAGCGGGCCCTCGTGGCCGAGCTCACCGACACGCTGCGGGTCCAGCCGGACCAGCTCGTCGGCCGAGTCGAGCGCCTCGTCGCGCAGCTGAAGGACGCCGAGAAGCAGATCGCGGCCCTGAACGCGGAGCGGCTGCTGGCCGACGCCGCGGGCATGGTGAGCCAGGCGGTCGACGTCGACGGCGTCCGTTACCTCGGCGTCGCGACCCCGGGCGTGGGCGGCGGCGACCTTCGCACGCTCGCCCTCGACCTCCGCGAGCGGCTGGGCTCCGGTCCCGCCGTCGTCGCGCTGGTCGGCGGCGCGGACAAGCCGACGGCGATCGTCGCCACGAACGACGCCGCCCGCGGGCTCGGCCTCGGCGCGGGACAGCTGATCGGCGTCGCGTGCGCGGCGCTCGGGGGCAAGGGCGGCGGCAAGCCGGACCTGGCCCAGGGTGGCGGCACCGATGCCTCGGCCGCACCCCAGGCCTTGGCCGCCGTGCGCGAGGCGCTCGCGACGCGTGGCTGACACCGTCCGCCTCGGGATCGACTGGGGCAAGGCGCGCATCGGCGTGGCCGCGGCCAACGCGGGCACGTCGTTCGCCTACCCCGTGGGTACCGTCCAGGCCGGTCCCGACGAGCTGCGCGGCCTCGCCGCGATCGTCGCGGAGTACGAGCCCGGCGCGATCTACGTCGGCCTCCCACTCACGCTGTCCGGCGAGCGCGCGCTCGCCGCGGAGTACGTCCTGGCGCGGGCGGCCGCGCTGGCGGAGGCGGTCGCGCCGGTGGGCGTGCGGTTGGTCGACGAGCGGATGAGCACGGTTTCGGCATCGCGTAGTCTGGGCTCCGCCGGGCGCCGCGCGAAGCAGCAGCGGCAGGTGATCGATCAGGCCGCCGCCGTCGAGATTCTGCAACGCGCGCTCGACGTGGAGGAACGTTCCGGGGCCTTGGCGGGGGATCCGGCACCGAGGGAGGAACTGTGAGCCGTAGGTTCGTGGACAACGACAAGCTGGACTGGCGCAAGATCGGCTACGTCGCGCGCAGCGCGTTCGCCGTGCTGCTGTCGGCCGCGATCCTGTTCGGCGGCGGCTGGTTCGTCTACTCGAAGACCCACGACGCCTACATGTCGTGGCGCACGGCCGACGACTACATCGGCGAGGGCAACGGGGAGTTCGTGGAGGTCCTCATCCCCATGGGCCCGAGCCAGACACAGGTCGGCGATCTTCTGACCGAGGCCGGCGTCGTGAAGTCGACGAAGACGTTCCGGAAGGTCGCCCAGGAAAGCGGGAAGTGGCCCGAGCTGAAGGCGGGCCGCTTCAAGCTCCCGAAGCAGGTTCCCGCCGAGACGGCGCTCGAGATGCTGCTGAACGAGAAGAACCAGATCAGGATCACGATCACGTTCCCGGAGGGGACGACGAACGCGGAGCAGTTCGAGATCGTCGAGACGGCCAAGAACAAGGAGACCGGGGCGAAGCTCGTCGCGCTGACGGCCGCCGACATGAAGAAGGCGGCCAAGAAGCCCGAGAAGCTGGGCCTGCCGAAGTACGCGAAGGACAAGCTCGAGGGCTACCTCTTCCCGTCGACCTACGTGGTCGCGGAGCCCCCGTCGGCGTCGGCGCTGCTGAAGAGCCAGGTCAAGCAGTTCAAGAAGGTCGCCGAGAAGATCTCGTTGGAGGGCAGGGCCGCCGAGCTCAAGGTCAAGCCCGCCGACGTCGTGAAGATCGCCTCGATCATCGCGGCAGAGGTTCCGAACGCCGCGGATCAGCCGAAGGTCGCGGCCGTGATCTACAACCGGCTGGAGAAGGGCATGAAGCTGGAGATGGACTCGACGGTCCACTTCGCCGTCGGCAAGTCCGGCAAGGTCACCACGACGGCGGAGGACCGCAAGAGCGAGTCGCCGTACAACACCTACCGGCACAAGGGGCTTCCGCCCGGGCCGATCAGCAACCCGGGGGAGACGGCGCTCGAGGCCGCGCTGAACCCCGCCGACACCGACGCGATCTTCTTCGTGACGGTGAACCTGGACACGGGCGAGACCCTGTTCGCGGCCACCAACGAGGAGCACGAGGCGAACCGCAGGGTCTTCCAGCAGTGGTGCGCCGACAACTCGGACCGCGGCCTGTGCTGAGGCGCTCGGGCGTCGTCGGCGACCCGGCGGGGCACTCGCTCTCGCCCGCCATCCATCGCGCGGGCTACGCCGCGGTCGGCCTCGACTGGGACTACCAGGCCTACACGGTCGCGACGGAGGAGTTCGGCGGGTTCGTGCGGGCGCGGCTCCACGATCCCGAGTGGGTGGGGCTGAGCGTCACCGCCCCGCACAAGGAGGCCGTCGTCTCCTTCGGCGAGCCGGACGAGCCGACGCGCCTGTTGGGCGTCGGCAACACCATCGTCTTCGGCGACAACCCGACGGTGCACAACACCGACGTGCCCGGCTTCGTCCGCGCGTGGCGCGCCCACGGGCTGGAGGCGCCGCTTCGGGCGGCGATCTTCGGCAACGGGGCGACGGCGAGGTCCATCGTCCTGGCGCTTGCCGGGCTGGGCGCGCGCGAGGTCGTGCTACTGGCCCGCGCGCCGGAGCGCGCGGCGGGCGTCGTCGGCCTGGCGCGCACGCTCGGCATGGCGGCGGACGCGGTCCTGCTCGGCACCGACCCCGGGGCCGTGGATCTGGTCGCCAACACCATCCCCGTGGCCGCGACCGAGCCCCACGCCGATCTCCTGGCCGCCCGCGCGGGGGCCGTGTTCGACGTCGTCTACGACCCGTGGCCCACGCCGCTCGGCGCCGCCGCGCAGCGGGAGGGCCGCATCGGCCTGAACGGCCTCGACCTGCTCGCCGGCCAGGCCGTCGACCAGTTCCTCCTGCTCACCGGGCGCCCGATCACCTTCGAGCTGGCCCGCTCGGCAGCCGGTCGCGAGATGAGCCGGAGGGCGGCTCTCTGACACAATGTCGCCCATGCTCCGCTACCTCACCGCCGGCGAATCGCACGGCCAAGCCCTGATCGCGACCATGGAGGGCATCCCCGCCCACGTGAGGGTCGGGGTGCCGGAGATCGCGGAGAACCTGCGCCGCCGCCGGCTGGGCGTCGGGCGCGGCGCGCGGATGAAGTTCGAGGCCGACGAGGTGGCGCTGCTCGCGGGATTCCGCCACGGCGAGACGCTGGGCTCGCCCATCGCGGTCCAGGTCGGCAACACCGAGTGGCCCAAGTGGCAGCAGGTGATGGCGCCGGGCGAGGTCGACGCCGACGAGCTGGCCCGGCAGGCGCGCAACGCGCCGCTGACGCGCCCCCGGCCCGGCCACGCGGACCTGGCCGGCATGCAGAAGTACGACTTCGACGAGGCCCGCCCCATCCTCGAGCGCGCCTCCGCCCGCGAGACGGCCGCGCGCGTCGCGCTGGGCACCGTCGCGCAGACCTTCCTGAGGCAGGCGCTCGGCGTCACCTTGCTCAGCCACGTCGTCGAGCTGGGGCCGGTGCGTGCCACGCGCGCCGAGCTGCCCACCATCGAGGACCTCCCCGCCATCGATGAGGACCCCGTCCGCTGCTTCGACGCCGAGGCGTCGGCGGCCATGCAGGCCGAGGTCGACGCCTGTCACCGCGACGGCGACACGCTGGGCGGCGTCGTCGAGGTCGTCGTCTGGGGGCTGCCCCCGGGCCTCGGCTCGCACATCCAGGGCGACCGCCGCCTCGACGCGCGGCTGGCCGGCGCGCTCATGGGCATCCAGGCGATCAAGGGCGTCGAGGTGGGCGACGGCTTCGAGCTGGCCCGCACCCGAGGCTCGCTCGCCCACGACGAGATCCTGCCGGGCGAGGCCGGCGTGGTCCGAGCCTCGCACCGCTCCGGCGGCACCGAGGGCGGCATGTCCACCGGCGAGGTGCTGCGCGTCCGCGCCGCGATGAAGCCCATCGCCACCGTTCCCCGCGCGCTCCGCACCATCGACACCGCAACCGGAGAGGCCGCGGCCGCGCACCACCAGCGCTCCGACGTCTGCGCCGTCCCCGCCGCGGGCGTGGTCGCCGAGGCCATGGTCGCGCTGGTGCTCGCCGAGGCGGCGCTCGAGAAGTTCGGCGGAGACTCGGTGGGGGAGACCCGCCGCAACGCCGAGGCCTACCTCGCCGACGTCGCGGCCCGCGGCTTGGCGGTCGGGCGATGAGCGTCGTCCTCGTCGGCGCGCCGGGGGCCGGCAAGTCGACCGTCGGGAAGCGCCTGGCGCGCAGGCTCGGGGTGGGCTTTGTCGACGTCGACGCGGCGATCGAGCGGGAGGCGGGCAAGCTCATCGCAGAGATCTTCGCCGACGAGGGCGAGGCGCACTTCCGGCAGCTGGAGGAGCGGGCGACGATCGACCTCGTCGGCGCGGGCGGCGTGGTCGCGCTCGGCGGCGGCGCCGTGATGAACCCCGCGATCCGCGACGCGCTCGTCGGCCACGACGTGATCTGGCTGAAGGTCTCCATCGGCCAGGCCAGCCGCCGCGTCGGCCTCAACACCGCGCGCCCGCTGCTGATGGGCAACATGCGCGCCCGCCTGATCGAGCTGCTGCGCGAGCGCACCCCG
>RRZT010881318.1_pt1 | contig 18234 bp, 6 predicted proteins | sample 2165551 | NCBI WGS metagenome assembly RRZT01 (sample SAMN10456910, study PRJNA506462) | wastewater metagenome | biome: wastewater; feature: sludge; material: wastewater sludge; isolation source: wastewater sludge with Escherichia coli K12::gfp cells carrying plasmid... | place: USA: Moscow, Idaho ...
GTTGATTACAAGTTCTTCCTTCGGCGCAGCGTCCTTGCAGGAACTCAACAAAAGGGCAACTGCGGCGAAGGGTAAAAAAATCTTTTTCATAAGCCTGTTTATTTATCGGTATTAGATATATATATAATGTTCCACATGCAAAAATAAACTATATCTTCCAAGAACAGGGTATATAAAAGCATCAAATAGGTGGACTTTTCAGTTCATAATCGCAATTCTCAGCTAATTTCGGGACTGATAACTAAAGTTTTATTACGCATCAGTTTCCGGAAACAAATGTTGTCACCGAACGGGCAGGGATCACCGCTACCTTTTTATTCTTCAACTTTCCAACAGGCAAAAGGTCTTCTCCGGCTACATCCGACGTACGGTAACCTTGCCATGACTTCACCTTCGGATCGTTTACATCGACAGTGAACTCCTGTTCCCGGTCGGCATAGTTGATGACGACCATCGCCCACTGTCCGTCGGTATTCCGATAGGCAGAACACATCAATCCCTGCTGATCGGTATCGCCATCCCGGATAGCTTTTCCTTCTTTATCAGTAGTTTCAACAGACATACGTACAGCACCCGGACGTATGAAGCGGCTGTAGTTCCCCAATATCCACATCAGTTTGGAGTCTTCCACCCTGCCGTCTTGTAAATCGGGGTCTGTATACTCACGGATCAGTCCGTCTTTGTAATCACCGCCAATGGCACGCCACCATTGCCAGCTGCGAGCGCCTGCATAAACAATGTCGTGGTGAATGATACGCGCCACATAAAGTGCGGTCTTCATGGTTCGGTCAAATCCATGTCCACCGCCGATTTCCTCGTCATTACCCATAATGCAGGTTTCGGACTGCCAGAAGTCCACACCGTATGTATCCAACGTATTCCGCAAGCGGAGGCGATAATCACGCAACATGTTCAGCGGGGTAGTAGTCCAGTAGCTATGTCCTGAAATAAGAGGGAGCACATTCGGGGTATCGCCCAAATAAGTATCCACACTATCGGGGCAGAAGAAAGATTGTATCTCATATCCGCGTTCATGGTCGGTCATATGGGTAGCGAACATACAGCGGTAATCTGATGCTTCACAAATGGTGATTCCCGTATGGATACCTTCCTTTACGAACTCTTTACTGATAAGACGTACGGCCCGGGCTATCTCTTTCTTTGTAGCCGGAGTACCTTCCTGCTTGGGACCGATCCAGTTCCAGTGTCCATCCGGTTCATTGAAGGGAGAAAGATAATCGAACTTAATGCCATCTTTCTTTTCAACTCCCTTTATCACGTTTGCCAGGAAGCGGGCAAAGTCTTCATAGTGTTCATCCTTCAGATTCAGTGTACCATCGCGTCCGGTATTAGTGGCAAGTCCGTTTTGAGTGAAATAAACGGGAGGGGAATTCAGGAAAGCGAGGAATTTATTGACTCCGCGTTCCTTCGCCAACCGAAGGAAGTTACGTTGACCTTCCTGTTTATCCCAGTTATAACTCCCGTCCGGCTGCAAGAAACATTCGGTACGCATCCAAGGAGAACCAATCTGGCTGGCGTCGCCCTGCTCCGTACTCCCTGCACCCAGATTGAACCGCCACAGGGAAAGACCGATACCTTTGGGCTTCCCGTTCGCGTCATTTTCAGTACTGAATAACCAGTCGGCTATCTGTTTTTGTTTCTCTTCGGGCCATTTTCCCAAAACATGCATACTCCAGGCATCCGAAGCACCGAAATGTTCCATCACCTGCAAGGGTTGTCCGGTAACAATCCTGTAATTTATGTCCGCACGCTGTGCACACGAAGCACATACTACTGTAAAGACCAGTAATAACACTTTGTATCTCATCCTTTTCTATTTTACTGAATAAAAAAGAGATAGTTCGTCTTTCTCTCTTTCGAGGGAAAAGAGTCCCTATCTCTCTTTCACTATTGTTACAAATCAGTTATTGCAATCTGCTTATTCCAAAGCATAAGCATATATTTCGGACAAAGAAGCATTGGTACCTCTATAACTCTCTTCGATGGATACCTTGAAGTAACGTCCCTTCGTCGGAGTAACGCCGAACACCTGTCTATCAAGTATTTTCTCCATAGAGAATCGTCCTACTTCTGTCCAGTTCTCCTTGTCAGAGCTTACATAGAACTTACCAGACTTGGTATCCGTATAGCTTTCATTCTGCCTTTGCATCAAAGCAAACTGGGTGAAAGTATGTTCTGTTTTTGTATCTACGATTATTTCAAACGGGAAGCTAACCCAGTTTCCTGTCTGCCATGTTGAGTGCCAGTAAGTCGCAAGATTATCATCCAATGCACATCCGGCTTTGCCGCTTGCACCTTCACCTGTCAGTTCTTCGGTATTGGCTTCTGCCGTCCAGCCTGCGCGATCCAGTTTATGTCCCATCACACGGAAAGCCAACGGAGATACCACCTTCGCCGCAGAAATCTCAAATTGAGAAACTTCTGCAATCTTAACGGGCAGCATATAATCACCCGGTACCAATTGGTCACCATTTATCGTGACTTCCAGTTCCATATTCGTAGTGCCATTGGGAAGGGTTACCATCTCCGGAACAGTATAAGTTCCTTCAGGCAGAACCTTGAAGTTAGTTCCATTGTCTGCATTGTACTCGGCAATATATTCCTTATCAACTACAAATTTACACTCCAAATCCCATTTATTATCTGTATCAAGACCGAATTTTACTTTCTCCGTAAATGTAGAGACAGAACCATAATCCAACAGTTTCACTTCTACATCCGAATTGGCAAAGCCAATGGCAGGCGTAATCACTCCTGTCAGTTTCAGGAACAATTCACTCTTTTCGGTATTGATGGAGTCTGTTTCACTGGTAACCTGTAAAGGTAATACCCATACGGCTTCCGGATCAGTTTCCATGAATGCTTTTACACTCTGAGGTTTCAGGAAGATATTTACCAGTTTATACCGGTCGGCAGATGAAAAGTCCAACGTGGTTGCATCCAGCGAATAACAGTTCTCACCTATCAGCTTATAGTTCGTTCCTTCCGGTTCGCTATATTCCTCGTCAAGTTCCGCTTGTGTCAGCACACTGACTTTGACACTGGCAGTCAGACTGGGATCACTCCCGGACTTAACTACGGAAAGAGTATACTTATTATCTTCATCCGTATCATACAACGTAAGATCCTGCTTACCGCTATTATTCACATACAGTATTTTATGGTACTCTTCCGGTACCAGTTGGTCCAAATCATATTTTGATTCGCTGCAGGCACCCAGTAGCACCAGGCCGCCCATCAACAATATTGTTCTTATTTTCATAAAGCTTTGTTATTAGAGATTGATTAATATCCGGGGGCCTGTACTAACTGAGGGTTACTGTAAAGCTCATCCATGTCACTTCTTGACCAAACGGGCATCAGATACAGTTTGTCATCCCACTTGAACGGTTGGTTAACCAAGGTAGGTTTGTTGAATTCCTCAAAACTCGGATTCACACGAAGACCATCCAGACCGTAGCGCATACCGGCTTTCAACATCTGAGGAGCAATTGCCCAACGACGCAGGTCATAGTAGCGGTGTCCCTCTTCAAAGAGTTCAACGAACCGTTCGTTGCGCACCCAGTCAGTCAGAGTCATGCTGCCTGTTACATCACTTCCAGTCAGTTCGGAAATACCGGCACGACGACGAATCTCATTCAGATTAGCAAGGGCTTCACCTTCATTATCCAACGCTGCATAGCACTCTGCCAGATTCAGGTAAAGTTCGGCCATACGAATCAACGGACGACGGGGAGCTGTGTGCTGACGGGTACCATCGGCGCCAAAATAGATGTTGGGATCGATGAACTTCTTCGACAGATAACCGCTTCCAGCACAATTACGGGTATTACTTGTGTTATATCCGTTTGTATTGGTATTTTTCAGGTTAATCCACAACGGATTGCCATTATTAATCTTCGAGCTGTATTGAGTGCCGTCAAATACAATCCATGCATAGAAACGGGCTTCACGCTTAGCGTGCATCTTGATAATGTCATTCTTCACATCTTCACCGTCCAGATTATTGGTTGCCAGAGCAGGGCTTTGAGCGCCTTCATAGAAACGGGTATACCATTCTTCCTCAGGATAGAAATTGGGGTCCTGTGCCGGCAACTTACCGTTCTCAGTATAGAAATGCTGTACAGAATACAACGTCGGTGCCATAGCTGCCCAACCTCCTACATAAACACCGTTACTTCTCTTCACCACTTTGTTCGGCAAACGACAGTCCGTACCTTCTCCACCATTCTGGGCATCCAGTTCAATACGTTGTGCCCAAATCAGCTCCTTGTTATTATCGCCTTCGTTGGCAGTAACCATATATTGGAACATACGTACACGTTCTTTGAACTCACGGTTTTCCTCAGTGTCTTCTTCACGTCCCGGGATGAAAGGAAGAGCTATTCCGTCACGGTCAGCTTTCTTGTTTGCCGTTTCAATGTCAAAGAGTTGATAACCGGCTTCCTTGGCAGCAGTCAAGGCTTCCTGACAAGCAGTAAGGGCACGTGTCCATTTCTCGCGGTCGTAACTGGAACTTACCAGTTCGTTACCATAACCGTCTGTCTCATAATTCTTATTCTTCCATTCCGGATTGGGGAACGAACCGTTCCACAACGGAGAAGCGGCATACAATAATATACGGGCTTTCAAAGCCTTAGCCATAGTAGAAGTAGCACGGCCCAATTCATTGTTAGGACGTGTTGCAGGAAGCGCACGGGCTGCATCATCCAGCTTGCCCACGATAAAATTCACACAGTAGTCGAAGTGTGAGCGTCCGGGAAGGTCTGAACTGGTAACATTCGGGTCCACTTTCTCAGGAATAATAGGACAGGGACCGAAAGCCTGAAGCACACGGAAATGATAATAAGCCTCCAGGAAATAACATTCACCTTTGTACTCTTCCTTATCTTCTGCCGTAACTCCCACCGGTTGCAAGTCATCAATCAGGCTCAGGAAATGGTGTACATACCCCAACCAGTTATAACTGGGAATCCAGATATTCATATCATCACCTCCCCAACTGTTGGAATATGCCGGAGAAATAGTTCCCCACGCCACTTGTTGCTGCCAGTTGGAGTAAGCATAAGGCTGAATAATCTCATCAGCTGACTGCTCAAAAGCATGATAATGATAAGGAGTAGAACGCGGAGTACCGCCATAGCAAGTATACAAGAAAGACAATGTAGCTTCTTCATCTTTCATGGTGTCTTTAAAATCAGCCTGTGCAGGCGGAATGACATCCAGATAATTGCATGATACCAGGCAACAGGAAGCTATCAATACCTGCGCCATTCGGGATATTTTATATGTTAGTTTCATACTTCAATAATGTATTAGATTGTTTCTTAGAATGTAAATTGAACGCCCAGATTGAACGTGCGTGACAACGGATAAGCATTCCATGCCAGTTCAGGATCCCACAATTTGAAGGGGCTGAATACCGCCAGATTATCGCCACTGAGATAGATACGGCAATAAGGCAAGCGATAGCCGATTTCCAACGTCTTGAAGCGGAGGAAGTTTCCATTGCGCAGCCAGAATGTACTGGGCTGAACGTTATTGGTTACATCGGCTTTGGTCAAACCCAAACGGGGATATGCCGCATTCGGATTCGGATTGTCTACTGACCAATGGTCGTCTGCAATCCACTGCATCAGGTTTCGGGCCAATGTTTCAGCCTCTTCACCATCTCCACCGCCAGAAAGGAAAGGAGCGATTCCACTGTTGATCATTATCTTACGTTTAGCTGAACCGTTGAAGAACACACCTAAGTCAAAGTTCTTATAGACAATATTCAAACCGAAGCCATACTGGATACGGGGATGCCAGTCATAAGATGAAATCATCACCTGGTCTTCAGTAGTAATCTGTCCGTCACCGTTTATATCACGGTATTTGATATCACCCGGCATGATGTTGGCACCCAGTTGTGATTGGTCCGGCGAGTTGGCAATTTCTTCTTCGCTTGTGAACAATCCCTCGGCAATATAACCTTTAACAGTGTTCAACGGTTTGCCGGTATTGGTTTGCCAAACATACGGATAATTGGGTTCATCCACATATTTATATTCATTCTGGTTGTAGGTAAAGTTACCGCGAAGATCTAACGTCAGGTCTTTTCCAAACTGTTTCGTCCAGTTCAGGCTTAACTCGAAACCTTGGTTTTCTACTTCACCAATATTACTCCAGGGTTTTGATCCCCAATATCCCAACATAGAAGGCCAGGAAGCACGTGACATCAGGATGCGCTCACGTTTGTCATGGAAATAGTCAAATGTAATATTCAGTTGGTTAAACAACATCATGTCGAAACCGATATCGAACTTCTTCACATGTTCCCAACCTGCATCCTGCACCGCTAATACATAGAATCCGGGGCCTTTCTTGCTGATTTCACTCGTAGGAAGTCCGGTCCAGAAGTTGTGTGCTGAGCCAATACCAATATTATTCTGATAGAGGAAGTGTGGAGCTCCACTGGCAAAGGCATCACTACCTACCAAACCGTAAGAACCTCTGATCTTGAAGTGATTGATATACTTGCTTATCGGCTCCCAGAACTTTTCAGAACTTGCTACCCAACCTGCTGACACAGCCGGGAAGAACTCAAAACGCTGACCGGCAGCCAAGCGTTCGGAACCATTATAACCGAAGTTGAATTCAACCAGATATTTACTGGCGTAATCGTAAGTCACACGTCCGGAGTAACCTTGATTACGGTTCGGCAATACATCGCTACGATATTCACGCATCATATACATTGCCATTGCTGTCAGGTTGTGATCACCGAAACTACGTTTCCAGTCCAGACGGGCATCGAAGTAGAAAGTCTGGTCCGAATTACGACTAATGCCGGATTGGCTCAGGAACTGATCTCCGGTTTGCAACAACTGATAATCATATTCGCCGGTTTCAGGATTATAGGAACCATCTTTCACCTTATATATATTAGACTTTATACTACGGGTATATGAAGTTTCCGACCAGTTTTTAAAATTCACCAGTGCTTTCAGGCTCAATCCTTTGGTAATAACACTCAAGTCCTGATTCAAAGCCAATGAAGTATTCAGGGTATTGAAGTTTACTTCCTTGAAAGAACTCATCATATATTCATACGGATTGGTTCCCAAAACGCCCGGTTTAATCTCTCCACCGCCAAAACGGATGAAACCGTCATCACCCTCCTGCTGTGGGAAGTAAGCGGGAAATTCCACCGGATTTGCACGCATAACCCTCTTGTACAAGTCATTGCCTATATTGTAGTTAGGACCTTGCAGATTACCGATCTGTGCCATCATGCGCAAATCAATGGTAGTGGTATTGGTCAGTTTATAGGAGATGTTGTTCTGAAAATTATATTGCCACTGGTTAATATTGGGATTATAGAAGTAGTCCGGTGCATCGAGGAGACCTGTATCATGGTTAGCCTGAAGGCTCATATAGTAAGTTACACGCGAACCACCACCCGATACATTCACATTGGCACGTTGGTTATAATTGCCCGAACGGAATATCTGGTCAAACCAGTCCACATCGGGATATACATAAGGATTAGTACCCAATTCCGTATTCAGGATCTGGTCTTCACTATACTTAGGAGAAGTGATCGGGGTCAAACTTCTGGCCTGTTCCGCTTCATTGTAAGCCCGCATATAGGTAGCACCATCAGCAAATTTCGGTACATTTATCGGACGGAAGTAAGAAGCTTCCAATGAAACATTGATAGTAGCTTTCGTATTCTCCTGCCCTTTCTTGGTGGTTACCAGCATTACACCGTTTGCACCGCGGTTACCGTAGATAGCAGTTGCCGAAGCGTCTTTCAATAAAGAAAAGCTTTCGATGGATTCTGCCGGGATACGGTTCAGGTCGGCAGATGAAATTTCGATGCCATCCAACAAAATCAACGGAGTAGCCACACCACCGAACGTATTGATACCGCGGATATAAAATTCGGAAGTAGAACCCGGTTCACCACTGTTCACCATGGATACCACACCGGCAAGTTTTCCGGCAAGTGAACTGGTCAATGAAGAGGAAGGTGCTTTTAATGTAGCTCCCTTCACTGTAGCAATGGCACCTGTCACAGATACTTTCTTCTGTGTACCCTGACCTACAATCACTACTTCATCCAACATTTCATTGTCCGATGCAAGCTTCACGGTCATTACACCCAAGTCACCTACCATCAGTGTCTGTGTTTTGTAGCCGATATAAGAGAATATCAGCTCTGTTTTGCTGGTTACAGAAATCTGGAACTTACCATCAATGTCGGTAATGGTACCTCCATCTTCACCTTGCACTTTCACATTTACACCAATCAAAGTCTCTCCGGTAGAGGAGTCAACTACAGTTCCTACCAAAGTACGTTTCTGCGGTGTTGTACTTTGAGTCGTTATTTGCACTGAAGAATTATCCGATTCCGCAAAGGCAGAAGAGGGATAATTGCAAATAAAACCAGTGCAAACGAGCAGGCCGGCAAGGACTCTCCGATTGTTTCTTACTAATACTGATTTCATCATCTTACTAGATTAAAGTTAAAAAATTAAGTTAGCTTCTTTTATTATCTTTTCTGATACTTATCTTGTTTTATAGCACCTATATATAATAATATCTGCGGCAGAAAAAATCGCATAAACCCTGCAAAGATAACATACAAGAAAATGTATACCTAAGTACTTATGCAGGTTTATGCCAGTTTCTTCGCAAAACTTATCTTACTATCGCTTTTTAGTAGGTTGTTATTACTATGGAAGCATCTTCCAACCCTTTTGCAGAGACTTTCACCTGTATGTCGCCTTTTTCTCCATCAGGCTGAACAATGGCAATAGCCTTTCCCCGGAATGTATTGGGAGTAAGTGAACGGAAACTTTCCATATCGGCATAGGCTGCATTTCCACCTGCTATGACAGTTTCGTTGCCCGTACATTCGATTTTGACAGGCAGAGAAGTTTCGGGAACTACGTTTCCATTTTTGTCCACCAGCTCAATCTTGACGTAGGAAAGATCGTTCTTGCAAGCCTTTATTTTACTGCGGTCGGCAATCAAACGGATAGCCGCAGGTTCTCCGGCAGTCTTTAATACGAATTCCTCCTTACCTTTTGAGTTCACCGCTTTCAAAGTTCCCGGTTCATAGGGCACATCGAAGGTAGCTGTGTAGTTCTCTTTACCCGTTTCTTTTTCTCCGATAAGCTTGTCGTTCAGATAGAGTTTCACTTTCGGAGAACGGCTGTATACGTTTACTTTCATCACTTTTCCTTCGCAACTCGTCCAATTCCAACTCACCAACTCATTGGGCCAGCCCCAACCGTTCACCACTTCTTTCTTGCCTTCGGGAACAGGGGCATGGACTGCCATAGTAATGGGACGCTCGCGCCACAACACATCACGATAATAAGATTGAGGCTTCTTGTCGCCACAAAGGTCAATATCACCGCACCAACCATTATACCAAGGCCAACCCATAAACTGCGTATCATGCTCGCCCTCTTTCAGATATAAGGCATGAGCTAATCCAGCCTCACCCAGATAGTCAATAGCGGTCCACACGAAATCACCTATTACATAAGGATGCTTTTCTACCAAGTTCCAGTTCTGGGCAGCTTCTTTCGGATAAGACTCACTACCATAGATCACGCGATCGGGATAGGCAGCATGATCGCTCTCATATTTCCACCAGATATAATTGTAGCCTGCCACATCCAGATTCTTGAAGATCCGGTAGGAATCTTTGTCCCAACTAAACTGGCGTCTGTCCCAGAAGTCATTGGAACCGATGGTTGTGAAACGGGATGTATCGTACTTGCGGACGGTATTCACCAGTCTTTTGGAAATCAAGTCTCCCTCAGGTTCATCAGCACGTTGCTCCACCTCGTTACCGATACTCCACATAATGATAGAGGGATGATTCCGGTCACGGCGGACAGACGCAGCCAAATCCCAGTCGCTCCATTCATCAAAGAACTGATGATAGTCCTGCTCGCGTTTAGCTTTCTGCCATTGGTCGAAGGTTTCATGAATCACCAGCATACCCAATCTGTCGCAAGCATCAAGGAAATACTCGGACACTTGATTGTGGGCACATCTGACGGCATTGTAGCCGTTAGCTTTCATCAGTTCCACTTTCCGTTCTTCGGCACGGTCGATGGCGGCGGCTCCCAAAAGTCCGTTATCGTGATGTACGCAACCCCCTTTCAGCTTCATCGACTTACCATTCAGCAGAAAGCCTTTCTCAGCAGAAAAAGAAAGGGTGCGGATACCAAAAGGAACAGATATCTTATCATACTCCTTTCCGTCTGAGGAAAGGGATACTTCCGCTGTATAAAGCACAGGGGTATCCACTGACCATAACTCGGGCTTTTTAAGAGAGAAAGATGTTGCCACCGGCGTTCCTTCAGAGAGTATCACGTCCTGTGAAGTAGAAAACACTTCGTTTCCGGCAGGTGAATATATTTTAATACCTATTTTACCTGATTGATTTTGCAGGCCCTCGTTATGTACAATAGTAGAGAACTGAATCACAGCTTCCTTCTTCTGAAGTTCGGAAGCGTTGACAAAAGTATCCCATTTATCCAGATAGAGTTTATTTGTCTTGATCAGCCATACATGGCGGAAGATACCCGAACCGGCATACCAGCGACTGTTACGTCCGGCGTTCACCACTTTCATGGCAATCACGTTCGGAGTACCGGGAGCATTCAGATAAGGAGTGATGTCTACACGATAAGAGGTATATCCATAAACATTATAATTAGCTTTCTTACCATTGATCCATAGCTCGGACTGATTGTATACTCCTTCAAAATAAAGAACAATACGTTTATCGGCATCGCTTCCTGCAAGAGTGAGTTCTTTTCTGTACCAACCTTCACCACCAACGGTCTGTCCCGTATCGATGTCACCTTCGCTCATGCGAGAGAAAGGACCGGTAGTAATGCCTTGTTTTTGAAAAGACAATGGTTCAACGCTCCAGTCATGGGGAAGATCAAGAACTCTCCAATGACTATCATTATATTCCGGTTGTTCGGCATTGGCTACGATGCCTAAATGAAATTTCCAGTTACTGTCAAAAAGAGTCTTCCGGTCGGATGCATGAAGCACAGCGTCCGGCAATAATGTGAATAACATCACACAAGAAAGAAGTAATTTGCTTACTGTTCTCATAATACTAATATGATCTAAGTTTAATTATCCAAGGGCAAAGCAAGTGATATTTAATTAGAAGATAGGCACAAAAACAGGTTATCGAAGGGGCAAAATCCTTTCATGAAACGTTTTTATACCCTGATGAAAGGATTTTATACCCTACTTATTAATGCCTCACTGCAAACTTACGTGTAACTGACCGGTTGTTATCAACAAGCCTCAACAGATATAGACCGGTAGGGAGTCCGGATACATCCAGCGTAGTAACACCGGAACCAGCCGTCTCATGAGAAAGTACCGGAACTCCCTGCATATTATAAATACTGAGAGATACTCTACCCGATGACTGGGCAGGTGTATAAGTAACCTGTAGTTTCTGATCGGCAGGTAAAGGGCCGATAAACAATTCATCATCGGAAATCTGCGGAGTAATGATACCTACCGATTCCCCCTGGGCTACTTTCTTTATATCCTCTGCTGATAACTCATAATTATAAACTCTGAAATCATCGATACTTCCTTTAAACATCGGATCAGCTACAAACTGACTACGACCGATATAGTTCAGACAGGGACGGATATCCATCGGACGGATAGTAATATCCCCGGATGAAACAGCCAGTTCTCCATTCACATAAATCCGTACCTCCGCATCTCCGATAGTCAATGCCAGATGTACCCAATTGTCAATGCGTATGGGAGAGGGTAAGGCGGTTTCCAGGGCCTGTTCTTCCGCTCCGTTTTTCATTGCAAAGCGGAGTGACTGTATATTGGAACTATAAGTAAGGAACATATATTGATCTTCACCACTACCAAAGTCGAAGACACGTTGCCAGTCTGCACCACCATCCCACTTCACCCAAGTAGAAACAGTCAGATTCTGATGATTGGCAATATCCGTAGGTAATTGCAGAAATTCCGTTGAGCCGTTAAGTTGTACAGCTTTGTTTATTTTTCCATCGGTAAACATTGCTTTTTTCAAGGATGCACCATGATTCAAATTTTCCGTCTCGTCCAGTAAATCTCCATCAAAAGTATAATGTGCTACTAGGGCATGCACATCAGTAATAGTGGCAGTTACTTCTTGTGACTTCGGCGAACTGTTCAGACAATTATCATTAGCTTTCACCGTATAATAATAACTCTTACCCGCTAAGGCCTTATGATCGACAAAACTGGTTTCTTTTACATTACGCGCAATAATCTCGTAAGCTCCACCGGATGTTTCGGAACGTAGCACAGTGTATTCTGTAGCATCGGATTGCTTGTTCCACTTCAACAAAACGGATGCAGATTGCCCTTCCGTCGTCAGTCCGGTTGGAGTAGCTAAAGATTTGATTTCAATTTTAGAAGCCGGAGCAGGTATCAGACGCCATTGCAGCCGTTCATCATTACTTCCCTTTTTCGTACCTTGCTGCACATTGAAAGCTTCCTCTCCCTCTTCCAAATACAAGGCACTATGGCGACTGCGGATATAAAACCATCCATCCCCGGCATATTCCAATGCCCATTGCTGATTGCTGCCATTACTGGCACCATAGATGGCGATATTCCCGCCGTCCTCCAACGACCAATTCCAGATGTCGAATGACATCCCATTTATGGGAGACGTAATACAGAAATAGCTGAAATCTCCACCGATACGGCTGGAAACCGGACGGACATACCAACGCTGATAAGCCTTGGAAGCGTCAAACTTTCCGGTCTTCACGTTGGTGCCCTCCGCCGTGTTGCCCTGGGTTATTTCAACTGCCCGCTGAGTACTCCGGTTTATCAGCACATACTGTCCGTCTATCACCGGCTGAATATCTTCTCCCCAAGTAATATTGACCACCCGTTCGGCATTCCGCTGTTCATCGTCCTGATAAGAATTTCCTCCGGGCATCTCCAAGTAGAACTCACGCTGCGGACCATAACCATCATAGAACACATCCTTCTCTTTGGATACAAAACGATAAGTTGTCGTTTTAGCCTGACGTTCCGAAACGCCTCCAAAAGCCTGAACCTTACTGCCATCTTTAGACCGATAGACAGAAGCTGCCGTCCAATTAGGACGATGTTCAGTATATGCCAGTCGTTCTCCACCCCGGCTAATCTTGCAGAATTCACCACGGGCATACTCCGCACTTCCCCACCAGATACCGGTCTGCAACCCATACTCCAGACCCACCATCGCCTCCATCACGTTGTGCATCTCATCATTCATGGCCATTTTTCCATCCTTGCGAACCGTCTCGTAGAAAGCAGCGTAACCATTGAATTCACCGGCAAGCTGATGGGTATTTCCCTCATCAAGTTGTTCTTTGAGATAGTTATACCAAGGCAGTGCTTCATCACAATTCAGAGTATTTCCCCCACAAATCAGAATATTCTTGAAACGGGGATTCGCTCTCAATTCCACAGCAATTTTGTAGAAATCCTCCCGAGTACCTTGTCCTGTATAGGTATAATCCGGTTCATTGAATGGAGCCACTGAAATCACCTCGTATCCTGCATCCTGAAAATAACGAGTATGCAAATCCATCATCTGAGCCCAAGCCTGGGCGTTACCTTTATAAGAATCGTCAATCTTGGGGTGATCGCTATTTATAGCTAACTTGGGTTTAGGAGAGACAAAGCCCAGTAAACCAAGTCGTGTTTGTATATGTTCTTTCTGATCAGCTCCCAAATCTCCATCCACAATGGGATCGGTGGGGCGAAAAGAAACGCGCACTATATCTACCGTTTCCATAAATCCCTGGCCACGGCGGATATTTCCCTCATCTTCCCAAGCCGTATCCAATCCCCATTCCACAGGACGGACTACTCCTTGTTCACTAAGGCGGAAAGGTACAATGCGGTCAGCAGCAGGTTGTGCCGTTATCTGGTCACTTGCGGCATTTGTCTGGGCAGACAAAGAAGAGAATCCGGTGCCTAATGCTAATACAGTAAGTAATAGTACTGATTTGTTTCCGGATGATTTTCCATGACGGATACTGAGGTTCTTCATAACTATGCTTTGATTTAAGTTTGGGTATCTGACAACAAATCAACTCATATCTTATGAAAAAGGAGGTACAGAAATCATTTATAGAAGGGGAGAGATTCTGTCATGACCCGAATTTACCCCTTGATAACAGGATTTTACCCCTGTATGTAGCATCTATATACTAAAAATTAAGGGGTATTTTTCTGAAGATATTCACTCGGCGTCACACCGAATTCATCCTTGAAGCACCGGGTGAAGTATTTGGGGCTATTGAATCCTACAGCATACGCAACCTCGGATATAGTATGCGAGCGGTTGAACAACATCATGCAGGCACGCTTCATCTTAATATTCCGTATAAAGTCCAAAGGAGTCATTCCCGTCATCGATTTTATCTTACGGTAAAGGGTAGACTTAGACATATTCTTCTCCGCAGCCAATTGTTCCAAGTCGAATTCAGACTCTTCCAAATGCTGTTCGATGCTATCTATAATGGATTGCAGGAACTGCTTATCCGCCGAGGGATAGGCCAGACTTTCCAGATCCAGGTTCTCCTCCTTACGGAAAGCCGCCTGACGCATCTTCGAAGATCGGATAAGGTTATCCACCCGGGCAAAAAGTATCTTCAACTCAAAAGGCTTGGCTATATATCCGTCGGCGCCCGCTTCATAGCTGGTAACACGGTCCTCAATACCATTCTTAGCCGTAAGTATGATAACAGGTATATGATTGAAACGCAAATCACCTTTCATACGCGCACAAAGTTCCCAACCATTGGCATCGGGCAACATGACATCACAAATGACGACATCCACCTCATTATTCTTCAACTTATCCCAGGCCTGTTGCCCGTCTGCGGCTGTCAGTACAGTATATCGTTCCCTGAACATCTCTTTCATAACGAACAGCAATTCCGTATTGTCATCAATCAACAAGATAGCCGGTTTATCCACCTCATCAGACGAGGCATAATCTTCCATGGGCACATCATCCGTACCGGTCTGCAACACCATCGTCTCGTCAAGCAATTCATCCGGAGAGTAGCTTTCTTTGTCAATAGGCAGCTTTACAGTGAAACAGGAACCTTGTCCTAAAACGCTTTCCACGGTGATAAGGCCATGATGCAAGGTTATCAAATCTTTCGTTAGCGAGAGACCGATTCCATTCGACTCGATTCCCCGGTTCTTCTTACTGTTATAGAAACGGATGAATATCTGTTCCAGTTCTTTCTCAGAGATACCAACGCCCTCATCTTCCACTTTCAACACCAATATCCGATGTTCCGCTTCATTCACTACTCGTACATCAACAGTAATACGCCTGTTCTCAGGAGTATACTTCATGGCATTGGACAGCAAATTATGCAATATCTTATCCAGCTTATCAAAATCCACATAACCATGTGCTTCCTCCGCTTCAAAACGAGTATCCAGCGTGATGTTCTTCTTCAATGCAAGCGGTTGGAAGTTTACCTGGCAGATGTTCAGGACAAACTCACGGATATCTCCTTCCGAAACGTTCAGTTTCAGTTTCCCCACATCCATCTTGCGGAAATCAAGCACTTGCTGTATCAGTCGCTTCAACTTCTCCGCGTTAGCCTTGAGCATGACGGACTGTTGCCGCACGGCAGGAACCTTCTGATCCAGATAATCCGATATGCAGGATATGACGGTAAGCGGCGTCAGCAACTCATGGGAAACATTGGTGAAGTAAGTCAGCTTGGTACGCGTCAGTTCTTCCTGCAATCTCACTTCACTCTTCAGTTTAATGCGACGCATATAAAGCCGGATTACCACATAGAAGCACAATCCGATGAAAATGACATAAACAAGATATGCAAACCAGGTTTCATAGAAGGCAGGCTCTTTCACAATGGTCAGCAATACCTCGCCTTCAGTCCACTTACCTCGCTCATATTCCAACTTCAAACGGAGTTTATACGTTCCCTTCGGCAGGTGGTTATAGAAGGCGGAATTTCTGTTGTTATCCGAATAGATCCAATAATGATCCACCCCCTCCAACTGATACGCTATGCGACATCCCGCATTCAACGAATACAAAAGCGAAGAAAAGAAAATCTCAATATTCCGATCATCCGGACCAAGGAAAATCTTATGTATCGTATTCTCTCCCGAGGCTTCCGCATTGCCGAAGAAGATACTTTTGTCTTCAACTTTGACATCTGTGATATGCAAGCTCGTAGGAGCCCTGTTCACCACCGATGCATTAACGGGACGAATATGTATGAATCCACGGTGTCCGCCCACATAGAGCCCGCCCCAACCGTCCAGGCTGATAGCCTTATACCTGAAAACATCTACCATAATATTATCATCAGCAGTAGAATAGTGCTGAAAAGTCTGCGAATCAATATTATATTGAAGTACTTTCTTATTGGTGATAATCCACACACTGTTCTTATCGGAAAGTAATCCTAATACAGTACAGTCATCTATCTCATTATCCAGTGATACATTTTCAAACTTATGCATCGTTTCGTCAGACCGCAGTATTCTTCCCAAAGTAGTGTTCAGCCACAACCGTCCTTCTCGGTCAATACAGACACTGTTCACTTCTTCCTTTTCCAGAAGAGAAGAAACACTGCCTTTTAATTCACAGGTAATCCGCCCGTCGGCACAACTCAGCCGATAGATTTTGCTCTCGTGAGACAACCCTAAAACTTCTCCCTTTACATCATTGAACAGGGAAGTCATTACCGGAACGTCACTACCCGAAACTACCAAGTCATCTTTATCAGGACGTTTCACATTTATATCCGTCCATCTGGATATCCACAGATTACCAACTTTATCCTCAAGTAACCCTGTAACTCCTCCTATATTGATGTCTTCTTCTATCTGCACCTTCATGTTCCGTTGTGTCAATCTCATGACATGAGGAGTCCGACTTGAATTAACCCAGACACCGGGTTTATGAAGAGATCTGATAATGGCATTAATCTCACCCACACCTGTACCAGCAAATGTATCCCGTGAATAATCGTACATACACAATTCGTATCTGTCCTGCCTGAACCACATAGTGCTATCACTTCCCTGACAAAGATTCATAACATTGGCATCCCATCCCATCTCTTCCTTCAGTTGAGGAAGAAGGTAATTGTCTATGTTCGAATTATCGAAAAAGATAGTGTACGCCATATCATACGAAGGCAACCACAGATTACCCTCCCTGTCCTTGCATATCCGGGTGTACATCATGTGCGTATCAACCAGATGGTTGATATCCACCTTTTCCAGTGTTCCCGCATCTGTGTATTTAAACGCATGGAGCCCGGCATACGAAAGCATCCAGAGATAACCAAACGTATCATCCTGCTCTATACTGAAAAGAATGGATTCAATGCCGGTTTCTTTATTGTTCGAAGCAGCTATATTATGTTTCTTATAGTGTCCTCCTTTCTGTGCATAGGGAAAGAATTGCCATAAACCTTCCCCCCATGTACCGATCCAGTAATTACCGGAATTATCCTGATGCATAATATATGCGGTATGTCCGTTACCCAATGGCGGATAACGGAAAAAAGAATCAGTTTCGGGCTCATATCTGAATATACCTCGTGATCCCACTGCCCAAAGTTGCTTTTGCTGATCTACATAGATATTGCTAATAGCATATCCCTCCTGAATATTTCCAACTTCATACTCCTTTATAATATGCGCGGTAGAATCGCATCGGTATATCATTCCACCGGCGCTTACCCAAACATTCCCATCCTTGTCGACTGTTATAGCATCCACCACCTTATCCAGGAGCCGTACATCTGAGAAAGGAGTAATCTGACAGGTCTGCTTATTATACAGGTTCAGCCCTTTCCACGTACCGATCCATACATACAGATCATTGTCATTAATAGCAGTAATTCCATTGTCAGTCAGCAGATTCTGATTTTTATAGTCTGTACGGAATGTATTTAACTGATAGCCGTCATAGCGTGCCAGACCATTTGTGGTACCTATCCAGAAGTATCCTTCCCTATCCTGATGAATACTGAAAATCTCATTGGAAGAGAGTTGGTTGAAGAATGGAAATTGTCTGGAGAACATGTGCTGTGCGCTTACGGACAGTTCTCCAATAAACAGAAGTATAAAAAAGGACAGGTA
>RRZT011027854.1_pt1 | contig 18218 bp, 16 predicted proteins | sample 2165551 | NCBI WGS metagenome assembly RRZT01 (sample SAMN10456910, study PRJNA506462) | wastewater metagenome | biome: wastewater; feature: sludge; material: wastewater sludge; isolation source: wastewater sludge with Escherichia coli K12::gfp cells carrying plasmid... | place: USA: Moscow, Idaho...
ATAGGCCGGGTTGGTCGACGACCACAAATGATCGACCGCCTTCAGCCCGTCGCCCACTGCCTGGTTGAAAATCATCCCGTTTGCATTGTGCAGCCACTGCTTGCGGAGCGCCTCGGGAGCGGTCGCCATGCGCTCCTGCATCGTCCCATGCGCATGCTGCAGCGCATGACGCCAGCACACCGCGGCAACCAGGGCGCCCGCAGAGGTGCCGGAATACGCGCTGATGTCGTATTTTTCGAAGGCGCGCGCCTCGACCAGGCCGCTGACGACGCCAGCGTCGATCGCTCCGGCGAGAAATGACCCTCCCTGAAACGCCAGTCCAATCCTTTGCAACATGGTTTTCTCCTTCAAGAGAGTGGTGACGCTGCCTGGCGGTGGCCCGACGGGCGGTACCGGCAGCAGAAAAGATTACCAATCGACGACCAGCAGCCGGTTCTGGAATGGTGCGCCGACGACCAGCTGCCGGCGACCGCCGGTCTCGTGATATGCCCCGACACTCGCTGCCGAAATCAGTTGCCCGTCGTCGGTGAAGACCGGCTCGACACGCGCGGCGCCACTCGGATCGACGATCCGGACCACCTCGGACGGGCAGTCTTCCCGTTGACCGACCGTATAGAACATCAGTGCAGCCAGATCAGGGCTGCCGGCGACCCAGAGGTTGCCGGCAGCGTCCCAGGTCAGATTGTCGGCAGCAACGGGTACTGCGATCTCAGCAAGCGGAACGAGTCTCGGCTTGCTCGCTGCGCCGACGACCCCATAGACCATGATTTTCTTCGCCATCGACGCAGCGACATACAGCCGCTTGGTGGCGGATTCGTAGGCAACACCGTTGGGAAAGTGCTTGAATGCATCGTCGACGTGAAACACCGGCCCATCAGTCATCAGTCGGCAGGAAACGATCGAACCGAAGCCGATCGGAACGACAGTCTCGATCAACTGCTGCCATTGAAAGCGACTTTCCTGAGTATTGGTGAAATAGAAGGCATCGGTACTGACCGCAGCGATCTCGTTCGGCGCGCGGATGAAAGACTCATTCTCGATGAACTGCGGCCTGGAAAGCGCTCCGCTCGCCCGCTCGACGTCGAAAATGACTACGCGGGCGCGCCCATCCGCCGGACGGTCGGTTACGAAAAGGCGTGCCTGCGCGCTGTCGATCGGCAAGAAGTCGATGCCGACCGGGCGAAAAGCGCCAAGTTCACTCAACTCGGCGGTCTGGTTGACCACCGGCGCATCGAGATTGCTGAGAGTCAGCGTCAGGATCGCGCCGTTGACCAGGCTGGCGCTTGCCGGTTTGAAGGGGTTGGGGAAATCCGGTAAGCCGGTTTGAAACCCGAAGGCGACCGTCGACGTCGGGCGGCGCAAACGCGGACGCGAACACGACGAGATGTAGACACGCTCATACTCATGATCAATCGTCACGTCCTCGGGGCATGGCATGACCAGGCTGCGGCAGCTTTTCTGCGCCAGCGAAAGCATGGCCTGGGCAGTTGCCGCGCCAGGCACCGACCCCACTACTGGTGAAACAGGACTTACTAACATTGTGCATCTCCTTCATTCAGAACGTCGATACATCAAACGCTTGTCTTGGTGGCAAACGCTTGCGTAGCCGAACCAGGCCCGGTGGATTCAAGCACTTCCCGAAGTGCCAGGCGACACTCCAGAACCTCCCGTACGCCATCTGCAGAACTCTTCTCAACGGCTGGTTCAGCATTAAATGATCAGCTTATCCTTACCATAGACCTTGCTTTGAAAAGTTCAAGGAGATTTTGCAAGGCCAGTAGCGCTTCGCCGATGATGGGCCTGCTGCAGCTTGCCAAGAGCCCGCGCAGCGTAGCAATTCGGGCCAAGCGAAAAGGCGCGGCTGCGCCGTCCGGGGCGGCTCTACGAGAAGATCCTGGCGGCCAACGTAGTTAAAGAACGTAACCCGGATTGTGCATAGAGCGGGCGGAAAATACGATAAAAATACGATAAAAATATGATATAATGCCCGTTTTATGTCAACCGGTCTGTAAAAAATCGCTCTCGACACCCGCCCTGCTGTTAATTTTTCCCCGGAACCCTTCCGATTCCGCCCGAAACCCCTCCCATTTCCGCCTGCTGGAGGCTTGGGGTGCGTACAGCGCTTTACAGCGGGGAGCCTACTCCCTATAATTCCGGCTTCTTTCGGGCGGGGGTATAGCTCAGCTGGGAGAGCGCTTGCATGGCATGCAAGAGGTCCGCGGTTCGATCCCGCGTACCTCCACCACAAGCCGAAAGAGTTCCGGGTCCCCATCGTCTAGAGGCCCAGGACACTACCCTTTCACGGTAGGTACCGGGGTTCGAATCCCCGTGGGGACGCCAGGATGGCGCGCTCGCCGCTGCTGCCGATCGGCCTCACGCAGCGACCTTTCCCCCTGTTGATTTCGCTCGCACTGATTTCTTTGCTGCGAGGCACCCAGGCGCTTCTCCAAGCCGTCAACATTCTTGCTAAAGACAGGTAATTCCAGTAAGTTGCGTGGACACCTTGGGGGTGCCAGGTCGATTTTGGCGTGGCTGAGAGAGTCCCTTCGAACCTGTACGGGTCATGCCGTCGTAGGGAAGCGGAGCGCATCTGCTTGCGCAGGGTATTTCACCTCAGTCGCTTCGTCAAACCCCTGCATGCCCAACCTTCCAGCAGCGCTTTTGCCGTACCCCTTTGCAAGGACATACCATGAACGCTAACGAAAAATTCATTGCCGCCGACGCTCATGTGGACGAGGCCGCGATCAGGCCGCTGCCCAATTCCCGAAAGATCTACGTTGTCGGAAATCGGCCGGACATTCGCGTGCCGATGCGCGAGGTTATGCAGGCGGATACCGATACGGCTTTCGGTGGCGAGAAAAACCCGCCCATCTATGTCTATGACTGCTCCGGACCGTATTCCGATCCACAGGCAAGCATCGACATCCGCCAGGGGCTGCCGGCACTGCGTGCGCAGTGGATTGCCGAGAGGGCGGATAGCGAGCCGCTTTCCGGCTTGAGTTCTGCCTTCGGTCGCCTCCGTGCGGCCGATGGAACTCTTGATGAATTGCGCTTTCCAGGCCTGCAGCGTAGCCCTCTGCGTGCCAGGGCAGGTGCCAATGTCAGCCAGATGCACTATGCACGGCGAGGCATCATCACCCCGGAGATGGAGTATGTCGCGATCCGGGAAAACAATAACCGCCGCAGCTACATCGAGCAGCTCAAAGCTTCCGGTCCGCAAGGGGTACGTCTTTCCGAAATTCTCTGTCGCCAGCACGCCGGCAACAGCTATGGTGCCAGCATTCCGGACGAAATCAGCCCGGAGTTCGTGCGCTCCGAAGTTGCACGGGGCAGGGCGATCATTCCATGCAATATCAACCATCCGGAAAGTGAGCCGATGATCATCGGCCGCAACTTCCTTACCAAGATCAACGCCAACATCGGTAACTCGGCGCTTGGTTCGAGCATTCAGGAAGAAGTCGAAAAGATGACTTGGTCCATCCGCTGGGGTGGCGACACGGTGATGGATCTGTCTACCGGGAAGAACATCCATGAAACGCGCGAGTGGATCATTCGCAACAGCCCGGTACCGATCGGGACGGTACCGATCTACCAGGCTCTCGAAAAAGTCAATGGCAAGGCCGAAGAACTGACCTGGGAGATCTTCCGCGACACGCTCATCGAGCAGGCGGAGCAGGGGGTCGACTACTTCACGATTCATGCGGGCGTGCTCTTGCGTTACGTGCCTCTGACCGCCGGGCGTCTTACTGGAATCGTCTCACGTGGAGGCTCCATCATGGCCAAGTGGTGTCTTGCCCATCATCGGGAAAGCTTTCTCTACACCCACTTCGAGGAAATCTGCGAAATCATGAAGGCCTATGACGTGGCTTTCAGCCTCGGTGATGGACTGCGTCCGGGGTCGATTTACGATGCGAACGACGAGGCGCAACTCGGTGAGTTGAGGACTCTCGGTGAACTCACCGATATCGCCTGGAAACACGATGTGCAGGTGATGATCGAAGGTCCGGGCCATGTGCCGATGCACATGATCAAGGAGAACATGGATCTGCAGCTTGCCTACTGCAAGGAAGCCCCGTTCTACACCCTGGGACCGCTGACGACCGACATTGCACCCGGTTACGACCATATCACCAGTGGTATCGGTGCGGCGATGATCGGTTGGTTCGGAACGGCCATGCTTTGCTACGTGACGCCCAAGGAACACCTTGGCCTACCCGACAAGGACGACGTCAAGACCGGAATCATCACCTACAAGCTGGCCGCACATGCCGCCGACCTGGCCAAGGGGCATCCAGGCGCGCAGATCCGTGACAACGCCTTATCGAAAGCACGTTTCGAATTCCGTTGGGAGGATCAATTCAACCTGGGCCTCGACCCGGACAAGGCGCGCGAGTTTCACGACGAAACACTGCCCAAGGATTCGGCGAAAGTGGCGCATTTCTGCTCGATGTGCGGTCCGCATTTCTGCTCAATGAAGATCACCCAGGAAGTGCGGGAGTTCGCTGTCGCACAGGGGGTGAGCGAGGCCGAGGCACTGGCGCAGGGGATGGCAAGCAAGGCCATCGAGTTCGTCAAGGCCGGGGCTGAGGTATACCGTAAGGTCTGAACCGACAGCAACGATGTGGGCTAGGGAATCAAGGATTGTACAAACAGGAATCGCTGCCAATGGCAATCGCGCAGGCCATCCTTGCCTGGCGGGTTCAGAAGTCCTTGGCAGCCTCCCAAAGGACGAAGCCATCCTCTTTGCGGGTCCACTCGAGCAGTTCGAGCAAGGGATAGGCGCGCTGGCCAAGGCCGATCGGCGTGGCGTCATGCTCTTCGCCGCCGTCATTGTCGACCGCCTCGGCACTGGCATGGCTCTTGTGGTCGGCAGTGGCGGCACGCAGACGCTGGATCGCCTCGGGCAATTGCTCGGTGGTGATGACGCCGCGGGCGCTGCAGTCCTTCCCGACAAGTTCGAGCAATTGGCGTGCGATCTGAGCAAACATCATGATCTGGCCGGAAGTGCTTGAAGTAAACGTGACCAGCATGCGGTATGCTCCGTGAAATTCATGGTAACGGTATCCATTGTCGCAGTTGACGCATGCAACAACAATAGCCTGACGTGCATAATTTGTCTGCCATGGAACTTGAACGCTTGCTCAGATCACAGGGCTTTGGAAGCCGGGCGGAGTGCCGCGCGCTGGTCGACGAAGGTCGCGTCAGCGTTGCCGGGGCGATCTGCGAAGATCCGTTCGTGCACTTTGAACCGGCAGGGCTGAGCTTTACGGTCGACGGCGTGCTGTGGAATTATCGCAAGTTTGCATACCTGGCATTGAACAAGCCAGCGGGTTATGAATGCTCGCGGCGGCCGCAACATCATCCCAGCGTATATTCGCTGCTTCCACATCCATTGACGACACGTGGCGTACAGGCGGTTGGTCGCCTTGACCAGGACAGCACCGGTCTGCTGCTGCTGACCGACGATGGTCAGTTCATTCATACCTTCACATCACCCCGCAAGGAGATTCCCAAGATCTATGAGGTGACAACGAGGCATGCGGTGGATGATGCGCAAGTACTGGCTCTACTCAGAGGGGTGAATTTACATGGCGAAGACAAAGCAGTTGCTGCGGTTGCCTGCATTGGGCTGGGCGAACGGCGATTGCGTTTGACTGTGACCGAAGGGAAGTATCATTTGGTCAAGCGGATGATTGCCGCCACCGGCAATCGTGTGGAGGCCTTGCATCGGATTGCGGTGGGTGGTTTTGCGTTACCGCCAGCACTGGCACCTGGCCAGTGGATGTGGCTGGAGTCGTCCGAACTGGAGCTTCTGGCGCGTCGCGTGTGAGGCGATGGCCAAGCCTCTTGACGCCGAAGTTGATCCAGACCTTGAGTGCTCTAACCGGGATCCATCGCAATGACGCTGACTGAACTGCGCTATATCGTGGCGCTTGCACGTGAGAGGCATTTCGGGCACGCGGCCGAGAAATGCCACGTCAGCCAGCCAACGCTTTCGGTGGCGCTGAAGAAGGTCGAACAGCGCTACGGCGTGACTCTGTTCGAGCGATCATCCGCTGATGTACGTCTGACGACGATTGGCGAACAGATCGCGATGCAGGCCGAACGGGTGCTTGAGGAGGCTGGAAGACTCAGGGAGATCGTCGAGCAAGGAAAGGATCCCTTGCATGGGCCATTGCGCCTTGGCGTCATCTATACCATTGCACCCTACCTGCTGCCGCGCCTGATTCCTGCCCTGCATTCCCGCGCCCCCCGGATGCCGCTGTACCTGCATGAGAACTTCACCGTAAACCTGGCGTCGCAGTTGCGTCGGGGTGATCTTGACGTGATTGTCGTAGCCTTGCCTTTCGTCGAGCCGGGGATCGTCTCGAGAGTCGTCTACGAGGAGCCCTTTTGTGTCGTGATGCCGAGTGGCCATCCCTTGGCGAAGGAATCCTTGATCGATCCCGAGCAGATCGCCGTGGAAAATCTGCTGCTCCTGGGGATGGGCAACTGTTTTCGGGATCAGGTCGTGCAGGCCTGCCCGCAGCTTTCAGTGCCTGGCGGAACCGTGGGTGCGATCGAAGGAAGTTCTCTTGAAACGGTTCGCTACATGGTTGCAAGTGGCGCGGGTATATCGGTCGTCCCCGCATCGGCCGCGGCATCGTGGCCACAGGAAGACCCACTACTCTTGTTTCGCTATTTCTGCGAGCCTGCTCCAGTGCGGCGAGTGGTCATCGCCTGGCGGGCAACTTTCCCCAGGCCACAGGCAATCGATGTCTTGCGGGCGGCGATCCTGGATGCACCACCGCCAGGGGTTGTGGCGGAGTGATCTCGCAGGCCAGTCTGATTGGGCAAATGTCAGAAGTGATCGTTCGATATGTTCCACGTGAAACAGGCTGCCTCCCGGCAGCCTGTTTCACGTGGCCGGGTTTGCCTTCCTGCGCCGTGTCGGAACCGCAGCGGCATCGGGCAGTGTCGTCGTGTTTGATTTCGCGGGTGCGCTTCTGGATGTTTTTGCGGCGGTCTTAGGCTCGCGCTTCTCGAACTCGAAGCCGACTTTTCCATCGGCGCCGCGCACCAGGTAAGCCGAAAACTTGCGCCGTGTGCGGGCCGAGATGAAATTCCTGAGCAGATCGGTACGCCCGGTTTCGAGCAGTTTCTGCATTTGTTCGGGTTCAACCGTTTGTTGCAGAATGATCGTCCCCGAGCGAAAGTCACAGCTCCTGGCGGGGCCGACAGATTTTTCACAGACATACGCCATGCCATGAGCAAATACGCGTGCCGCGCATTTCGGGCAGGCGCCCAGGGATTCGCTTTGCGAAAAATCCACCTCGTCGACGGTGCCGTCATCACCGGCTGTGCTTTGCCCGAAGTCAAACTCCGGAGCGTTTTCAGCGTTCAACTGGACGATGGCGTTGAAAGTACGGCCCATCTTGTTCCTGAAGCCGCTCAAGGGGCCGACTCTGCGCTCGGTGAGCAACTTTTCGATTTCCGATGATTCAAACTGCCTGCCGGCGACAATTTTCCATAGCGCAAATTCGCAGGCCTGACACTGGAATTTCTTGTAGGTCTCCTTGATCAATCCACCGCATTTCGGGCAAGGCGTCGAAAGTTCACCGAAGTCACCAGGAATGCTGTCGCTGTCGTAACTCTTGGCTCGGGCGACGATGTGCTGCGTCATCGCCGCGATCTCTTTCATGAATTCGCTGCGCGACATCTCGCCTCTTTCCATGCGCGCCAGCTTCCATTCCCATTCTCCGGTAAGTTCGGGTGCGGTCAACTCGCGGATTCCAAGTCCGTTCAAGAGAGTCATCAGCGAAAAGGCCTTGGCCGTCGGCAGCAGTTCGCGGCCCTCGCGGAACAGATATTGCTCGGTGAGCAGATTTTCAATGATCTGTGCGCGCGTAGCCGGGGTACCGAGACCTCGTCCCGCCATTGCCGCCCGCAACTCCTCGTCGTCCATGGCCTTGCCGGCACCTTCCATGGCCGTCAACAGGCTGGCTTCGGAGTAGCGGGCCGGTGGTTTGGTCTGGTGTGCGCTGAGCACCAGTTCTTCTGTCTTGACCTGCTCATTCGGCGCAACGGCAACCAGGTTGCCCTCATCTGCCCCCTGCGCATCGCGGCCATAGACCGCCAGCCAACCCGGGTTGACCAGGACCTTGCCCTCGGTCTTGAAGGGTTCGCTTTCGACACGCGTAATCCGGGTGGTGATCAAAGATTCTGCAGCAGGATAGAACACGGCAAGAAAGCGCTTGACCACCATGTCGTACAGCTTCGACTCGGGTTCGGACAGGTGCTTGGGTGCCTGCAGCGTTGGAATGATCGCAAAGTGATCGGAGATCTTGGCATTGTTGAAAATGCGTTTGTTCGGCACGACCCAGTTGCTGGCCAGGATCTGCCGGGCAAAAGGCGCGTAGCGAGCCAGCGCTGCTTCGTCGTGGCCTTTGCCGACACCCTCGCCGGTAAGCATCGCGAGCGTGCTGTTGACCGTCGGAAGATAGTCTTCAGGGAGTGCGCGCGAATCGGTACGAGGATAGGTGAGGACCTTGTGTTTTTCGTAGAGCGCCTGTGCCAGGCCAAGCGTCGCCTTGGCAGAAAAACCGAAGCGCCCATTGGCCTCGCGTTGCAGGCTGGTCAGATCAAAGAGCAGAGGGGAGAGTTGTGTCGAAGACTTCGACTCCTCTCGGACTTCACCCATTCTGCCCGCGCATTTCTGCTGCAGCAGCATCCCTCGGGCCTCATCCCACAGGCGATCGGCGCGCGCATGCTCGTCCTCATCCTTTCCCTTGAATTTCTCGTCGAACCACTTGCCACGGTATTCTCCGGCGCCACAGAGGAAGATCCCCTCAAGCTCCCAGTAGGGACGAGGCTTGAACTTGCGTATGCGATCCTCACGTTCGACGATCAGCGCGAGTGTCGGCGTCTGAACGCGACCGACGGTAGTCAGGTGGAAACCGCCCGTCTTGGAATTGAATGCGGTCATCGCACGCGTGCCATTGATGCCGACCAGCCAGTCGGATTCCGAGCGACACACCGCCGCGTCCCCCAGGCCGCGCATCTCGGCGCCACTGCGCAGGCGCGTGAAGCCTTCCTTGATGGCTTGCGGAGTCATCGACTGCAGCCACAAGCGCTCTACCGGCTTGCCATTGGCCGCGTGCTGGGTGATGTAGTTGAAGATCAACTCCCCTTCGCGGCCAGCGTCGCAGGCGTTTACCAGACTGACCACATCCTTGCGCTTGATCAGACGGACCAGCAACTTGAGGCGCGACTCGGTCTTGGCAATCGGCTGCAGCGTAAAGTGCGGTGGAATTACCGGCAGATGGACGAATGACCACTTGCCACGCTTTACCTCATACTCTTCGGGACAGGCCAGTTCCAGCAGGTGGCCAATTGCCGAGGAGAGTACGTAGTCGTCATTCTCGAAGTAGTCTTCGTGCCGAACGAATCCGCCAAGGGCGCGCGCAAGGTCGGCGGCGACAGACGGCTTCTCAGTGATGATCAGTTTCTTGCTCATGTGGTTTTCATCAGCCGGGGAGAGTGGCGAAAGGAGTAATCAGCGGACTGTCCGTACAGTCCGCTGGTCAGGAATAATCTGTCAGGGGGGGCTCTCGGTTTTGGGAAATGCGTTGATAGCGACCGCCAGGCAAACTGCCGACCTCGCCATTCATTTCCAAGTGCAGCAGCATCACCGAAACGACTTCAGCCGTCAAGCCGCTGCGCTCTACGAGATCGTCCAGAGCACAGGGATCGAAACCCATGTTCAGCAACAGCTTGTCGGCTTTGTCATGGTTCGCTGGCGGAGTCATGAGCTGGGCTGGAGCACTCACCCACTGCAGTTCGTCGAGTACGTCCTGAACGGTTTCGACGAGTTTTGCGCCCTGTTTGATCAATTGATGGCAGCCGCGCGATTGCGGGGAGTGAATCGATCCGGGAATGGCAAAGACCTCACGACCCTGCTCGGCGGCTCGGTGAGCGGTGATCAGGGAGCCACTTTCGATCGTTGCCTCGACCACCAGGGCGCCGCGCGAAAAGCCCGCGATCAGGCGATTGCGGCGAGGGAAGTTGGTCGCGAGGGGGGGAGTCCCCAGCCGAAACTCCGAAATGATCGTCCCTTTCGCCGCGATTTCACATGCCAGATCCCGGTTGGCGGCCGGGTAGAGCCGATCAATTCCGGTGCCGATGAATGCCACGGTATTGCCCGAAGCCTTCAGCGCGCCACGATGAGCAGCAGCGTCTATCCCCAGGGCAAGACCGCTGGTGATGGTCAGGCGAGCCTCGGCAAGAGCGGCGGCAAAGCGCTCGGCGTTCGTGATCCCTTGTGGTGTAGGGTTGCGGCTACCGATCATGGCCAAGGCCGCCGTGTTGAGCAGATCGAGACGGCCGCGAACGTAGACCAGTGTCGGTGGGTCGGGGATTTGCAGAAGAGCTTGGGGATATTCCGGGTCGGCCAGGCACAGCAGGTGATGACCGGGCTTCTCTGACCAGCAAAGCGCTTCCTCGACGCCGGCCTGATTATCCGTGTTGATCAAGAGGTTTGCCGCTTTTTCACCAACGACATGTCGCAAGGCGCTGCGATCGGCACTGAAGACGGCTTCCGGAGGCCCGAATGCGGTTAACAGCTTGCGCTGGGTCTCACCGCCAATACCAGGAATCAGCGTCAGTCGTAGCCAGTATGCCAACGACTCGGCCGCATTCATTCCTAGGGAGTACGGGCGAAGTCGTTGACGTCTACGGTACTTTGCGATTGCACCACCAGGCCGTACGATAGACGTTCGAATGTCCTGAAGACGAACAGCAAGCCAATCCGTTCCGGGGGAATCGGTATCATCACCTTGGTATCGTTCTCATCGCGCTCGACCACCGTACGATTGCGCTCCAGTGCCAGAACATGCCCAATCTCGATGCCGTCCCTGACGCCACGGTTGATCGTGACAATGGAGCCGCGGCCTGCTGTGTCGACGCCGCCATACACGGAGATCACTCGACCATTGACCTGAAAGTCGGGTTTGTGTGGCACGTAAGCAACCAGCGGAGGACGTATCGTCGGCAGCAGGCGATCGCCGCGACCGATCTCCTGCTTCATTGTCACCACTTCAAAGGTCGCGTACTTGCCGGGTTCGATCTGCCTTGCGGTGCCGAGATAGAAAGCCTCGTAACCGAGGATCTCCTTACTGACGGGATCCTGTAGCGGCTTGCCGTTGCGATAGATCTGCCAGTCCAGCCTGGACGGATCGGCGTCGGCAACATAGGCAAGATCACCATTGCCGATGTAGACCCGATCCTGCTGCGTCGCGATAATGCGCGCAGCCCGGTCGAGGCTGGCGACTTCGACAATCAGCGGGTCAGAAAGAAATGGCCTGATGACGTTCGGTGGGATCGCCGGGATTCCTTCCCTGATCATCGTCGAATAAATCTGCGGTACCAGGCGGGTGCTCCGCAAACTCAAGCGTGGCGAGCCCTGTGCATCGCGTTCGAGAACGATTACATCGCCAGGGAAGATGCGGTGCGGGTTCTTGATCTCTTCATCGTTCATCCGCCAGACTTCCGGCCATCTCCAGGGATCTTTCAGGAATTTTCCGGCAAGGTCCCACAAGGTGTCACCTGGCACGACGATATGGCGGCTTGGGGCACCATCAGCCAACTGGATTTCCTGCCCGGCGGCGCAACAGAGCGCACTGAGCATGGCCAGAATGAACGCGGACATAATGCGGATCATCGTGTTATCCTCGTAGGAGCGGTTGGGGAACTCCCGGTCGAGATTTCTGTCTCACGCCGTTGTTTACCCGGTCTGCTGCCGTAATCATCGCTGGCGTCGCGCCAACGACGTCGGCATTGTCAAGACACTGCGCCGGATTTTGCACGTAGTTACTTCTTCGATCAAGCATTTTATGTCTCTACTACCAATCCTTCGTTTTCCCGACCCACGCCTGAAGAAACTTGCTGCACGCGTTGAGCAGGTGGACGACAGTATTCGCCGTTTGGCACGTGACATGGCCGAGACCATGTACGAGGCGCCAGGCATAGGCCTTGCTGCCACACAGGTGGATGTGCACCAGCGCGTCATTATCATTGATGCTTCAGAAACCCGGGATCAGTTGCTGACCCTGGTCAATCCGGAAATCATTCTGCAGGATGGCTTGCAGATCTGTGAGGAAGGGTGCCTGTCGGTGCCCGGAATTTACGACAAGGTCGAGAGGGCTGAACATGTCGTCGTTCGCTATCTCGATCTGCAAGGACACGAACAGACTGTCGATGCAGTGGGGTTGCTGTCCATATGCCTGCAGCACGAGATCGATCATCTACGGGGACGAGTCTTTGTCGAGCATCTGTCGCAACTGAAACAGGTGCGCATCAAGAACAAGCTCGCCAAGCAGGCGAGAATCACCGCGTGAAACTCGTCTTCGCCGGAACGCCAGAGTTCGCTGCACTTGCCTTGCGGGCGATCATCGCAGCGGGACATCAGGTAGCGATGGTGCTGACCCAACCGGATCGCGCTTCCGGGCGTGGTCTCGCACTGCGTGCTTCGCCAGTCAAGCAACTGGCAGAGGCGATGGGAATCGAGGTCTTTCAGCCTCCGACCCTGCGGGACCCGATCGCGCAGGAGCGGATACGCGCAGTAACTGCCGAAGTGATCATCGTCGCAGCTTATGGCCTGATTCTCCCGCAGGCATTACTCGATATGCCCCCCTTCGGTTGCATCAATATTCATGCCTCGTTGCTGCCACGCTGGCGCGGTGCCGCACCGGTGCAGCGTGCGCTGCTTGCTGGTGACCGGGAAACCGGTGTGTGCATCATGCAGATGGACGCCGGGCTCGATAGCGGCCCGCTGCTGCTGTCGGCAAGGCAGCCGATCAACAAGGACGATACGGCATCTTCGCTGCATGACCGTCTGGCAGAGCAGGGCGCCAGGCTGATCGTCGAGGTGTTGGCGCGCTTGCCACTGCTGGCGCGTCCACAACCGGAGACAGGGATCACCTACGCCGCCAAGATCAGCAAGACGGAAGCCGCTCTGGACTGGCGTCTACCGGCAGCCCAACTGGAACGGCAGGTGCGGGCCTTCAACCCCTTTCCAGGCGCAACCTGTGTAATCGACGGCAGTGTGCTCAAGGTCTGGCGTGCCGAAGTGGTTGCCGGCGTCGGACTGCCAGGGGTGATTCTCGCTGCACAGCGAAGTGGCATCGTCGTGGCCTGTGCTGACGGGGCGCTGCTTCTCGCCGAATTGCAGAAGGCTGGTGGCAGGCGGCTCTCCGCTGCACAGTTCCTGGCCGGCACTCCGGTTGTGGAGGGTTCCCGGTGCGCGGTGAGCACGGCTTGAAATGCGGCATCGACTCCCCATCTAGCTGCTCACACGAGAACCAAGCTTGTCTGGAAGGAGGAATCTGCGATGCTCGGCAACTGGCTGAAAACGACTATCCTGATGGCCGCGATTGTGGCACTGTTCGGCTCTATCGGAGCGCTCATGGGTGGCAAGACAGGGATGCTGCTGGCGCTGCTCCTTGGCGGCGCGATGAACTTCTTCGCCTACTGGTTCTCGGATCAGATGGTGCTCAAGATGTACAACGCGCGCGCGGTCGACGAAAGCTCGGCGCCGCAGTTCTACGGTATGGTCAGGGAACTTGCGCAGCGCGCAGCACTGCCGATGCCGAAAGTCTACCTGATCGATGAGGCGCAGCCGAACGCCTTTGCTACCGGTCGCAACCCGGATAACGCGGCGGTCGCGGCAACGACGGGAATTCTCCAGTTATTGTCGGCACGCGAGATCCGTGGGGTCATGGCGCATGAGTTGGCGCATGTTCGGCACCGCGACATTCTGATCTCGACGATTTCAGCGACCATGGCTGGTGCCATTTCTGCCCTGGCCAATTTCGCGGTATTTTTTGGCGGTCGTGATTCGGAAGGGCGTCCAAGCAATCCCCTGGCCGGCATTCTTGTCGCCTTGCTCGCACCACTGGCTGCCTCGCTGATTCAGATGGCCATTTCCCGGGCGCGCGAGTTTGAGGCCGATCGCGGTGGCGCAGAAATCAGTGGTGATCCGAGGGCACTCGCCGATGCCCTGGCCAAGATCGACGCCTACGCTCGCGGCATCCCGATGGCAGCGGCCGAGGCACACCCGGAAACTGCTCAAATGATGATCATGAATCCCTTGTCGGGCGGTGCGATTGCTGGTCTGTTCAGCACCCATCCGCCGACCGAAGAAAGAGTGGCACGGCTGCGGGCCATGGCCCGCAGCTAAGGTCCAAGGACAGCCGTGTTTCACGTGAAACACGGCTGGCGTCGTCATGCATGCGCACTATCGCAACAACTGCCGCAGCAGTTCGGCAAGACGATAGCCGGCCTCGGTGACCCGGCGCTTTGCGATGGCCAGCGAACTTTCGTGAAATTCGGCGGTAATCGTTGGCACGCCACCGATTACCGGTGGATAGGCGTATTCGCTGGCAATCCGCCAGCTTTCATCAATCCATTGCTCTGACGTTGCCGTTACCGCAGCGGGCGCGAAGTGGCCAACCAATGCAATGGCGGCACTCTGCAATCCTTGGCCGTTCAGCCAGGGTGGCCCCGGCAGGTCGTCCCAATACCGGTGCAGATTCGTCGACGAGGAAGGCGAATGCAAGGGATTGCTGATCGTCACCTTGTTTCCGCCATGATCGCTTTGTCCGTCCGGGCCATAGCGGCTGGCAGCATGCAGCGGCTGATGGGCATCACCAACGAGGTGAATCAACCAGGGTAGTGCGTAGGCTCGCGCACTGAGCTTCGCCTTCCGGTCGCCGACCGTCTGGGCCAATGCCACCAGTTGGCGATCGATCAGGCCTGGCGACGGCAGAAGATTTTCGGATGGACCCAAGGGACGATCGACGTAATGCCAGCTCAATCGCCGTTCCATATCGGGGAAACCTGGCTGGGTCGATGTTGGCTCCTCTCTGTCGGCGGTATAGAAGCGCTTGTCGTGGCGTATGTCGTCAGGCCAGGTCGAGGCCTCGAGAAAGGCTGTCAAGTCGGGATCAGCACCATTGGCGCGCAGCTGCCAGCGCTCGTAGTCCGGGTGTTGCCGCAGCAGTGCCGCCACCGCATCTCTTGTCGGCGCTTCCAGGCGTTCCCAGGCAATCAGGGCACTGAGCCGATGCCCGGCAGCATTCCAGGCCAAGGTCGGAGCAGCCAGAAGCAACAGCAAGCTCAGCAGCAACAGCCGCCGGAAGAATCTCGCAGACATCGTTTGTCTAGCGGTCAAGGCCGATATCGTCCTGTGAGGCTGGATCATCCAGTGGTTCGAGATGGGTAAATACCGACGTATGCGGCAGCGCTTGCCGAATCTCGCGTTCGATATCTTCAAGCAGTTGATGACCATGGTCGATGGTCCACACACCCGGCACGAGGACATGCAGCGAGACGAAGCGGCGTGCACCCGACTCGCGGGTCCGCAAGGCATGGTAGTCGATACCCAGCGAACGATAGCGCTCCAGGATGTTGAGTACGAGTGCGTGCTGCTCCGGCGGAAGACTGCCATCCATCAGCCCCGTGGTCGTACGTTGCAGCAGGCGCCAGGCAGTCCACACGATATTGCTGGCGACCAGCAGCGCCAGTGCGGGGTCGAGCCATAACCATCCCGTGGCTGCCACTCCGGCAACGCCAAGGATCACTCCTGCGGATGTCCAGACATCGGTCAGCAGGTGGTGCGCATCGGCCTCGAGGGTGATTGATCGCTGTCGCCGGCCGGCAAGCAGCAGAATGCGGCCGACGACAAGATTGATTAGAGAGGCCAGCACCGATACCATCAGCCCAACCCCGATCTGCTCGAGTTCCTGCGGATGCAGAAGGCGCTCAATCGCGGCAATGGCGATTGCCGCTGCAGCAATCAGGATCAGCAGTCCTTCGAATCCACTCGAGAAGTACTCGGCTTTGCCGTGGCCAAAAGCATGTCCTTCATCTGCCGGCCGTTCCGCGACCGTAAGCATTGCCAGCGCCATCGCCGCTCCGGCCAGATTCACGACCGATTCGAGGGCATCCGAGAGCAGCCCGACGGAACCGGTAAGCAGCCAAGCCACTCCCTTCAGCGCAAGTGTGGCGAGAGCGGCAGCGATTGACAGCCACGCATAAGATTTGAGTGAGTGCGCATTCTTCATATGTGCATTATCGTCTGCCAGCGACCATCTCGCCATCCTCAGGCATCGTGCTACACTCAATGGATCCTCAATCGCCATGAATCCCGGCCTTGCCTTCTTCATCTACTTCGCCCACGGCACGCGCGCAGCGCGTGCGCAAACCGACACTTCCAGACCAGGGCACATCGTCGCGCTTCGCCGGACGGACGCCATCCACGCTCGCACCGGATTCGCTGGCCCTGAGCCTTTCACTGGCGGCGCGGGTGATTGCTCTGGTGCACACCGGACAGAGCCTGACGCAAGCGCTGACCATCCTCGGCGAAACGGCACCAGCAGCCCGTGCGGCGGCCCAGGACGTGGCTTACGGCAGCTTGCGCTGGTACGGATGTGGCGAGTTCATTCTGCGGCGCCTGCTGGCAAGATCACTGCCGCATCCGCAAGCGCAGGCACTTCTGCTGGGAGCGCTTTACCGTTTGCAGACTCGGCCCGAATCCGGATACATGGTGGTCGATCAGGCCGTGGCTGCGGCCGGCGAACTGGCGGGCGGCGCTTTCAAGGGCCTGGTGAATGGCGTGTTGCGCAATTATCTGCGTCAACGTGAGGCCCTGCATGCGGCCATGCTCGCAGAGGACGAAGCTGCACAACAGCACCCCGGCTGGTGGCTGGCACGCTTGCGGCGTTCCTATCCGGATCATTGGCAGAATATCGTCACGGTCGGCAATAGCCAGCCACCGATGACCCTGCGCGTCAATCGTCGGCGTGCCACCCTGAGCGATTATTCGACTCGCCTGCAAGAGGCAGGTTTGTCGGCCCGGCCGCTGGGAGGCGATGCACTGATCCTCGACAAGCCTGTCCCGGTCGATGCCTTGCCGGGCTTCGCCGACGGACTGGTTTCGATCCAGGATGTCGGCGCCCAGGGTGCGGTGCAGATCCTTGAACCACTCGCTGGTCAGCGCCTGCTCGACGCGTGTGCGGCGCCAGGCGGAAAAACCGGGCATCTGCTCGAAGTGGCAGACATTGACTTGCTGGCGCTCGACATCGACGGCAGTCGCACGCGCCTCATCGAGGACAACCTGCGGCGCCTTGGCCTGCAGGCAACGGTGCAGGTGGCCGATTGCCGATCCACCGAGCAGTGGTGGGATGGCCGGTTTTTCGACGCCATTCTTGCCGATGTACCCTGCTCGGCATCGGGAGTGGTGCGTCGGCACCCGGATATCAAGTACCTGCGCCGGGAGAGCGATATCAGACGCTTCGCTCACATCCAGACCGAAATTCTTGACAAGCTTTGGCCACTGCTAAAACCGGGCGGAAAGCTGCTCTACGCGACCTGTTCGGTTTTCCCTGAAGAGAATAAAGCGCAGATCGACGCCTTCCTTTATCGCCAACCAACCGCCATGCGGCTGGCCGAAAAAAGACTCCTGCCCCAGGAAGAACATGACGGATTCTTTTATGCCTTGTTACGGAAAGCTCTCTAGCTCCCTGTTCCTGGGACTATTGCTGCTATTGGTTTCCTCTGGCACGCGGGCCGCCGAAATCAGCGTCCGCAACCCGAACCTTTCCGCAGGCGACGACGGCTATACGCTGGCTGCAGACTTCAACATCAATCTCAATGCCCGACTCGACGAAGCAATAGCCAAGGGCATCACCCTGTACTTTGTCGTCGATTTCGAACTGAGCCGTGCTCGCTGGTATTGGCTGGACGAACAGGTGATCAGCCGCAGTCAAACCTATCAGCTTTCCTACCACGCGCTGACACGTCAGTATCGTTTGTCCAGTGGTGCCTTGCACCAGAGTTTCAGCACGCTCGACGATGCGCAGCGGATTTTGTCGCGTTTGCGCAACTGGCAGGTACTCGACAAGGGCTCGGTCAAGGCCGATCAGACTTATCTCGCTGCGGTGCGCATGCGTCTCGACCTGTCGCAAATGCCCAAGACCTTTCAGGTCAACGCCCTGGCCAACCGGGACTGGAACCTCTCCTCCGATTGGGCGCGCTGGAACTTCACGCCTGTCGAAACGGCTCCGTCAACCGTGACAGGCACCCCGACCTTGCTGGTTCCTTCCACTGACGCCAAATGAAAGCACTGATCGTCGCCGCCGCGTCGTTTGGCGGCATTCTGTTGTTTCTGCTGGCTTCGGCAA
>RRZT010150405.1_pt1 | contig 18212 bp, 15 predicted proteins | sample 2165551 | NCBI WGS metagenome assembly RRZT01 (sample SAMN10456910, study PRJNA506462) | wastewater metagenome | biome: wastewater; feature: sludge; material: wastewater sludge; isolation source: wastewater sludge with Escherichia coli K12::gfp cells carrying plasmid... | place: USA: Moscow, Idaho...
CGGGCACTGGCGCGCAATCGCCGCGACCACGCCGCCCTTGGCCGAGCCGTCGAGCTTGGTGACGATGAGCCCGGTGACGTTGATCGACTTGTCGAAGGCTTTCACCTGCATCAGCGCGTTCTGCCCGAAATTGGCGTCGAGGACGAGCAGCGTTTCGTGCGGCCCCGTCGGGTCGGCCTTCTGGATGACGCGTCTGACCTTGGCGATCTCTTCCATCAGATGCAGCTGCGTCGGCAGGCGGCCGGCGGTGTCGGCGAGCACGATGTCGATGCCGCGCGCCCTGGCAGCGGAGATGGCGTCGAAGATGACGGCCGCCGGATCGCCCGACTCCTGCGATATGACCGTGACGTTGTTGCGCTCGCCCCAGGCCATCAACTGCTCGCGCGCGGCGGCGCGGAAAGTGTCGCCGGCGGCGAGCAGGACCGACTTGCCCTGCGCCTGGAAGTACTTGGCGAGCTTGCCGATCGAGGTCGTCTTGCCGGCGCCGTTCACGCCGGCGATCATGATGATGAACGGGCGGTGGCGTGCGGCGTCGAGCGGCTTTTCCAGCGGCAGCAGCAATTCGTGCAGGGCATCGGAGAGCGCTTTTTGAATGCCTTCCGGCGTCTCGATCTTGTCGCGCTTGGCGCGCAGCTTCAGCTCGTCGAGGAGATGCTGGGTCGCTTCCATGCCGACGTCGCTGGTCAGCAGTAGCGTCTCGAGTTCTTCGAGCAGCTCGTCGTCGACCTTGCCGCGCGAGAGCATCGATTTGAGCTTGCCGCTGAACTGCGCGCGCGTGCGCGCGAGCCCGGCCTTCAGCCTTTCGCGCCACGAGGGCTCGTGCGTGCCGGCGGCCGGGGCAGTCTCCTGCGCAGTGGTGGATTTCTTGAGGAAACCAAACATGAGGTGTCTTGTCTTTCGGGTGGTCTGGGGAGGAGGCGCCGGCTGAGAGTAAGATGCCGTCGCCGTGAAACCTTGGTGTTGAAACCTGGACGCCGATTTTAACAGAAGCCCACTTTTCCCATGCCGACCTGGAAACGCATCGCCCACTCGCTCGTCGTACTGCTGCTACTGACAGTGCCGCTCCTCGCGCGCGCCAATCCCTTCGAGCACACCTTGTCCAACGGACTGCGCATCATCGTCAAGGAAGACCGGCGGGCGCCGACCGCGGCGCACATGGTCTGGTATCGCGCGGGCGGCATGGACGAAGTGAGCGGCACGACCGGCGTCGCGCACGTGCTCGAACACATGATGTTCAAGGGCACGCCGAACGTCGGCGCCGGCGAGTTCAGTCGCCGGGTGGCGGCCGCCGGCGGGCGCGATAACGCCTTTACGAGCAAGGACTACACGGCCTACTTCCAGCAGGTGCCGAAAGCGCAGCTGGCGCAGATGATGCAGCTCGAGGCCGACCGCATGCGCCACCTCAACCTCGACGCCGGGGAGTTTGCGCAGGAGATCAAGGTCGTCATGGAAGAGCGCCGCCAGCGCACCGACGACAGCCCGCACGCCCGTCTCGGCGAGCAGTTGCAGGCGGTCGCCTATCAGACACATCCCTACCGCGTGCCGGTCATCGGCTGGATGAACGATCTGGAAAACATGACCGTGCAGGATGCGCGCGACTGGTACCGGCGCTGGTACGCGCCGAACAACGCCTGCGTCGTGGTCGTCGGCGACGTCGATCATCAGGCGGTCTTCAAGCTGGCGCAGATGTACTACGGCCGCGTGCCGGCGCGAGCCTTGCCTGCGCGCAAGACGCCGGACGAGCCGGAGCAGGCTGGTATTCGCCGCTTTACGCTGCGTGCCGAGGCCGAGCTGCCGATGCTCATCATGGCGTACAAGGTGCCCGTGCTGCGCGACGTCGAAAACGATGTCGATCCCTACGCACTCGAAATGCTTGCGGCGGTCCTCGACGGCCACGATGCCGCGCGTCTCACCACGCGCCTGATCCGCGAGCAGCAGCTCGCTGTTTCCGCCGGTGCATCCTACGACTCGCTGGCGCGCGGCCCCGGACTTTTCTACCTGAGCGGTGCGCCAGGCGAGGGCAAAACGCGTGCTGATCTGGAGGCCGCCTTGCGCGCCGAGATCGCGCGTATTGCCGAGGACGGCGTGGCGCCCGATGAACTGGCGCGCGCCCGGGCGCAACTCGTCGCCGGACAGGTCTACAAGCTCGATTCGATGTTCGCGCAGGCGATGGAGATCGGCCAGCTCGAGGCGGTCGGTATTCCGCACCGGCAAGGGCGGCGAATCATCGAGATATTCCAGGCAGTGACGGCGGAGGCGGTGCAGGGCGTGGCGCGCAAGTACTTCGTCGACGAGCGCCTGACGGTCGCCGAACTCGATCCGTTGCCTTCGGCACAGCGCAAGGAGGCGGAGCAATGAAACTGCGCCACGTACTACTCGCGCTCGTTGTCGGCCTGGGGCTGCTTTCGCGTTGGGCGGGAGCCGCGCCGAAGATCGAACACTGGCTCGCCGGATCGGGCGCCCGCGTCTTCTTCGTCGAAAACCACGACCTACCGATGCTCGACGTGCAAATCGACTTTGCCGCTGGCAGCGTGCGCGATCCTGAAGGCAAGTCGGGCGTCGCCGCGCTGACCAGCGGAATGCTCGACCTCGGGGCCGCGGATCTGGATGAACGCGAGATCGCCAGTCGCCTCGCCGACGTCGGCGCCGTGCTCTCCGGCGGCGCCGACATCGAGCGCGCCTCGCTGCATCTGCGCACGCTGTCGGCCGACGACAGGCGGCTGCCGGCGCTCGCGCTCATGCGTTCGGTACTCGCCGCGCCGCAGTTCCCGGCTGACGTACTGGCGCGTGAGAAGGCGCGCACCATCGCCGGACTGAAGGAGGCGGCGATCCGGCCCGAGGTCATCGCCGCACGCACGTTCTGGCGCTTGCTGTATCCCGGTCACCCTTACGGACGCGACGTCACGCCGGAATCGGTGGTGAGCATCGGGCGCGACGACCTGGTCGAGTTTCATCGCCGGCATTACACGGCGGCGAATGCGTCGGTGACGCTGGTCGGCGATCTCTCGCGGGCGCAGGCACAAGCGCTGGCCGAGGAGCTCACGGCAGGACTGCCGGCCGGTGGCGCTGCACCTCCTGGCGCGCCGCCCGTCGTGCCTTTGACGGCGCCTGTCGAAGAGCGCGTTGCACACGCGGCGGCGCAGGCGCACGTGCTGGTCGGCCTGCCGGCGCTCAAGCGTGGCGACCCTGACTTTTTCGCGCTGGCGGTCGGCAACTACACGCTCGGCAGCGGTGGCTTCGTTTCGCGCCTGATGCAGGAAGTGCGCGAAAAGCGTGGCATGGCCTACAGCGTCGGCAGTCATTTCATGCCGCTGACGCAGTCCGGACCCTTCGAGATCAGCCTGCAGACGAAGAAGGCGCAGGCCGATGAAGCGCTTGGCGTGGTGCGTACGGTGCTCCAGCGTTTCATCGCCGAGGGGCCGAGCGCGGCCGAACTGCGGGCGGCAAAACAGAACCTGGTCGGCAGCTTTCCCCTGCGCCTCGACAGCAACGGCAAGATCCTCGACAACGTCGCGCTCATCGGCTTCTACGGATTGCCGCTCGACTACCTCGATCGCTACGCGGAGAACGTCGAGAAGGTCAGTGCGAACGACGTCAGGGCGGCCTTCGCCCGGCATGTGGCGATCGATCGGCTGGTGACCGTCGTTGTCGGCGGCGAACAGTAACGTGGGCAAGTTTCGCTTGATCGACGTCGCGTCGTTGTGGTTAAGTCCCCGATTTGTATCGCTCGTGGTCGTGTCTTGAATACAGTACGCATTATCGGTGGGGAGTGGCGGCGGCGTGTCCTGCGCTTTCCCGACGCGCAAGGTCTGCGGCCGACGCCGGACCGCGTGCGCGAGACCCTGTTCAACTGGCTAGGACAGGATCTCGATGGCCTGTCGTGCCTCGATCTTTTCGCCGGCAGTGGTGCGCTCGGTTTCGAGGCGGCTTCGCGCGGTGCGGCAAAAGTGGTGATGGTCGAACACGCGCCGAAGGTCGCCGCCGCGCTCGAAGAGAATGCACGCCTGCTCGCGGCCGGCGGGCGTTTGCAGATTGTCCGCGCGGATGCGGTAAAATTCGCGTCCTCATTGTCGGCGACCGGGGCGCGTTTCGACGTGCTGTTCCTCGATCCGCCGTACAAGCAGGGTTGGATCGAGCGTCTGGCGCCGCTGTTGCCGCAACTCCTGGCCAATGACGGCGCACTCTACGTCGAGGCCGAATACCCGATCGAAACGATCGATGCCTGCGGTGACTGGAAGAGCGTGCGTAGCGGGCGAGCCGGCCAGGTTTTTTATCAATTATTGCGAAGGACTCAACACGATGGCGCTTAACAAGCGCGTGGCGATCTACGCCGGCACATTCGATCCGCTGACCCGCGGTCACGAGGATCTGGTGCGGCGGGCGGTTAACCTTTTCGACCACGTCATCGTCGGCATCGCCGCGAGCCTGGCCAAGCGCCCGTTCTTCACGCTCGAGGAGCGCGTCGAAATGGCCCGCGAAGTGCTGGCGCCCTATCCGAGCGCCGAAGTGTGCAGCTTCGATGGCCTGCTCATGGACTTTCTCCATGACCGTGGTGCCAAGGTCATCCTGCGCGGCCTGCGCGCGGCGTCGGATTTCGAGTATGAATTCCAGATGGCTGGGATGAACCGCAACCTCTACCCGGAGGTTGAAACGGTGTTCCTCACGCCAAGCGAACAGTACATGTTCATCTCGGCAACGATGGTGCGCGAGATCGCCATCCTCGGCGGCGATGTGAGCAAGTTCGTGCAGCCTGCGATCAGCGAGCGGTTGTGCAAGAAAGTTGCTGAAAAACTTTAATGTCCTGAAGGAAAGCTGCCATGTCTCTGATTATCACCGACGAATGCATCAACTGCGATGTGTGCGAGCCGGAGTGCCCGAATGAAGCCATCTCGCAGGGGGCCGAGATCTACGAGATCGATCCGAACAAGTGCACCGAGTGCGTAGGCCACTACGATACGCCGCAGTGCGTCGAGGTTTGCCCGGTTGATTGCATCCCGAAGGACGACAATCATCAGGAAACGACCGAAATGCTGTGGGTCAAGTACGAGAAACTGACCGGCAACAAGCGCCCGGCCTGAGCTCCTGAGCGGTCCTTGATCGGTTGAGGCGCCGCTTCCTTGACGGGAAGCGGCGTTGCTCGTTTTGCGCTCAGAGTCTGTGCCTCTCAGGCCGCGCTGCGTAGCGCTTGTGCTTCGAGCGATTTGCCCAGGAGATGCTGGATCCGGTGGCCGGCTCTTTCGATGGCGTGGATCTGTGCAACGAGGTTGCTTTCGACGTGGCTCAACTCGTCGATGCGGTCTTCGAGCGTGTCGGTCGCCTGATGAATGCGCTTGATGCTCTCCAGCCGGCGCTTGAGCTGGATCTGGTGCTCGCGCACCTGCGTCTCCATCGGCGCCATGATCGCCTTCAGCCATGACTCCGCGTCGTGGTTGGCCTTGTCGAAGGCGCGCCGGACCTGACTGGTCACTTCCTCGAAGAACTTCTGCGTGACCTTGTTCTTCTCGTGCGTCATCAGCTGGAACATGGTGTTGAGGTGCGTATCGCACCACAGTTCGAGGCGTTGCACTTCCTGTTGGTGGCGGATCAGCGAGAAGCTCGTCGGCGCACCGAGCTTGAGCCCGTGCTCGACGGCGAACCTCTTGTAGATGGCTTCCATCATCGACAGGATCTCGTTGATTTCGTCTTCCGAGTTGTCGAGGTTGGCGCGTGCGACGTTGAAGAAGTTTTTCATCGCCGCGGACAGCGTTTTCGAGAACGTCGCCTCATGCATGGCCTCGCGCGTGGAGGCGGTCAGCTGGCGCAGGGCGTCGAGCCCGAGGTGTCCGAACAGCTTGTTGGTCATTTGCGAGAAGATGCTGCGCACGGCGTAGTAGCGCTGCAGTCCGGATTCAAACTCCTCCTTCTCGACGCGCACCTTGCCCATCATGTACTCGACGACGCCCTTGTTCTTGCCGCGCAGTTCGTTCAGTTCGCCGAGCTGCTCGCGCAAGCCGGCGAGGCGCGATTCGAGGAGACCGCGCGAACGCATGTAGATGTCCGAAAATTCGGCGTCGGTGTTGTCGCGGACGATGTCCTGCTTGGCCGGAATGAGCTCGTTGGACAGCGCCAGCTCAAGCTCCGGCAGGCGGCTGCGTTCAAGCAGTGCGTCGTCGCCGTTGATCTTGGCAACCAGTGCCTTCTGCGCTGAAATCGGGAAGATCTGGCTAGACGGCAGGTCTAGCGTCCACGCGCAGCTGTTCGTCTGCTTGGTGATCTCGGCGTCGATTTCGTCTTCCGACTTCAATTCGTCCCACATCGCGTCGATCTTGTTGAGCACGACGAGACGCCCTTTCTTGCGTCCACCCGGCGCGCGAATGTGCTCGTTCCAGATCGACAGGTCGGATTGCGTGACGCCGGTGTCGGCGGCGAGGATGAACAGGACGGCGTGCGCGTTGGGCAGGAGCGACAGCGTCAGCTCGGGCTCGGTGCCGACGGCGTTGAGACCCGGTGTGTCGAGGATGACCAGCCCCTGTTGCAGCAGGGGATGCGGGAAGTTGATGATGGCGTGGCGCCAGCGCGGGATCTCCACCGTGCCGTCCTCGGTCAGCCGGATCAGCGACGAGTCCTTGTCGCCGCGCGCGAAACCGTACTTTTCGGCGACCTCCGGTGCGACGTTGATGACTTCGCTGACCGAGCGCAGCGCTTCCTGCATCGCTTCGGCCGATTCGGTCTCGAGCGGGACGACGCGCCATTCGGTCGGAAAGCGCTTGTATTCGCTGATGCTGGCGTTCGATTCGCGGGTTTCGATCGGCAAGAGTTCGATCGACGGCGGCTTGTCCGGGTCGAATATCAGCTCGGTCGGGCACATTGTCGTCCGGCCGGCGGTCGAGGGCAGGATGCGGCTGCCGTAGTAGGGGAAAAAGATGGCGTTGATCAGCTCGGACTTGCCGCGCGAGAACTCCGCGACAAAGGCGACGTTCAATCGGTCTTCACGCAGCTTGTCCATCATCTGCGTGATGCGCAGATCGGTCTGCGCGTCGCTCAGCTCATTCTCCGAGAGCCATCGCCGGAAGGCTTCGAGGCTTTCCGACAGTTGGGCGCGCCAGGTGCTGTAGGCGGCGAATTGTTGCGATAGCGTCATGTCAGGGTCCGGCGAAAACAAAGGCTTTGACTCTACCACAAAGCCTTGTCCGATCAATTACATGCGCGTATTCGCTTGATGTGGATTCTCAGTGCTGGCAGCGCGGGCAATAGAACGTCGAGCGGCCGGACTGGCGAATGGCCCGGACCGGCTGGCCGCAGGTCGGGCAGGGCTGACCGGCCCGGTCATAGACCGCGCAACTGAGCTGGAAGCAGCCGGCGCCGCCGTCGCTGTGTACGTAGTCGCGCACGCTGCTGCCGCCGGCGGCGATCGACGTCTCCAGCACCGTACGGATGGCCGGCACCAGCGCCCGATAACGCTCGCGGCCGATGCGGTTGGCGGCGCGCAGCGGGGAAATGCCGGCGGCGAAGAGACTCTCGGCGGCGTAGATATTGCCGATACCGACGACGAGATGGCTGTCCATGAGCAGGGGTTTGATCGGGGTGCTGCGCCGTCGCGTCTGTTCGTAGAGCCAGTCGCCGCTGAAGGCGTCGGTCAGCGGTTCGATGCCGAGGGCGGCGATGAGCGGGTGGTTCTCAATGGCTTGGCCTTCGTGCCAGAGCAGGGTGCCGAAGCGGCGCGGATCGCGGAAACGCAGCGTCGTGGCCGTGAAGACGAGATCGACGTGATCGTGTTTCTGCGGCGCAGTCCCCGGCGCCACGAGGCGCAGGCTGCCCGACATGCCCAGATGCAGGAGCAGCCAGCCACCGCTATGCCGGCTTTCGCAGTCAAACAACAGGTACTTCCCGCGTCGCTGGATGGCGTCGATGCGCAATCCGGTCAGGCGCGATGACAGCTGGCTGGGGATTTCGTGACGCAGCTTCGGTGCGCGGAAAACGGCGTCGACGATGCACTGCCCTGGCAGAATGGGCAGCAGACCCCGGCGGCTGACTTCGACTTCAGGCAGTTCCGGCATTGCCGCTCCCGATAAAAGTCCATAACATGTGCTAAACCAATATGACGCAAACGACTCCAAGCAGTTCCAGTCTGTCCGGGTTGTTGCAAGGATTCCATGAAATACTTTCGAAGTACTCTCCTCTTCGCCGCGCTGGCGGCCTTGTTCAGCCAGCAAGCCTTGGCCGCCGATGAAGTCACGCCGGCCAAGAAGCGGCCGCCGGCGAAGGAGGCCAAGCGGCCCGTGACAAACAACCCCAAGTCGGCGAGCGAGCAACTGCTCGATCAAAGCGGGCAGCAGGTATTCCAGGTGCTGGTCGCCGAAATGGCTTTGCAGTACGGTGATACCAGCCTGGCAACCAAGGCCTACTCGGATTTGTCCTTGCGTACGCGCGACCCGCGCGTGCTTGAGCGAACCGTCGAAATTGCCGGTTACGCCCGGCGCTTCGATATCGCGCTCGAAGCGGCCAAGCTGTGGCTCGACGTCGAGCCGGATTCGGTGCGCGCGCAGCAGATGCTGACCAGCATGCTGATCATGTCGAACCGGATGGACGAACTGGCTCCAACGCTGATCCGCATGCTCGAGATGGACAGGGCGGCGCTTGGCGCCAATCTGCTCGGACTGAACCGCATGTTCGCGCGCAACGAGGACCGGGTCGCCGTCTTCAACCTGATTGAGAAGGTCTGCCGCCCATTCTTCGGCGTGGCCGAAGCGCATTACGCGGTGGCGATCGCCGCGAATTCTGCCGCCATGCACGAGCGGGCGCAGGCGGAGGCGAACCGGGCGCTTGAGCTGCGTCCCGAATGGGAAATGGCGGCACTGCTTCAGGCGCAGATCGCGGCACGTACGTCGACGGCACAAGCGATTACGTACCTGCAGGCGTTCGTTGACCGCAATCCGATGGCGCGCGACGTGCATCTGCAGCTGGCACGTGCGCTCGTCGGCGAGAAGCGCTACGACGAGGCGCGCCAGCACTTCAATCAGCTGCTGAAGGGCTTCCCGAATAATCCCGACGTTGTCTACCCGGTCGCGCTGCTGGCGCTGCAACAAAACGACCTGGTCGTCGCCGAGACGCAGTTCAACCGCCTCCTGGCGCTTGATATCCCCGACAAGAGCATCGCCTATTACTACCTGGCGCAGATTGCCGAGGAGAAGGGCAAACTCGACGAGGCGCTGGGGTTGTACGCCAAGGTTGAAAGCGGTGAGCAAATGGTACAGGCGCGCATGCGCAGCGCGCAGATCCTGGCTGGACAGGGAAAACTTGACGAAGCGCGCAAGCTGCTGAGCGAGGCCAGCACCGGGTCGGAGGAGCAGTCGATTCAGTTCGCCATCGCCGAAGCCGCACTGCTGCGCAAGGCGAAGCAGCCGCAGGCGGCGTTCGACCTGCTCGACGCACGGCTTGAACAGCAGCCGGACAACGCCGAACTGCTCTACGAGACGGCACTGCTCGCCGAACGGCTGGATCAGCTCGAAATCATGGAGCGCCGGCTGCGCCGGTTGATCGAATTGCAACCCGGCTACGCCCAGGCCTACAACGCGCTCGGCTATTCCTTCGCCGAGCGCGGCATTCGCCTGCCGGAGGCGCGCGAACTGATCGACAAGGCGCTGACGTTGCTGCCGAACGACACCTTCATTCTCGACAGTCTGGGCTGGGTGCTGTACCGCCAGGGTGATCTTTCGGGTGCGCTGGCGACGCTGGAGCGTGCCTACGGGATGCGCGACGACCCGGAAATCGGTGCCCATCTGGGCGAGGTGCTCTGGGCCCTCGGGCGCAAGGATGACGCGCAGAAGCTCCTGCGCGCCGCACAGAAAAAACACCCGGACAACGAGCCGCTGGCCGACGCTGTCAAGAAGTTCGCCGACTGAAGCCGATGGCGTCGAATCGTACATGTGTGCGCCTCATGCGCGCAGTCCTGCTGATGCTGTCCGTAATTCTGGTGACGGCGTGTGCCGTCGTGCCGCCGTCGTCTCCGGTGGACGTGCCGGCGCGTGCCACCCTCTCGGCCTTCTCGCTCGAAGGGCGTTTTTCGCTGCGCAACGAAGACAGGAACTACGCCGGGCGTTTGAGCTGGCGCCATGCAAGCGGCGATGACCAGGTGCTGCTTTCGTCGCCGCTTGGGCAGGGATTGGCCGAGATCGTCAGCGACGCGAACGGCGCGCAGCTGACGACGAGCGACGGCAAGGTCTATGCCGCCATCGATGCCGAAACGCTGACCCGCGACGTACTCGGCTATCCCTTACCGCTGGCGCAGTTGACCGATTGGGTGCGCGGTCGCCTGCGCGATGCCGACGAGTCGGCCTTTGACGCGTTCGGGCGCCCTGTGAGCCAGCGTGCCGCCCTGTGGCGCATCGAATACGGTTATGAAAACGACGATCCCGCGGCGCCGCCCAACCGTATCTTTGCCGAGCGTATGGGCGGTGGGCTTGAACTGCGCTTGCGCATCGACGAGTGGAGCCGCATCCCTTCTGAAGCGAGCAATCCTTGAACAACAAGCATTTGGCCTCCGGGCGCGAAATCCAGCAGTGTGCATGGGACTGGCAGAGCACGTATCCGGCGCCGGCAAAACTCAACCTGTTTCTGCACGTCGTCGGCCGGCGCGCCGACGGTTATCACCTGCTGCAGACGGCGTTCCGTTTCGTCGACCATGGCGACAGCCTGTCCTTCGCGCCGCGTGACGACGGCGAGATTGTCCTCGTCAATCCGCTACCCGGCGTGCCGCCTGAGAGCGATTTGACGGTGCGTGCGGCGCGTCTGCTGCAAACGGAAACCGGTTGCCGACAGGGCGCGGAAATTCGCGTCGAGAAACGTCTGCCGACGGGCGGCGGTCTTGGCGGCGGCAGTTCCGACGCGGCGACCGTGCTGCTCGCGCTCAATCACCTCTGGCAAACCGGTTTGTCGCGCCGGCGCTTGCAGGAAATCGGGTTGACGCTCGGTGCCGACGTGCCGGTCTTCATCTTCGGGCAAAACGCCTTCGCCGAAGGCGTCGGCGAGGCGCTGCAGCCGCTCGATTTGCCGCCGGCCTGGTACGTCGTGCTGGAAACGCCGGTGCAGATCCCTACCGCGGTGATCTTCGGCGTCCCTGAACTCAAGCGCGATTCGTCGGCCATGCATGCCGCCGACTGGCGACCGGGACTCGGGGCGAACGACCTGCAAACGGTGGCTGTCGCGCGTTTCCCGGTTGTTGCCGAGTATCTCGCCTGGCTTGCGGCCTACGGCGACGCGCGCATGACCGGTTCAGGTGCCTGCGTCTTCGCGGAGTTCGCCAACCGTGACGCGGCCGAAGACGTCCTGCGAAAGATGCCTGCGGGGATGCGCGGCTGGGCGGCGGCAGGTCTCGCGCGGCATCCGTTATTCGCGATCGCTTAGCGGCGCCAAAGCGCTAAGATGGCGCCTCAAAACCATCGCCATCGAGATCCACCATGCCCGTCAAGATCATCCAATCAACGCCGTCGGCCTACGCCTATCCGCTGCTGATCAAGCAACTGCTGCATACGCCGCTGGCGACGGCGCCGGATCAGGAAATCACCTATCAGGGCAAGCTGCGCTACAGCTATCGGACCTTGCACGAGCGTATCGGCCGTCTCGCCAACGCGCTGGCGAGCCTCGGCGTCGAGGCCGGGCAGACCGCCGCCGTCATGGACTGGGACAGCCACCGCTATCTGGAATGCTTCTTTGCCGTGCCGATGATGGGTGCCGTGCTGCAAACGGTGAATGTGCGCCTAAGCCCGGAACAGATTCTGTTTACGCTCAATCACGCGGGCGCCGACTTGTTGTTGGTCAATCGCGATTTTCTCGGTCTGTTGGCGCCCATCGCCGATCGCCTCAAGACCGTCAAGCGCTTCATCCTGCTCGACGACGAACTGACCGCGCTGGAAGCGCCCGTGTCGTTCTCCGGCGAATACGAAGCCTTGCTGGCTGACGCCGATACGGCCTTCGATTTTCCCGATTTCGACGAGAACGCACAGGCGACGGTGTTCTACACGACCGGAACGACGGGTTTGCCGAAGGGCGTCTACTTCAGCCACCGTCAACTCGTCCTGCATACGCTCGGCGTCGCCACCTGCGTCGGTAGCGCTGCGGCGCACGGCCGTCTGCATCGTGAAGACGTCTATATGCCGATCACGCCGATGTTCCACGTCCACGCGTGGGGATTCCCCTACATTGCGACTTTGCTCGGGCTGAAGCAGGTCTATCCGGGGCGTTATCTTCCCGGCGCGCTGTTGCAACTGATCGAGCGCGAGAAGGTGACTTTCTCGCATTGCGTACCGTCGATCATGCAGATGCTGTTGAGCCATCCCGGCGGCGAGGCGGTCGATCTGTCCAACTGGAAGGTTCTGATCGGCGGCTCGGCGATGTCGCCGGTGCTGGCTGCCGCAGCACTCAAGCGCGGCGTCGACGTGCTGACCGGCTACGGCATGTCGGAAACCTGTCCGGTGCTGACCATCGCGCATCTCTCCCGCGAGGATTTCGCGACGTCGCCCGAGGAACAGGCCGCGCTGCGCTGCAAGACCGGTCTGCCGCTGCCGCTCGTCGATCTGCGCATCGTCGATGCCGAAATGGCCGATGTTCAGCACGATGGCGAGGCGACCGGCGAAGTCGTCGTGCGTGCGCCGTGGCTGACCCAGGGCTATCTCGACGCGACGCAGGCCTCGGCCGAACTCTGGGCAGGCGGCTACCTGCACACGCAGGATATCGGCAACATCGACGACCGCGGCTACGTGAAGATCACCGATCGCATCAAGGATGTAATCAAGACGGCGGGGGAGTGGACGTCGTCGCTCCAGCTCGAAGACGTGGTGATGCAGCACGAGGCCGTCAGCGAGGTCGCTGTCATCGGTCTGCCTGACGAGAAATGGGGCGAGCGGCCGCTGGCGTTGGTTGTCCTCAAGTCCGATTTCGAAGGCCGCGTAAGCGAGAGCGCGATCCGCCATTTCGCCGCACGTCTCGTCGAAACGACCGGGATTTCCCGCCACGGCGTGTTGCTGCAAGTGCGTTTCGTCAAAGCGCTGGCCAAGACCAGCGTCGGCAAAATCAATAAGCGCGAGATGCGCGAATCCTTTGTTTAAGCACGGTGCGCCGAAGGCGCGATGACGATGGCGAGTGTTGTCGGTACCCGCCGAGGTGGTAAGTTGTATCACTCGGCAAGTGCTTAGATGATAGCTGTTGTTTTTTTTAAAAACTCTGTATAATCCGCGCCTCGCTTGCTAGCTCTTGTCTTGCAGGCAGCCGCTGGGGAGTCGCCAAGCTGGTCAAGGCACCGGATTTTGATTCCGGCATTCGAAGGTTCGAATCCTTCTTCCCCAGCCACTCAGTTTCTCTCAAACCGGGCGGGTAGGCAGCTTGCCTACCCGTTTTGCTTTGATTCGACGTCTTTCAGTTGCCAGGGAGTGGCCTGTGGCCTACGACAGCTTGATGGTTTTCACGGGTAACGCCAACCCGAAGCTCGCCGCAGAAGTCGTCAGGCGTTTGAATATCTCCCTCGGCCGAGCCAATGTCGGGCGCTTCTCGGACGGTGAAATTACCGTCGAGATCCAGGAGCACGTGCGCGGCAACGACGTCTTCATCCTGCAATCGACCTGCTCGCCGGCCAACGAAAACCTGATGGAGCTCCTGGTCATGGTCGATGCGCTGAAGCGCGCGTCGGCCGGCCGGATCACCGCCGCCATCCCGTATTTTGGCTACTCGCGTCAGGATCGCCGCGTGCGTTCGGCGCGCGTGCCGATCGCCGCCAAGCTGGTCGCCGACCTGCTCACCGCGGCCGGCGTGCAGCGCGTGCTGACCATGGACCTCCACGCCGAGCAGATCCAGGGCTTCTTCAACATCCCGGTCGACAACATCTACTCGTTGCCGATCATGCTGGCCGACGTCTGGAAGAAGGATTTCGACAACTTGATGGTCGTCTCGCCAGACGTCGGTGGCGTCGTGCGCGCCCGTGCGCTGGCCAAGCGCCTTGAGTGCGACCTGGCGATCATCGACAAGCGCCGCCCGAAGGCCAACGTCTCCGAGGTAATGAATATCATCGGCGAGGTCGAAGGGCGGACCTGCGTGCTGATGGACGACATCGTCGATACCGCCGGCACGCTGTGCAAGGCGGCCGCCGCATTGAAGGATCGCGGCGCCAAGCGCGTGGTTGCCTACTGCGTGCATCCGGTGCTTTCCGGCGCTGCGATCAGCCGGATCAATGACTCGGCCCTCGACGAACTGGTGGTGACCGACACCATTCCGTTGTCGGAAGAGGCGCAGAAGTCGCCGCGTATTCGCCAGTTGTCGGTCGCCGACGTGCTCGCCGAGACAATCCGCCGCATCAGCAATGAGGATTCGGTTTCGTCCTTGTTCATCGAATAGTCTTTTTTAACCCCCTGCCTGGTCGCGGGCAGGGTTTGTAGTACCTGTTGTATCTCTTTAGGAGCTGTCATGAAATTTGAACTGAATGCAAGCAAGCGCGAACTGCAGGGGTCCGGAGCGAGCCGCCGCCTGCGCCGCGCCAACAAAGTCCCGGGCATCATCTACGGTGGTACGGCTGCCCCGGCCCTGATCGAACTCGACCATAACGACATCCTTCTTGCCCTGCGCAAGGAAGCGTTCCACTCGTCGGTTCTCTCGCTCAATATCAACGGCACGGTCGAGACCGTTCTGCTGCGTGACTCGCAGATGCACCCGTACAAGCCGCTGGTGCTGCACGTCGATTTTCTGCGCGTCGATGCCACGCACGCGATTCACCAGAAGGTGCCCCTGCACTTCGTCAACGCCGACATCGCGGTCGGTGTCAAGCTTAGCGGCGGTGTCGTTTCGCACGCCATGAACGAAGTCGATGTCGCCTGCATGCCGCAGGATCTGCCGGCCTTCATCGAAGTCGATCTGAAAGATCTCGAAGGTGGTCAGACGCTGCACGTTTCGCAACTGTCTTACCCGAAGGGTGTCAAGCCGGTCATGCACGGCGAAGACGATCCGGTCGTCGTGGCCATTACGGTCAAGAAGGCTGCCGCTGCCGAAGGCGAAGAAGCCGCTCCGGCCGCTTGATACATCGTTCCTGAATGACGGGCCGCCGTATGGTTTTCACCTGCGGCGGCTTTGTTTTGTCAGAGCAGATTGCGAACCATGCCCATCGTTGTCCCACGTCTTGTCGTTGGTCTCGGGAATCCGGGAGCGGAATACGAAGATAATCGCCATAACCTCGGTTTCTGGTTTATCGACCGGCTGGCGCAGGACCTCAAGGTCTCGCTTGCGCCACAAGGCAAATTCTTCGGCCATGTCGGCCATCTGGGTGATCTCTGGCTGCTGAAACCGACGACGTTCATGAATCGTTCCGGTCAGGCGGTCGTTGCACTGGCGCGTTTTTACAAGATCATGCCGGACGAAATCCTCGTCGTGCATGACGAACTCGACCTGCAGCCGGGCGTCATCCGCCTCAAGCAAGGCGGTGGAAATGGCGGACACAACGGGCTGAAGGACATCCAGGCGCATCTGACGACGCCCGATTTCTGGCGCTTACGTTTAGGGATCGGTCATCCGGGCGAGCGCAACGAGGTCGTCAATTACGTGCTGAAAGCGCCGCGCCGTGAAGAACAGGAACTGATCGACCCGGCCATCGACCGTTGCCTGCTTGCGTGGCCAAAACTGGGGGCCGGTGACTACGAGGCCGCGCAGCGCGTGCTTCACCCCAAGGGTGCTTCCTCGTGATGCTGTAGGCAGCATTCAGGGCGCACACCAAAGCCGCTTAACGAACGAAACAGAATGCAACAGACAGGAAATACACCATGAGCCTCAAATGCGGAATCGTCGGGCTGCCCAACGTCGGCAAGTCCACCCTCTTCAACGCGCTGACCAAGGCCGGCGTGGCCGCGGAGAATTACCCCTTCTGTACGATTGATCCGTCGGTCGGCGTCGTCGAGGTGCCGGACAAGCGGCTTGCGCAACTGAGCGCGATCGTCAAGCCGCAGCGTGTGGTGCCGGCAGTGACCGAGTTCGTCGATATCGCCGGACTGGTCGCAGGGGCGTCGAAGGGCGAAGGGCTGGGCAACAAGTTCCTGGCCAATATCCGTGAGACCGACGCCGTGCTGCACGTCGTGCGCTGCTTCGCCGACGACAACGTCGTGCACGTCTCGGGCGGCATCGATCCGATCCGCGACATCGAGGTGATCGATACCGAACTCGCACTCGCCGACCTGGCGACCGTCGAAAAAGCGCTCAACCGCTACCGCAAGCCGGCAAGCGCCGGCGACAAGGAGGCGAAGATCCTCTGCGCTGTGCTCGACAAATGCTTCGCGCAGCTTGATCAGGGCAAGCCGGTACGCGCGCTTGATCTCTCGAAGGAAGAATGGCTCAACCTCAAGCCTTTCTGCCTGATTACCGCCAAGCCCGTGCTCTACGCGGCGAACGTCGCCGAAAACGGCTTCGAGAACAATCCGCACCTCGACGCCGTGCGCGCCCATGCGGCTGGCGAAAACGCCGAAGTCGTCGCCGTCTGCGCGGCGATCGAAGCCGAGATCGCCGACCTTGAAGACGAAGAAAAGCAACTCTTTCTCGCCGACCTTGGCCTCGACGAGCCAGGTCTCGATCGCCTGATCCACGTCGGTTACCACCTGCTCGGCCTGCAGACCTACTTCACCGCCGGCGTCAAGGAAGTGCGCGCGTGGACGATCCACAAGGGCGACACCGCGCCACAGGCCGCCGGCGTCATCCACACCGACTTCGAGCGCGGCTTCATCCGCGCGCAGACGATCGCCTTCGCCGACTTCATCGCCTACGCTGGTGAGCAGGGCGCGAAGGAAGCCGGCAAGATGCGCGCCGAAGGCAAGGAGTACGTCGTGCAGGACGGCGACGTGCTCAACTTCCTCTTCAACGTCTGAGCCAAACAGATCATTTCTGGATATTTCCAGAACTTGCGGTTGTGCCGATTATAGGCGATCAAACCCCGGTATTACCGGGGTTTTTCATTTCTGTGGATTTCTCGTAATTGCTTGGCCTTGCTGCCATAAAGTGCCTACGCCGGTGTATACGGAAGTTTGATTGTCAGAGAATTGGTGTATATGATTCGATCACCGTTCGCTTCCTCACACCACTATGCTTACAGACGCCCACTGCCGTGCCGCCAAGCCCAAGGAGCAGCTTTACCGCCTCAATGACTTACGCGGCCTCTATCTCGAAGTCAAACCAAATGGCGTCAAGGCCTGGCGTTACCGCTTCAAGCTAGCGGGCAAAGGTTCATGGTTTGCGCTTGGGGACTACCCGGAGGTTAGCTTGGCCCAGGCGCGCGACAAGTGCGACGAGGCGCGCAAGTTGGTCAAGCAAGGCATCAACCCCGTCCAGAATCGCCAGCTTGAACGCATCAAGCGCGAACAGGACAACGCCAATACGTTCGAAATGATCGCGAGAGAGTGGTTGGCGCTGAAGGACTGGGAAGAAGTTACCAAGAAGCGGCGTCTCGATATGCTGGAGCGCGTAGTCTTTCCTACTATCGGAAAGCTGCCTGTGCGCGACATCACTCCGGTTCATGTGCTCGAAATCCTCAATAAGACCGTCAAACGCGGCGCGCCAACTGTTGCTGCCGAAGCAAAGCGCACTATGTCCGGAATCTTTGAGCTAGCAGTCGCCACATTGCGCGCAAACAACGACCCAGTCTGGCCGGTACGAAAAGCACTGCCTCCAAACAAAACCCAGCACAAGACAGCATTGACCACGGCGCAGATCGGCCGGCTACTGAACGACTTTGACAATCAGGTCCGCGGTTATCAGGTTAACTTCTGCATGCAGCTAATGTGGTGGACACTAGCTCGTCCCAGCGAGGCGGCAGAGGCCGAGTGGGCTGAATTCGATCTCGACAAGGAATTATGGATTGTCCCCGCTCGTAGAATGAAAGCCCGTCGCGAGCATGTCGTGCCTTTGCCAAGGCAAGCCGTAGTTGTGTTGCGCCGCCTTCATGCCATAAGTGGCGACAGAACGCATCTATTCTTTGGCAGGGACGATCGGAACAAGCCGATGTCGGTGAATACGATTAGGCAGGCTCTTAAGGCGCTCGGATGGAGCGGCACGTATAGCCCGCACGGTACGCGAACCACAGGCAGTACCCGCCTAAACGAAATGGGCTACCGCGCAGACGCCATTGAGGCTCAGCTCGCCCACGCGGAACCTAATTCGGTGCGCAGAACATATAACCATGCCACCTATTTGGAAGAGCGAAGAGAAATGATGCAGGA